>Ga0256840_1001317_pt1 | contig 23602 bp, 26 predicted proteins | sample 355202metaG_FD_185969 | JGI IMG/M metagenome (GOLD analysis project Ga0256840, IMG submission 185969) | Hydrothermal vent microbial communities from Mid Atlantic Ridge, Atlantic Ocean - 355-202 | ecosystem: Environmental > Aquatic > Marine > Hydrothermal vents | place: Atlantic Ocean: Mid...
TACAACAACGGAGATGCTGCCCTAGAGCCTTACCCTTTGGGGCTTAGCCAAATTCCCAGCCTCTGTGTTATGTTCACTTTAAAGGCTCGTTGCACCATGCCACAGGCGTTCATTAAAAGCTCACATGTCTTGATGCTGGAAATTTGGCGTTGCCAGAATTTATGAGACTTGATCAGGCTTTCCTTTAGGAGACACCCACAAAAAAGCCCTGCAACGTAAAACGCTACAGGGCTTTTAGAATATGGCTCCTCGACCTGGACTCGAACCAGGGACCAATAGATTAACAGTCTACTGCTCTACCAACTGAGCTATCGAGGAATGGTAGATACTGTCTGGGTTGACAGAGCGCGCATTTTACTGGCTGGCTTATTTTTGGTCAACACTTAATTACCTAAACGGTGAATAATTTAGAAAACATTAATTCCCCAAAAATCCCACTGCTGTACGAATAACCTCAATTCCTGCGCCTTTTTTGTGCGCATTTTCACTAATGTGTCTACGCCATGCTTTAGCGCCTTGCATGGCTGGAAACAAACCTAGAATGTGGCGGCTCATGTGTTTTAGGTAAACACCTTGTTTTAATTGCGCCTCCATGTATTCGATAAAGCTTTCTAAAACGTCGAAACGGGTATTTGTGTTGGCGCTATCGCCGTAAATTTTCTCATCGACTTGATTCATAATAAATGGGTTGTGATAGGCTTCGCGCCCAACCATTACACCATCTACTTGCTGTAAGTGCGAGCCACATTCATCTAAGGTTTTAATGCCTCCGTTGATAATGATTTCTATGTTTGGAAAGTCCTGCTTCATTTGGTAAACAAGCTCATAATTAAGCGGCGGTACATCACGATTTTGTTTTGGGCTTAAGCCTTTTAACCATGCTTTTCTTGCATGGATGATAAACGTGTTACAACCCGCTTCTGAGACGGTTTGAATAAAATTATGCAGGGTTTCGTATTCATCCATTTCATCAATTGCGATACGATTTTTTACCGTCACAGGGATTTTTACGGTTTGTCGCATCGCGCTAACATTTTCTGCTACCAAGTCTGCCTCAGCCATTAAACACGCACCAAAGGCGCCACTTTGCACCCGGTCACTGGGGCAGCCTACATTAATGTTAACTTCATCATAGCCGTAGTCTTCAGCCATTTTTGCACATAGCGCCATTGCTTTTGGCTCGCTTCCGCCAAGCTGTAACGCGACTGGGTGTTCTTCTTTATTAAAGCCTAGATGACGCTCTTTATCACCATGAATTAAGGCACCTGTAGTAACCATTTCAGTATAAAGTAAGGCGTGTTTTGACATTAACCGCAAAAAATAACGCTCGTGTTTATCCGTCCAATCGAGCATGGGCGCGACGCTAAATCGACGGTTTATTTTAGATGGCATAAGCGCTTAGCAACTTGGCAAGGAAGGTGGGAATTATGATATGCTTGCTCTCACTTGTAAATCATGGAAGGTATCACATGCTCTCACCTTTAATTGCAGCGATAAATGTTGGCGAGTCTATCCAAGCTGGGAATTGGATTGCGCTCTTTACTTATATGGGGTTTAGTTTTTTCGTTGGCTATGTTATCGGTTTTGCAACCCGGACTTTTTTAAAATTCGTTTTCTTTTTATCAGGCACCGTACTCATCTTATTATTTGTACTTCAGTATAATAATTTGATTGATGTAAAGTGGGATCAATTTGAAGGTATATATAACGGACTGATTGCTTGGATTTCACCTCACCTAGGTGGTTTGAAAAACTTTATCACGGCTAATGTGTCATCTGCGGCAATGGCTGGCCTAGGGTTGTTTTGGGGGTTTAGAAGTAAAGGCTAGAAAGCTTTTTGAGACTAAAGAAGCGATTCTCAGCAGCTTACTTGAACAGCCGCACATAATTAGTTAACGCTGGCATTGGCTACAATAAAATGTCGAGCGTTGCCCCTGTGTAATTTGCATCACGGCCTTGCCGCATTGATTGCACGCTTCATCTGCCCGTCCATACACATTTAATTGTTGTTGAAAATAACCCGGTTTACCTTCTGCCTGCACAAAGTCTTTCAGCGTTGTGCCACCTTGCTTTATAGCGTTGGTAAGTACTGTTTTAATTTCTGCGACAAATTTTTCATAGCGTGCTTTTGAGACCTTACCGGCTAAACGCTTAGGCGATATACCTGCCATAAATAGTGATTCACAGGCATAAATATTACCTACCCCAACAACCACATGACCATTCATAATAAACTGTTTAATGCTCACCTTTCGACCGCGCGATACGGAAAATAAATAATCTGCATTAAAATCATCACTTAATGGCTCAGGGCCTAATGATCGGATTAGCTTGTGTTTTAACGGGTTTTTCGTCGTCCACAATACTGAGCCAAAACGACGTGGATCATGTAAGCGAATTGCCTTGCTGTTGTTAAAACAAATATCCACATGATCATGCTTATCCGGCGTTGCACCGGCATCAATGACACGCAAACTACCTGACATACCCAAATGAATTAAAGCTGTACCCTGTGACGTTTCCAATAAAAGATACTTTCCTCGACGCTTCACGGATTCTATTTTTTGACCCACCATTTGTTGAATTTCATCAGGAATCGGCCAACGTAGTTTTGGCTGGCGTACGGTCACCTCAGATACAATCTGCTGATCAATATAAGGAATAATTCCTTGGCGGGTGGTTTCAACTTCGGGTAGTTCTGGCATACTTAATCATCTGGGCAAAAGTCTATTCTTCTCTATTATTAACGATAAAGCAAAAAATAAGGAACAACGAATGAAAAAACCCATCGTAGTCATCGGCATCGGAGAAATCGGCTCCGTTTTTGCGCGCGGTTGTTTGCGCCTCGGCCATCCTATCTATCCCGTTACCCGTGATAAAAGTTCTGAAACAGTCGCCAAAGAAGTCCCCGAACCAGAAGCAGTAATTCTTGCGGTTGGCGAAGGTGAACTTCATGAGCAATTAGCGTTGTTATCACAACTACCTAAAGCTTGGAAAGATAGCCTAGTCTTAATTCAAAACGAATTATTACCCAAAGACTGGCAGCAATACGACCTAAACCCCACAGTTATATCCGTATGGTTTGAAAAGAAAAAAGGGCAAGATGTGAAGGTTGTCGTGCCCTCACCGGTTCATGGCAATAAAGCAGAGCTGATTGCCAATGCTTTAGAAGCATTAGACATACCCGTAGAAGTCATTGATGACTCTGAACAAATGCTACTAGAACTGGTACGCAAAAATTACTATATTCTAGCCAGCAATATCGCAGGCTTAAAAGTAGGCGGTACAGTTAGCGAGCTTTGGGCAAACCACCAAGCGCTAACAGAAAATATACTAACTGATATTCACACCATTCAAGAAGCGCTAACACAGAAAACCTTAGATAAAGAAGCCATTACAAAAGCCATGCTCGTCGCTTTTGAAGGCGATCCAGATCATGGTTGTATGGGGCGTAGTGCGCCAGCGCGGTTGAAACGTGCTTTGGGTATTGCTGATGACTTAGGGATAGAAGTGCCAACTTTACAGCAGATTTCCGAGGATACTTTGTAAGATATGACCTGAATCAGTGGGCTTGCTTTAAAAACTGCTCGCGCGCGCCGACTCGCACTAAAATCTCAAGCTACTTTAACAATAAAAGTAATGTTCTGTTATCAATGGGAGAAGCCTGAAAACCAAATTTCTCATAAAAGCCTTTAGCCTCTTCTGACAAAGCATGTACCAGTAAAGCCTTTGCGCCAATATATTCTGCCGCCGCTTTGCTACGTAACACGGCATCTTGTAACAATGAAGCGCCCAAGCCATAGCCTTGTGATTGATTGTCTACCGCTAAACGCCCCAAAACCAAAACAGGAAGTGGGTTTGGCATATTACGTTTCGTTTTACTAGAAACTTGTGAATGAGCAACCGACCCTGCCGATAACGCATAAAAGCCAACGACCGCTTTCTTATTGCCCGCAGTGTTACCCTCTTCTTCAATAATGGAAACAACAAAAGTGCGTGAAGCACCGAGTATTTCATTTTTTAACGCACGTTGCTGTAACCAATTATCCAATGAAGGCTCACCACAACAAAAAGATTCTAGCTGGTGATAATCCTGAATAGACTCAGGCGCAAGAAATTTCCTCATTTATCCCAAACAGGCTTACGAGACAATAAATCTTTGAGCTTAGGGTTATTCGCAGGCGGCGCATCTAAAGCAGCATTAAACTTATCCCAGCCAGCGCTATCCAACTGAAAAACGGTTTGATCTAACAAGGCATTGTTAGCCTCACGCAGCGCTGCTTCACGCACAAAATCAGACACGGTTTTATCCAAAGCAGCAGCAGCCTGCTCAATTAGGCTACGCTGGTCAGATCGAATACGAATATTTAAAGGTGTAGCTCTAGGAGCTGTCGTGGCGGTTAGCATAATAAAGTTCTCTGTTTTTTGTCTTTCTAGCTAATTTAGATTTGGGAGTATAACCCACTGTCATCACAATGTAAATACGCTAAAAACTTTCCTCACAAGCATCGAGCTAAGTAATTAATACAAAGCACTTACGTCAAAGCCATCGGCTCTAGTTTGGAGTAACCTTTTAGCTGCCTCATAGCAGTCCAGAACGATTCCTTAAAAAAGCGAATTTCAGTATTGAGGAAATTGCCAGTGATATTACTTTGCACTCTCTTCAGGCAGCATCTCAGCCGTTGGCATATTTTTAGAATCAGGCTTAAAGCTTTCTTCACCGGCTAACAGTAAGCCGGATACGGTTTCTTGAATAAGGTAAAGCGTGTCACCCTTGCGGATGAAGCGTTGCTCGGTCACTGTATTGAGGTTGCCGAAGATGTATTTGATGCCATTAAAGCTTACGCTGAGGTTTTCTTTGTCTAAGCCATAGTCGGCGAGGTTTTTTCCTGCTATTGGATAGTTACTTTCGGCATTTTCTGAAAGCAGTGTAAATAAGTGCCTGACTTTGGCTGGGTCTGCTTTAAATTGGTTCGGCCTTATAACTTCCCAACTATCATTATTGTTTTGTAAAACAACATCTTCTCGCCCTACTGCATGAATGATAATTTCTTTGGCATCATCGCCAATGGCTTTATCATAAAGCGTTTTATATTGTGCTTCTCCAATATCATCACGTGTTGCAATAAACACCGCTAACCCGACCACAAGCAGTAGCATCAAACCATTTAGGAGTAGCCTTTTTTTACTGTTATTAGTCACTTTGTTTTAGCTGCTGGCTTCTCTTTTTTTATAGGCGATAAAATACCATAGCTTAGGCGCATCATATCTTGTCTTGGCTCTTCTACTAGCGTGAAAATTAAGTCACTCAGTATTGCGCCTTGGTTATTGTATAAATATACTTTTTTACCAATTTTTGTGTACACACAACGCCACATATTGCCTGAGTTGGCATCTTTATAGGAGCAGCTCCCATCAGGCTTAAAATCAAATTCCATGCGAAAGCCCCCTTGGGAGAAGTCTTTACTATCAACGGGCCTGAATATATTTAACGTTGTGTTACCACCCTGCTCTTCATAGGCATTTATCCAATGCTGGTGAAATGCGGTATTTAAGGGTTTCACTACACCATCAACTTTTGCTATTCCGCCGCCTTTAACTGCCTGGGCATTTTTCTCTACTTGCCTTTGGCTAGCCATACAGCCTGATAACATCATTAAGATTGTAAGCCCTGTTATGCTAATAATTGCTTTCATCTGTAAATCCCTATTTTATTTCTTCCTACGTTTTAACCAACGCAATGTTCCAATAAGTATTAACCCTGCTGGCAATAACACTAAAAAGAATATCCCCGAGCCAAATAACGCCCAGCCCGGCATTTTTAATTCGGTATCAGGTGCTTTTACACCTTTGATTGAGAGTAACGCATCATCCGAGCCAAGCCAATTAAACATATTTTTAGCTAGCTCTAAATTACTACCTTGACCAATAAAATTATTAGCTAAAAAATCCCCATCACCTAACACTAATACGCGTTGCTGCGGGGCTTTTGGCGTTGCCCCTGCCTGTGTTAACACCATGCCAATATCTAGTGGCCCTGCTTTATCCGCACCGTCATCGTATTTTACATTGCCTTCAATTTCACCCGATTCTAACCAACTAGTAGGTAGTGTGGATAGAATAGCGTGATATTGCCACGGACTATTTTTAGCCTCCTCATCGCGCTCTATCGCAGTAGGAAAAGGAAACAACACATGCGCACTTAAATCTTTAGTTAATTCAGACTCACCATAATCAATCACCGCAACCACAGCGGGGTGCTTAATACCGAGCATTTTTTGCAGGGCTTGATTTGCATCGACGATGGTTCCTTCATGGATGACTAGGCCCAATTGTTGCTCAAGTGCATCCAAACCATTGATAGAACCAGGATCATGTAGCCATAATAAATTTCCACCTGTTTTAAGGTAATCTTGAATGATTTTCACTTCATCCGGCAGATAGTCTTTTTGTGGCGTTGCGATAACAATAAAACTTGTGCTATCAGGGATGCTTTGCGTGCGGATTAAATTATGCGGCTGAAATTGAAAACCTTGTTTTTCTAACACGCCCACCAACTGCGAAAGCCCGCTAGATTTTTCGCTAAACACATTGCGCTCACCATGCCCCTCTAGAAACAGGGCAAGCTTTGGCTTATCGCGTGATAGCCTTTGCAACACATTCACAAAGGTTTGTTCATCGGCTGAGTTAACTGTTTCACTGCGCTCACCCAAACTGATTTTTAATTGTCCGCTGTACTGAATGCCATCGGCTTTAGCGCGTTTTGGGTTAAGCTCTGGATTTATAAACTCTAGCTCGGTATCTTTTTTTATTTTTTTATATTTGGCGATTATTTTTTTCAAGCCAGTATGCACGGTGGCATCATCCGGCACGTAGGCTATAAATTTTAACGGCTTTTTAAGGCGCATTAACAGTTTTTGTGTGGAAGCGTGTAGTGAGTTTTGCTGTCTTAAACTCACATCATAAGTGCCGTGATAAGTTTTACCGAGCCATGCCAGCATCCCAATAACACCCATAAATAATACCGTGAATAGGATGTTTTGCAGGCGTAACCCCATTTGAGAGGGACGCGTTTGTTTTGTTTTCTGCTTGGTTTTATTGTTTATCGTAATCATCCCAGCACCCGATCATTATCCAGCTTACGGATGGTCAAAATTAAAAATCCAATAATAAAAAGTAAGTAATAAACCACATCGCTGGTATCCAACACACCTTCAAGAAACGGTAAAAAATGACTAAAGTGCGAGAGATAAATAAACACTTCGCTACTATTACTTTGGGTATTTCCCGAAAGGTATAACACCACTAAAAAAAACAATAAGCCGAAGGTGCTAACCGCCGCAATAATAGGCTGAGTAGTCAATGAAGATAAAAACAACCCTGCTGCGGCAAAAGAGCTTAGCAGTAAAAACAAGCCTAATGAAGATGAGAAAACCACCCCCCAATCTAAGGTCGTACCAGTGATTAGAGCCAAAGGCATTAAGGTAAGTAACGCTACCACCAAGAAAATAAACAGCAAAATACCCAAATATTTCCCTAATACAATCTGCGTGGATGATAGTGGCGAGGTAAGCAGTAATGACAATGTTTTATTCATTCGCTCCTCCGCAAATAAACGCATCGTCATAATTGGCATAACCGCCAACATGATAATACCAGCCCATAAATATATCGGCGCAACTACAACACCTGTCACACCAGGCGGGTTAGCAGAAGTCGCTGTAGCAGGTTGCACAACACTAATGAATTCTTCCATAAACGTTAGAAATAACAAACCCAAAACGAATTGTAAAACAGCTAAAACACTCCATGCCAACGGCGTGTTAAACATGCGTTTAAACTCACTAAAACCAATCATCATGCCTTTTTTCATGAGGCTTGCTCCGTGGTTTTCTCACCTGTGTTATTTTTATCTGTTTCTGCGCGCAAGGTGTTTGAGGCATTATCAGTATGGACTAAGTTCATAAAAATTTGTTCAAGTGTTTCTTCTTGCTTATTCAACTCGGTTAATATCCAGCCCTTCTCAACGGCCAGTTTATACAACATACTAGGCTCTACAGGCGCATTAAAATCAAGCTGAAAACGATTACTTCCTAAACTAGTTACTTTCTCTAGTGCGTTTAATGATTGTAAGTCTGCGTCATCCACTGCATCACCAAAACCAACAACAATACGATTCGATGGCTGGTTTTGCGCAAGTTGTGCGAAGCTGTCAGAGAACACCGTTTCACCATGGTTAATAATTTGTACTCGATCACATACCGCTTGAACTTCTGGCAAGATATGTGTCGATAAGATAACACTGTGGTCATTGCCCAGCTCGCGAATCAGCTGACGAATCTTAGTAATTTGAAGCGGGTCTAAACCGACTGTTGGCTCATCTAAAATAACAATTTCCGGCTGATGCAAAATCGCTTGTGCAATGCCTACCCGCTGTTGGTAACCTTTGGATAAATTACCGATTAGCTTATGCGTAACCGAACCCAGAACACAACGCTCGACAGCATCATTCACTGCTGCTGATACTCTGGATTTTGGAATGTCGTGCAACATAGCGCAATAATTTAAAAACTCCAACGGAGTCATATCACGATATACAGGAGGCTGCTCAGGCAAGTAGCCGATTTGACGCTTTGCTTGCTTGGGGTTTTCTACAAGGTTAATGCCGTTGATCATTATCTCGCCGGAACTCGGTGAGATATTACCGGTGAGCATTTGCATGGTAGAAGACTTGCCCGCTCCATTTGGGCCGAGCAAGCCCAGCACCTCACCTTTTTTTAAGGTAAGGTTAAAATCTTTAACCGCATGATATTCCCCATAAAAGCGATTTAAATTCGTCGCCTTTATAAGTGCGCTATCTACTAGAGCGTTATTTTTTCGAGCGCTATTGCTCATTTTCACTGTATCCCCATTTCACTCAGGTGAAAGTCTTATTTTTCTTGTTTATGTAATCTGCATAGCCCATGCAAATTATTAAGCCATTGATTATATATAACTTACAGGCATAAAAAAAGCCTAGCGACTGGCTAGGCTTTTTTAAACAGCGTCTTAACGCTATTTACTTAATTTTAGATTCTTTAAACTCAACATGTTTACGAACCTTAGGGTCGTACATCTTTTTAACGAGTTTTTCAGTCATAGTACGTTTGTTCTTCGTTGTTGTGTAGAAGTAACCTGTACCAGCTGTTGATACCATTTTAATTTTATCACGCATAATATGTTCCTATTTTTTAATGCTAACCCGCTGGGTTAAACTTTTTCGCCACGGGCACGAATTTCAGATAAAACAGTATCAATACCTTTTTTATCAATAATACGCATACCCTTTGCAGTAAGGCGTAACTTTACAAAACGGTTTTCAGCTTCAACCCAAAAACGGTGTGTGTGCAAATTAGGTAAAAAACGACGACGTGTTTTATTATGCGCATGAGAAACATTATTCCCTGCTACCGGACGTTTACCTGTTACTTGGCATACTTTAGCCATGACTATCTCCGAAAATCTGTGCTTAAATAATTTGGTTATCAATCCTAGATGAACAAGATCACTAAGGGTCGAAAGGCGCGTAATGATATACAATCCTTTGCTATCCAGCAAGCCTATTCTACACGATTCTATTAATTAACTTTAAAATGACTAAAAACATCCAAGCTTTTATCATGAATTTTACTCTCTATACCAAATGCACCTAGCACGCTGTGAAATATATTAGCCTGTGAGTAAGAACCTGCATTAGCAGCAAGACTACTTTTACCTGACTGCCAAACCAGGAAAGGTACCTTCTTCTGGAAGTCTGGCGCTATTGCATAAGGTGTTCCATGCAAATACAAGCCAAACTCGCCTAATGATTCACCGTGGTCCGAAATATACAATAAGGTGCTGGACATCCCATCTAATTCACTCAATAAACCTATCGTTTTATCTAAAAAGTAGTCGGTATACAAGATCGTATTATCGTAAGCATTCTGCAATTCTTGTTGCGTACATTTATCTAATTCTACAGTTTTGCAAATCGGCTTAAACACTTCAAAGTCTTTGGTGTAACGCGAAAAGTACGAAGGCCCATGGCTGCCTTTGGTGTGCAATACGACCAATATTTTATTTTTTTCTGAGCCTTTTATACGTTGCTTCAAACCCGTTAACAGCACCCCGTCAAAAGCACAGTCAGCCCCTTTACAATTGGCTTCGAGATCACTAGGCTCCAAATATTCATTGGTTTTTATCGGTGGTTCGCCCCAGTTTTTAGTCCGCCAGATTACATCGACACCATGTCGATTTAAATAACTGGGTAATGGCTCAAAGCCACTCGGGTTACTTTCTGTATGCGATAAAATACAAGCAACCGATGCGGTTGTGTAAGTCGAGCAAGCGTTGGTATTTTTAAATACCGTTAACCCCTTTCTCTTTGATAACAGAGGGTTTGTTTGACGAGAATAACCATACAACGAAAAGTTTTGTGCTCTGGCTGTTTCACCAATCACTAGTACCACCACTTGTTTTTTATCGTTGCGAAACGTAGCTTGTGGCAATAATTGTTGTATCTTTGCTCCTTCTGACTGCTCTGAATAATGCCGAGCCGTATTCATCACATAAGACCATGGGAGGATTTTTCCACCGAGTGTTTTTGCGTGCTTATCAATCCATAGCCAACTGGATGCATTCAGATAAATAAATAAGCCACCCACAACAAAACTTACCAACACCTGAAGAACAAGCCTTAGCTGCCCTCTTTTTTTAATTTTGGTTTTAAAAATAAGCCAACTTGGCAACACGCCTAACAGCACAAAATAAACGAAGAAAGATGGTGTTAAAAAATCTAGTGACTCTTCATTGCGGGTATTTAGGATATTCCCCATCATGGTTTTATCTAAAACAACATGGTAAGTCGTCATAAAATAAATAGCCGCTGCATTGAGCAAGGTAAAAATGATAAGCAGTGGTTTTAGCAAAAAAGGTAAAACCAGTGCAACTACTGAGAATAAAAATAGGCTAACTAAAAAGATAATAGCTAACACACTTAGTAAAGTTGCCACGCCTTGTAGCGAATCCAACGGCAGGTTATCACTCACGAACTGATAAAGTGGCACATGAAAAACGATTAAATTAAGTAGCGTAAGTAATAGCACAAACTGGCTAATGCTTAGCGCCCTAGATATTTTGTTATCCGTTTTCATCACGACCTCTTAGCTCGCCCTGCGTATTTCTTATCAAAAGAAATAACGACATAAAACCACCCAAAATAGCAGATGGCCAAAGCACTATTAACCCCGCGTAATCAGGGTCACTAAAGTGATACACCACTGCTACAACAAAAACTAACAAGATAATACTGCTGATAAAACGATACTTTGGTAACTCAAGCCATCTCCACCACGCTGAATATCGCTGCGTCAGTACCACACCACTCAATCCACCTAGATAGCCCAGCACCGCCCCCAAAGCAACATCAAGTGGCCAATGTGCGCCTACCGCAACACGCGATACGCCAATAAAAAAGGCTACGAACACACCCAACAGTAACCAAAAGTAATGATGCTTTTTCTCGGGCTGTGACAACAACACAGCTAACACCACCGTTACTGCGGCAAATATCGTAATGGTATGACCTGAAGGCAAACTATTATGCGCCGTTAACGTATCCCCTAAAATCGTGAATGATTGCTGATCAAGCACCGCCGCTGGCCTTGGCGTGCTAAAAAAGCTTTTCCCAGCGTGCGATAACACTGCTGACAATGGCACAGCACCAAACAACGCCGCCCATAACTGGGGATACCGTGGAATCAAAAAAGACAATAATGGGAACAAAATCATGGCATCACCAAGCTGGGTGACATTTAACCAAAAGTTAGAATCCGTTTTGAGGGCGTGATTGATGAACAAAAAAGCCTCTGTTTGAAAATTCACATAATCCGTGCGATTAATGTGTAACAGCAATGCCGTTACAAAAGCCAGCAACAACGCAATAATAGCCGGTAGCCACAGCCATGTTAACTGCGCCTTACTCCAGTACGAAGGTGGAGCAGGAGGCACTTTAAATAACGCGTAAACAGGCCTCATCTTACCGCAAAAAACTCTGATAAGCAGGGTTGTCAGTTTCTTCAAAAAACTCATAGCCCAAGTTTTCTAAAAACGAACAAAACTGCTCGCGCTCTTCTGGCGCAACTTGCATGCCGATTAATACCCGACCAAAGTCTGAGCCGTGGTTGCGGTAGTGAAACAAACTAATATTCCAATTGCCACCGAGATTATTCAAAAAGTGCAACAACGCGCCAGGCCTTTCAGGAAAACGAAAACGGTAAAGCACTTCGTTTTCAACCGTTTGCGCATGCCCACCCACCATAAAACGCAGGTGTACTTTGGCTAATTCATTATCTGTAAGATCAATAACATCGTAGCCTTTTTCATTGAGATCATTGACCAGCAAGTTCTTTTCATCATCACCGTTGCTTAGTTTTACGCCAGTAAAAACCTGCGCATCCACCTCATCGGAATAACGATAATTAAATTCGGTGATTGCTCGGTTGCCGATTGCCTCGCAAAAATGTTTAAACGAATTCGGCCGCTCAGGAATCGTCACGCCCAGAATTGCTTCGCGTTTTTCGCCTAACTCAGCACGCTCAGCCACATGACGTAGCCGATCAAAGTTGATATTCGCACCGCTGGTGATGGAAATTAATTGCTTATTTTTAAGCTGATGCTGGCTTACATATTTCTTCAGCCCTGCAGTGGCTAACGCGCCTGCGGGTTCTAACATGGTGCGGGTATCTTCGAATACATCTTTTATCGCCGCACAGGTTTCATCGGTTGATACGGTAATCATTTCATCAACCACTTTTTGAGCGATGGCAAAAGTATTCACGCCAGCCTTGCGCACGGCTGCTCCATCGGCAAACGTACCAATACTTTCCAGCTCGACCAACTCCCCTTTTTTAAATGAGCGGGTCATACTAGAGGCTTCTTCGTGCTCCACACCAATGATCGTTGTACTAGGACTGAGATATTTAATATAACTAGCGATGCCTGAAATCAGCCCGCCACCGCCTACTGCTACGAATATCACATCAATCGGCTCAGGGTGCTGGCGCAGTAACTCCATGCCGATAGTGCCTTGCCCTGCAATCACATCTAAATTATCAAACGGGTGTACAAAGCTCATGCCTTGTTTTTCTGATAGCTCCATCGCATGCGCGTAGGCTTCATCAAAATTATCACCGACAAGTACCGCATTACCACCAAATGACTCGACGCCTTTTACTTTAATATCCGGCGTAATTGTTGGCATCACGATGGTGGTTTTTATGCCCAGCTTTTGACCCGAAATTGCTACACCTTGGGCGTGATTACCTGCGGATGCTGCCACCACGCCACGCGCTTTTTCTGCATCACTGAGTTGAAACATGCAATTAAACGCACCGCGTAATTTAAACGAAAACACCGGCTGCAAATCTTCACGTTTAAAGTGAATGCTGTTCTCATAGCGTTTGGATAAAGACTTTGCCAGCTCTAAGGGTGTCTCATCAGCAACGTCATAAACACGCGCCGTGAGTATTTTTTCTATCAACTTATTTGTCATGGAACGAACTGTATTCGCTGTACGCAAAAGGTGCAAGAAATTAAGCGCACAATTCGGTATGATTGCGCCATCGAAGCACACAAAATTAGAAGGAGTTTTTTTATGACACAAGATGAAATGAAAATTGCAGCGGCACAAGCGGCATTAGAATATGTAGAATCAGGCATGATTGTTGGCATTGGCACAGGTTCAACCGCCAACCACTTTATTGATTTACTCGCCACCGTAAAAAACAAAATTGATGGTACTGTAGCTAGTTCGGTCGCCAGTGAAGACCGCCTAAAAAGCCATGGCATCCCTGTAATGGATTTGAATAACGCGGGGCAACTTTCAATTTATGTTGATGGCGCGGACGAGTCAGACAAGCACTTAAACCTCATCAAAGGCGGCGGCGGTGCATTAACCCGTGAGAAAATTGTTGCAGGCGCGAGTGATAAGTTTATCTGTATTGCCGATGAAACTAAGCTGGTTGATGTGATGGGTAAATTTCCACTGCCCGTAGAAGTCATCCCGATGGCACGTAGTTTTATCGCCCGTGAGATTGTAAAAATGGGCGGAATCCCCGAGTTACGCGAAGGCTTCACCACCGACAACGGCAATATTATTTTGGATATCCGTGGGCTTGAAATTATGGAGCCAGTTAAAATGGAAGAACACTTCAACCAACTACCGGGTGTAGTAACCGTTGGCTTGTTTGCACAACGCCCAGCTGATGTACTTATTTTAGGCACACCAAACGGCGCTAAGGTAATAACCTAAGCACTATTTATTTAAAAAATTAGATCCTTACCCAAAGAAAAAACTTGTCCACGAAAGGCACGAAAAAACACGAAATTGTCGTCTTGTTTTCGTGCCTTTGCGTGTTTTTCGTGGACGTATTTTTTTAAGGAGTGATTGTTTAAGCCTGTAGTTGCTTAGCCAGCCCCCTGCTCTGACTCAACAAGCTTTACTATAAAGGTCAGCTTATTCGCACAACGCCCAGCTTGATATGCTTATTTTAGGCACATCGAAAAGTACCAAGGTTATGACTTAGCACTTCTTGCAATGATTAAAATGAAGGGTTACTTGAGAATAATCTCGCCCACGAAAAAGCACAAAATATTCATCTTTCTTTCGTGTCTTTTCGTGGACGTATTTTTTTTAGAGTTTAGCCAGCGCTCTGCTCTGGTTCAACCAGCTTTAATTCTGCCGCATTGATTTTTTTGTAAATTTCTTCACGGTGAACAGCCACTTCTCTAGGCGCATCGATCCCAATGCGGACTTGATTACCTTTCACACCCAAGACAGTGATACTCACATCATCACCAATCATCAGTGTTTCACCAACACGTCTTGTTAAAATAAGCATTTTGTTTGCTTCTCCATTATTTTAATTATTTTTAGAGCTTTTTTAATTTTTATTATTATTGTTGTTTTTAGCTCTTACTACTTTTCCTCGTAGCTCTCATCGTTATTATTGTTTGATAAGAAGTGAGATTCTCGCACAGCTCGGCTTAACAGCAACTTAACTGCTTGGAAAACTTTTATTACTTTGCTAGAAGGCACCACTTTCATAGGATTTTAGATTACCACGAAGGACACGAAGGACACGAAGGGTAAAGCCTTTGTTGTTTTTCTTCGTGAGCTTCGTGTCCTTCGTGGTAATGTTTATATTTTTGCAGGTACAAAAAAGCCCGACGAATCGGGCTTTTTACTAGTAACACCTAAGTTAATTACTATGATTTAGTTATATCATTATTTAACTTAGAAATTACTTTTCTTGATAAGCTATAAATGACCAACACCGCTCCAAATACCGCCGTGGGTGTTTGATTGCCAAACAATGAAGGCGTAATTGCTGAGATTAGCATTATAAAACCAACTACTTCTAAAATAATATTTATAATTTTACTCATTCTTACCTGTCCTATTTAGGTAGTACAAAACACTTTACTGCTTTTCATTCGCACCAATATCAATAGTTCCACCGACGATGCGGTTCTTACCTTGGTAGTCTTTTTGTAGCATTTTAACTATGCGGTCATACATGGTTTCATCATCTGATGACCTAAACTTCTCTCCCACTGCAAACAAAGACTTGAATGTTGGGTTAGCAAAATTTAAGCCTTTATTTATCAGTACAGAACCTGCTTTTGGCACTAACTCGTTCGTTAAGCTTAATGCTCCTTGTGAAGGCTGGACGTTGTTTTTCTTAACGACTACATGGTTATTTTCTTTTAAGGTCAAGTAATCAATATAGTTGTTGTATATTGTTGAATCACTATAAAGGTCTACACCAGCATCAAAAAGATTATTAATAAACCGTCCTCGGATATACGCGATACCATCATTTTTATTATTAATAAACGTATTGTTTACTAATACCGTATTCCAATAGCTACCAGTACCTAGCAAATAACCATTATTGTTTTCAAAAATAGAGCCCACTATTAAAGATGCTGGAGCATAGACCACACTGTAGCTTGCACCTGTTCCTTTTATATTACTATTCCCAGTAATACGACAGTGATTTAAAACTGTAGTGTTATAACTATAAATAGCTGCTGAACCAGAATTATCCGAACTGTTATTTGAAATAACAGAATTTTCACAACTTAAATGATTACTATAAACGCCACCACCATATTGTGAAGTTCTATTCTTTGTTACCAAAGAATTTTTTAAGTAGATACTTCCTGCAAAAACACCACCACCAGAATAGCTTTCATTATTTGAAATAATACTATTAAGAATGACAGCATTATAATCTACATAGAGACCACCACCATTATGGTAGTAGTTGCTTAAGCTAATATTATTATCAATTAAACTTTTCTCGATATAAGCATCTTTAGAAGCATAGATACCAGCACCTTTACCTTGAGTAGTTCGGTTAGCCGATACTTCACAGTCAATCAACTCTAGGTTATGGTTTACATTTATTCCCCCGCCATAACTTGTTTCAGTGTTTTTACCATTTCTAATTACTAAGCGCTCAAGTCTTAATGTTCTTACATCATTAGCAGAATTTGAAAATGTATTCGCATATTGTAAAACTAAATCTGTTTCACCACCGTCTAAAACCACATCACCTCTTTTTAAACCATTTGCTGCTTGTATGGTTAAGTTAAAGCCTTCGGTATCATTATACTTAAAAGTCTTTAAACCATCGGATGTCGTTTTATAAACGCCTTTTTGTAAAATGATAACGTCATTACTACCATTATTCGCGGCATTTTCTAAGGCTGTTCTTAGCTCATTTACATTATTTACATTATGAATAACACTCGCTGGTACAACTACTACGTGACGAATCTTTGTGGTTAAGTTTCCTGAACTGTCTCGAGCAGTGTACGTTAATGTGTAAGTACCCAAACGTTCTGTATCAACTCGCCCAGACACCGTGACTTTTATCTTACCGTCAATATTGTCTTTAGCTACTGCGCCGGGGTCTTTAAAGGTTGTGCCTTGCTCTACTTCGATAGGGTCTTTACCCACTAAGGTAATTACTGGCTTTTCATAATCAATAACTTTTGGGGTTACTCTCACAGTACGTTTCTTTGATGCTTTATTACCCGCTCTGTCTCTTGCACTATAAGTAACCGTATATGTCCCTATTTTTTTCGTATTCACTACTCCAGAGATTGCAACGGCAACTTTTCCATTCACATCATCATTTGCACTTGCACCAGGTTCTTTATATTTTTCATCTTTTTTAAGTACAAAAGGGTCTGCTCCTGCCAAAGTAATAACTGGCGGTGTTTTATCTCTTTGCTCTTCGGGCGTAAGTGGGTCGCTCTCCTTACCTCCACAAGCAGTAAGCAAAGTAACTAGAAACATAAATGAGAGTATTTTAATGGGGCTTTTCATAGTGGGTTTTCCTTAACCAAGTATGTAATTACAAATGAAAGGGAGGGGTATAATTTGCATTTATCCTTTTTAACTTGATTAGTAATACTTGTCAACTCACAATAATAGAACTGCTTAATATTCACCTAATATGACCGTTTATCAGTGAATATAAGGCAGGTTAATTTTCACATCAACATCAAAGGATAGGCTTTGGTCTTTATACTCTTCCATTTCTTTGCAACACATACAATGAGTGGTTTGACCGTGTCGCAAAGGCTGTGGTTTTGGCCATTTTGCTAGTAATATTTAGTGAGGCCTTTGATTCAGTAGGTTCTAAGAACTGATATTCTTTTCAATTGTACTTAGTGGCAAAAACAGGTTCTCTAGCTGTTCCGGCATTGAAATAAAACCGAACTGACTATAATAGGCCTTTGCCTGTTTATGTTTTGCATCTACAAAAAGGCCTGCTACGCCCATATTTTCTGCTACATTCAGCGTTTTTTGCATTGCATCAATTAGCAGTATTTCACCATATCCTTTTCTTTGACTATTACTTGTTACAGCTAATCTAGCAAGCTTTGCCGCTGGAATTTTTCTGGGGTATTTTCTTTTCCAATTATGTGGAATATTCTCAGCAATGACCTCACACACAACGATGGTCATGTAAGCTATGATCTCCGCTTGATTCGCGGAATCAACTAAAACAAAAGTTTTAGAAATACCTTTCGTACTATGCTGTCGAGCAACTCTTTGTAAAAAGGTATTAAGCTCCATATCTCCACAATCAAAAATTGCGCGGTCATGTACTTTTGATAGTACTTCAATTTTTAATGCCAAAACTTAGCCTATTTTTTCTTTATAATTTGCCAAGGCATTTTTAAGTTTTTTGTTTGGTTCTGGTGGATTTTCTAGAGATTCAAAGAATACCTCCGAATCCCTTTTACTGAGATATATAGCTTTTTCTTTCTCAATAATATTCTCAGCTTTTTCAAGTGCTGCTTGAATTAAGAACTGGTTTAATGTTGCTCCCATGATTACAGCAGCAGAACTCAGTGTCTCTTTAACCTGCTCACTTACCCTAGCTGTGATTCGTTCATTTTTTATTGTATTCATTACTATACCTCTTACCTTGGTGACATAATGACACCATATTTAAGATATAGTTAAAAGTCAAGCACATCAACGATCAGACTCAATTGATTTATACTTCATTAAATTGTTTTTCTTCGTGTCCTTCGTGGTGAATATTATTTCTACCTAAACGCTGCAATGTTAAAACTACTTACCGGCCTCACTATTTCTGAATCCTCTTCAACAAATCATCACCCGCTTTAATCAGCGCCGCCGTTATTCCAGCTTCTGCTGCTGAGTGACCTGCGCCTTGTACTACAAACAATTCAGAGCCTTGCCATGCGTGGTGTAAATCATAGGCTTGTTGGATGAGGCAGATCATGTCGTAGCGCCCGTGGATGATAAAACCAGGGATGTCTTTTAAGCATGAGGCATTTTTGAGGAGCTGGTCTTGTTCTAAAAAGCTATTATTTACAAAGTAATGTGCCTCGATGCGCGCAATGCTGATGGCGTTATGTGGGTCGCCGAAGTGTTCTAAAATTGAGGCGTGCGGTAGCAGTGTCGCGGTTCTTGCTTCCCATAATGACCACGCTTTTGCTGCGCCCATGCGGGCTATTTCGTCATCACCTGTGAGTCGTGAATGATAGGCCTTTAATAAGTCGTCGCGCTCTTCTTCGGGTATCGGCTGCAAAAAATCTTGCCAATAATCTGGGAAGACTAAGCTTGCGCCTTGTTGGTAAAACCAGTGTACTTCTTTGGGCGTGGCTAAAAATATACCACGAACGATTAAACCTAGAACATTTTCTGGGTAGGTTTCTGCATAGGCGAGCGCTAAGGTTGAACCCCATGAGCCACCTGCGACTACCCATTTCTCAATACCCAGTTCTTTGCGAATCATTTCCATATCCGCAATCAAGTGTTGGGTGGTGTTATTTTCCAATGAGGCGTGCGGTGTTGAGCGCCCACAACCACGTTGATCAAATAAGATAATACGGTATTTTTCAGGGTTGAATAGTTGACGGTGGTACGGTTCACAGCCAGCACCTGGACCGCCGTGTAAAAACACGACGGGCACGCCGTCTGGATCGCCACATTCTTCGACATAGAGTCCATGTGCCTCTGCCAATGCAGGACTATCGTCTACTTTTAAAGTGAAATGGCGGTTTTCGTGTATCGGTGGGTATAGATCATTCATATTAAGAGGAATTTAATGGATTGAAGTGTCTTTAGTATAGTTCAACTATTGGCCACTAAATAAGCAATTGTCAGTATTTGTGGTTTATAATAGACGTAGACTCATTTAATTTTCCATACTGAACACTATTATGATTAGTTACAAAAACAGCCAATTATTCTTATTTCTAGCCTTTCTGCTAACGGTTTCAGCGTGCAGCAATATTAATAAGTTCCCGCCTTCTGTTAAAAATCACTCGGCAAGCAATAGCAATCATACGGCTAAAGTTACCGCATTAAACCTTGCCTCACTTCAATCGCTTGACGCTATCCTCCCTCAACTCGAAAAGCATAAGGCGGTGCTGGTTGGAGAAAGTCACACAAGCTACGCAGACCACCTGAATCAGTTAGCCATCATAAAAGGCTTGCATAAAAAATGGGGGAAGATGGCTATCGGGCTAGAGATGATTCAGCAACCTTTTCAAACTTATTTAGATGCATATATTTCAGGTCAAATAAGCGAACGTGAAATGCTTCGTGGCACGCAATGGTATGATCGTTGGCGTTATGATTTCCGTTTGTATCGCCCTATTTTTGCTTATGCCAAACACTACAAAATCCCGCTGATTGCCTTAAATGTGCCTAAAGAAATTACCAAACGCATCACTAAAGTCGGGATTGACGGGTTAAACAAAAAAGAGCGAGCGCAACTCCCTAAGACCTTGGATAAATCAAACTCAGCATATGCTAAGCGTTTGAAAGATGTTTTTGGCAAACACTCACACACCAGTAGCAAACAGTTTGATTATTTTTTAGAGGCACAACTGGCATGGGATGAAGGCATGGCACAAACTGCGGCAAACTTTTTACAAAACCACTTAGACTACCGCATGGTGATTCTTGCCGGAGGTGGGCATGTGATCAACCGCGAAGGTATCCCTGATCGTTTAGAACGTCGAATTCAATCAAAGCCTGCGGTAGTGCTCAATAATATTCACGGTAGCCCTAACGCCAAGCAAGGTGATTATTTATTATTTTCATCAGAAGTAACATTACCTCCCATTGGGCGGCTGGGTATCTCGATGAATAATGCCTCTGGCGGTGTGATCATAAATGCCGTTCTACCGTATAGTGCAGGAGCAAAAGCGGGCTTAAAAAAGAACGATATTATTCTAAAACTGGATACGATGACGATTAAAACCACCACTGACATTCGACTTTGGGCATTAGATAAAAAACCTGGTGATGCCGTTGTCGCTGTAATCAAAAGAAAACACAACAGACAAACCGTTAGCATCATTTTAGGAAAAAGCACTCCGTTATTATTGAAATAATTTCAACAGCGCAAACGTTATTAACCCCAACAATATCGTCCAGTTCAGTTGCTTGGTAAACAATGCCGCAAAAAATGCGATGACGCTTGCGACTAAATAATGATTATCAAAACTTAGGCTCAGCTCACCTTGTCGAATGAAAGCACTCTGCACAATAATAACGGTAAGCACCGCGATTGGCACAAAGCCTAGGGCGCGAGCTATTAACGGGGGAATCACCACCTTTCCCGCCAGTGCGAATGGTAGGTAGCGGGGTAAAAATGTCACCACGGCCATACCTGCGATAAGTAGCCACTCAGTCATTGCCAATCTCCTTTGCAGAATCTAATATAGCATCCGTTACAACCGCTTTATTGCTCCTATTGCTCCTATTGCTCAATAAAACACCAACGACAATAGCGACAAAAGATGAAAATAATAAGCCCGTTTGATGTGGCCAGCTGTACGTCAAAAGCGCGCTAACGCCTGCCGTTAGTGCGCAAGCCCAGTCGGCCTTATTTTTAAGATGCGGCACAACAATACCAATAAACGCCACGACCATCGCAATATCCAAACCCCAGCTCGTAATATCAGGAATAGATTGCCCCAATGTCATCCCCAGCCAACTAAAAAACACCCAACTACTGTACATAGCTATGCCAGAGCCGATATAAAATGGCGTGAATTGAATGTTTTTTGTATCGTTTCTGTTAGCAACAGTATCATCAACTTCATCAGCAGAACCGTGAGAAAAACGATTACTCGCCGCTGTAACCGCCGCATAACTTTCATCGGTCAACCAAAAAGCCATAGGCACACGTAAAAGTTGTGGCACCTTCGCCACCTGTGGCATTAATGAAGCGGCATACAGCATGTGCCGCAGATTAACAATAAACACCGTCAGTAAAATAATCGGATAAAAAGTCGCAGTAGCCAACAAAGTAACCGCAACAAACTGAGAAGCACCGGCAAAAACAAAAACCGACATACCCATTACCATCCACTCAGAAAGCCCCTGACTAATCGCCAATGCACCATAAACAATCGCAAATGGCACAGCCGCTAGAATTAATGGCAAAGTGTCGCGTGCACCGATTAAAAATGATTTTCGGCCGCTTTTGGGTTGGTTAGAATTTATCATGCGGGGAAGTATAGCGATGGAGCGGGTCTGGCTATAGTACAAAATTGCGCTGGGGATTGAGGGTAGTTCAGAAAAGAAAGAATTCTAAATAAAATAATGCGTTATCAAGCGCTCAATAGCATCCTGTACTTTGCCCGTTTGTTTATTTTTAATTAGGTCTATTGCTTTAGCGCCATCGAGTAACTGGTTGCTAGAGTAAAGCCATAACCGCCTTTCATCTAGCGAATATAACTCAGCAAGCCTAGTAACTATCGGTCTTAAGCTGTATAAATGATATCCATCAAAACCTGCTTCAATTAAGAACTATCCGACACTCATATTTTGTTTCAGATCAAGGCGCACCCGCGCGCAACGAAGGAGCATACACGTAGTATGTGACTGAACGTAACACGGGAGCAACGCCGAGCTGGGACAAAATTTGAGTGCGAACTACAACAAAGAACTAAAGCCCATTATCTTGTAGCCAATATTCTAGCAACGCCATATGCCACAGCTTATTTCCCTGAATCCGCGTATGATGCTCATCAGGTGCTGCTAACAATTTTTCAACATAACTACGTTGGTACAAACCGCGCTCTTTGCATTTTTGTGAATTCAGCACATCTTGCATAAATTCTAAAAATTCACCGCGCACGTATTTAAGCGCTGGCACAGGGAAGTAACCTTTTTTGCGGTCGATAACACTATCAGGAATCATTCCACGTGAAATTTCTTGGAGTACGTGTTTACCGCCACTTTTAAGCTTCATATGCGGAGGCATTTTCGCGGCAAGCTCTACTAACTCGTGATCAAGAAACGGTACGCGCGCTTCAAGGCCGTGCGCCATAGTCATATTATCAACCCGCTTTACGGGGTCATCGACTATCAACATGGTAGTGTCGGCTCTAAAAACCGCATCAATAAACGTATCTGCTTGCGGTGCTTCTAGCAAAGCTTTGATGGTTTCTGCAGTGTAGTCTTTACCCATAAACTTGGGCATTAGCATCTCTGCCATTTCATCGTGATCTCGGTCAAAATAGAATTGGCGAAAGCGCTCTAAGTGCGTGCCTTTTGCCTTGTTCATTTTGTCGTACCAAAAATAACCGCCAAACACTTCATCCGCGCCCTGCCCAGACTGCACTACTTTTAAATCTTTGGCGACCTGTTCTGACAACAGATAAAAGCCAATCGCATCTTGGCCAAACATCGGCTCAGACATATTTGCGATGGCTTCTGGCAAACGCGTTAAAGTTTGCTCATTGGGTATTTGGATTTTATGGTGATTGGTGTTGAAACGCTCCACCACCGCGTCAGAAAATTCAAACTCGCTGCCCTTTTCTTCCGGCTGATCGTCAAAGCCAATGGAGTAAGTGGGAATCTCTTGAATGCCTATTTCATCCAACAGACCAACCAATAAACTAGAATCCAAACCACCCGACAACAACACGCCCACAGGCACATCAGAAACATCATTGCGGCGCTTAACCGCGACTCTTAGTGATTCATGAATCGCCTCTACCC
>Ga0256840_1001319_pt1 | contig 23595 bp, 19 predicted proteins | sample 355202metaG_FD_185969 | JGI IMG/M metagenome (GOLD analysis project Ga0256840, IMG submission 185969) | Hydrothermal vent microbial communities from Mid Atlantic Ridge, Atlantic Ocean - 355-202 | ecosystem: Environmental > Aquatic > Marine > Hydrothermal vents | place: Atlantic Ocean: Mid...
CAAATATATTAGAGCGACCACATTTTGATAATTTAGATAGTGCAAAAGCAAGTGAGAAGATGCATGGTTTTTTAACAGCAGGGTATGTGTTTTATTTGACAGATAATTTAGATTTTAAACCAGCCACAATATTAAAAGCAGCATCAGGAGCACCATTATCCATAGATTTATCTGCTAATTTTTTAATAAACCAGCGATTTGAATTAGGGCTAGCATACCGATTTGGAGATTCTATAGATGGCTTGGTAAGTTTTTTAATAACGGATGATTTACGTATGGGGTATTCTTATGATTATACTTTAACTAAATTACAAGAGTTTACTAGTGGGTCACATGAAATATTTTTACAATATGATGTGAATTTATCACGTAAGAACTTAAAATCACCAAGATTCTTTTAACCAATTTATTTAGATTTCTTAAAATTTTTTAACATGAAAAATAATTTACTATTAGTACTTTTTTTAATATCGGCATCAATATTTTCTCAAACTACAGCAGGAGATTATAAAGTCGAAAACTTAGACTCAAATTCTTCTAATTCAGATTTTGGAACGGCTTTTTATGGTGAGGATAAAATTATTTTTTCATCTTCAAAAAAGAGTGGAATACTAAAAGCTAAATGGAAAATAAATAAACAGCCTTTTTTGAATTTATATGTAGGTACAATAAGTACAGATGGAAGTGTGAGTGATGTAAAACAGTTTTCAAATAGGTTAAATACAAAATTTCATGAAGCTTCGGTATCATTTACTCCAAATCAAAAGGAAGTATTTTTTACAAGAGATAATTATTACAATAGTAAATTAGGTAAAAATGAAGAAGGAATCACAAACTTAGCAATTTATAAAGCTTCAGTAGCTCCTGATGGAAGCTGGTCTGATGTAAGATCATTGCCTTTTAATAATGTTAAGTATTCAGTAGGATCTCCTTCAGTAAGCAAGGATGGAAAAAAAATATATTTTGCTTCTGATATGCCAGGAAGTTTAGGGTTAACTGATATTTATGTTGTTGATATTTTAGAAAATGATACTTATGGAATTCCTAAAAATTTAGGTAAAAAGATAAATACTACAGGTAGTGATAATTTTCCGTTTATTGATAAAGAAAATGTATTGTACTTTTCATCGGATTCTAGAAAAGATGGTATGGGAGGTTTAGATGTTTATGCAGCAAAAATGTATGATTCATCAATATCTGATGTCTTACATTTAGGAAGCCCAGTAAATAGTTCGGCAGATGATTTTGCATATATATTAAAAAATGATATTAATGAAGGTTATTTCTCATCAAATAGAGATGGGGGGAAAGGAGACGATGATATTTACCATTTTAAAGCATCACCACCATTAAAAATAGAATGTGATCAAGTAGTAACAGGAACTGTAAAAGATTTAAAAACAGGAGATCTTATTGATGGAGCAATAGTAGTATTGTTTGATGATAAAGATGGAGAGGTAAATTCAAGCACAACTGGAGCTGACGGAAGTTATAAGTTTACTGTAGATTGTAAAAAGAGTTATAAAATTGTAGCGAGTAAGGAAAATTACAAGCAAGATTCAAAGACTTTTAAAACAGAAGAAAACCCAGATGCTAAGTTAAATATTAATTTAGAGATTGATCCTATTCCTGCTGTGGTAGCCCCAGAAGTAGTTGTAACAAAAGAGAAAGTTATTGTTAATATAAATCCAATTTATTTTGACTTTAATAAAGCAAATATTAGAGAAGATGCGGTGATTGAATTAGATAAGGTTGTGGCAATCATGCAAAAATATCCAGAGTTAATAATAGAAGGAGGTTCTCATACAGATGTTAGAGGGGTAGATGCTTATAATTTGAATTTATCAAGTAGAAGAGCAAAATCAACCGTAAAATATATTATCTCAAAGGGAATAGATGCAAATAGAATAACAGCAAAAGGTTACGGGGAAACACAAATAATAAATCAGTGTACAGAAGGTGTTAAGTGTTCAGAATCTGAACACCAACAAAACCGTAGAACTGAATTTGTGATTCAAAATCCAGATGTATTAGGTTATTACTAATATAATTTAAAAAACAATAATTTTGAAAAAGAAACTATTACAATTATTTTTTTTACTGTCAATTACGGTAGTAATTTCACAGCAAACAACTGCTGGAGAATATACGATTGATATATTAGAATCTAATTCTAAAAAATCAGATTTTGGCACAACCTTTTATGGAGAAGATAAAATTATTTTTTCATCATCTAGAGGTTTATCTCGAATGAAATGGGATGATGGTCAGTCATTTTTAGACTTGTATGAAGGAGAAGTTCAAGAAGACGGAAGTGTTAAAAATGTAAAAAAGTTTTCTTCAAGATTAAATTCAAAATACCATGAATCGTCTGTATCATTTACTCCAGATCAAAAGACAGTGTATTTTACAAGGAATAATTATTTTAAAAAAAAGTTAGAAGGAGATAAAGATGGTGTAATTAATTTGGCTATTTACAGAGCGAAGGTAAGTGCTAATGGAAATTGGAAAGATATAGAATCGTTGCCTTTTAATAGTAAGGATTATTCTACGGGACATCCAACAGTTAGTAAAGATGGTGAAAAATTGTATTTTTCGTCAGATATGCCAGGAACTTATGGAATGTCTGATATATATGTTGTAGATATAAAAGAAGATGGAACGTATAGTAAACCAAAAAATTTGGGAAGAAGAATTAATACTTCAGGAAGAGAATCTTTTTTATATATAGATAAAAACAACATCCTTTATTTTTCATCGGATAGTCATAAAAATGGTTTGGGAGGATTAGATATTTTTGCTACAAAAATATATACTAATTCAGTTTCAAAAGCAATACATTTAGATAGTCCAATTAATACTGAAGATGATGATTTTGCTTTTATACTAAATAATGAAACTAATGAAGGGTACTTTTCTTCGAATAGAGAAGAAGGAGCTGTTGGTTTGGATGACATATACCATTTTAAAGCAGAGCCGCCTTTATTTATTGAGTGTAAGCAAAAAGTTAATGGAGTTGTATTAAATAAAAAAACAGGAAAGTCAATTTCAAAAGCTTTAGTGGAGTTTTTGGATAAAAATGACAATCAAATAGCAACTTATAAAACTAAACGAGATGGTACATTTCGTTTTAATGCAAAGTGTAATGTTGCTTATAAATTGAAAGCAAGTAAAGATGATTTTGCAGTAGGCAGTAATGCGTTTGTAACTGAAGATGATCCAGAAGCAAAAACAAATATAAAACTTAATTTAAAACCAAAAGAAGTTGCAGTAATATCAAAACCAGAACCAGTTGTGGTAATTGAGCCAGAACCAGAGGTGATAAAACCAAATTTTGAAGAGATAAAAGTGGTGAGAGATAAGGTAATTGTAAATATTGACCCAATATACTTTTCTTTGAATCAATCTAATATCAGAAAAGATGCAGCGAGAGAATTAGATAAAGTAGTTAAGATTATGAAGAAATACCCTGCTTTAAAAATTGAAGGTGGTTCACATACCGATTCGCGAGGAGGGCAAGCTTTAAATGTTAAACTATCGACAAGAAGGGCAAAGTCTACAGTAGATTATATTATTACACAAGGAATAGATGCTAATAGAATTACAGCGATTGGTTATGGAGAATCGCAGCTTACCAACAAATGTAAAAATAATGTTAGATGTTCAGAAAAAGAGCATCAACAAAATAGAAGAACAGAGTTTGTAATTCTTAACCCAGAAGTGTTGGGGTATACAAAAGAGTAGGTTATATATATTCTAATTTATATTTTTAAAAGTATTTAAAATAAATTACCTTGTCTATTTTTTCTAATTCTACCAAGGTGTTTATAAGCTAATTCGGTTACTTCACGACCTCTAGGCGTTCGCATAATAAAACCTTGTTGAATTAAAAAAGGCTCATAAACTTCTTCAATAGTTTCTGAATTTTCACTAACAGCAGTTGCTAGGGTATTTAAACCAACAGGTCCACCTTTAAATTTATCAATAATAGTCAATAAAATTTTATTGTCCATTTCATCTAAGCCATGCGCATCTACCTGTAATGCTTCAAGAGCAATTCTTGCAATTTTAATATCTATTTTTCCATTATTTTTTATTTGAGCAAAATCACGAACTCTTCTTAGTAATGCATTGGCAATTCTTGGCGTACCTCTACTCCTTCCAGCAATTTCAATAGCAGCTTCCATACTAATTGGCACATTTATTATGCCAGCACTACGTTGTACTATAGTTGTTAGTATTTCGGTATTATAATATTGCAATCGACTACTAATTCCAAAACGAGCACGCATGGGAGCCGTAAGTAATCCAGACCTAGTTGTAGCTCCAATTAAGGTAAAAGGTTCTAAATTTATTTGAACAGTTCTGGCATTAGGGCCAGACTCAATCATAATATCAATTTTATAATCTTCCATTGCAGAATATAAATACTCTTCAACAATTGGGCTTAACCGATGTATTTCATCAATAAATAAAACATCACGTTCTCCTAAGTTAGTGAGTAAACCAGCCAAATCCCCAGGCTTGTCTAAGACAGGGCCAGAGGTTACTTTAATATTGGCTTGTAATTCATTTGCAAGAATATGAGCTAAGGTTGTTTTTCCAAGACCAGGTGGTCCATGAAACAGTGTGTGATCCAAAGCTTCATCACGTTGATTTGCAGCTTCAACAAAGATTTTTAAATTATCTAATATTTGATCTTGACCTGTAAAATCGCTAAATTCAAGGGGTCTTAATTTTTTTTCATAATCTAAGTCTTCACTACCTAAATTTTCATTAGAAGCATCTAAATTTTCATTCATAATGCAAATATAATGGAAATTAATGATACAAATTTAGGCATTTCTGAATGTATGAAATGTGAATAATAATTTATTAAGATTAAGTTCTAATCTTATATTCAATAACAATGGCGTCACCGAAGTTTAAAATTATTTCTTGTAATGCTCTATCAGCTTCAAGTCTTGTTTTGTAATTACCAACACGTACTTTCCATTCAGGAGATTCATAGTCTATATAAGTAGCAGTATTCGGAAATAATGATACAAATTTGTTTCTAGCATTAGCTACACCATTTTCACTACCATAAAACAATTGTATGCGATATCCATCAACTATATGTTGTTCTTTATTATAACTTATTTTTTTAGCAATTAAGCTATTAATTTCAGAAGAACAGTCAATATTAATATTTCCATCTTGCGTTTGAGAATAGGAAAACATTGATGTGAACAGGAATGTGGTTAAGAATATTTTAAGTTTTATATTCATGATAGATGTTAATTTTTTTACAAAGGTAAATTATTGTTTTTTAATAGGTAATAAAATTCGTTATTTAGAATCGTTATAAATTAAATTTAACTTTATTTTATGATTTATTTTTTAGCATATAAGTAGTACTTTTGCGAAATGAATTGACAGAAAATATTATTTTTTGCTGATTTATATATTGAAAATATTGTGCCAAAAGCATTTGAAATTTATAAAATATGAAAATTGTGAATCAACACAGTCCAATCCAACAACTAACAAAGCTAGCATTTGCTATTTTATTCATTTTTTCTGTAAGCTTATCTGCTCAAGAGGGGGATTCAGTAAATGGTAAAAAATTATTTAAAGCCAATTGTGCAGCTTGTCATAAGCTAGACAAAAAAGTTATTGGTCCAGCATTAAAAGGTATTTCTGAAAAGAGAGAGAAAGAATGGCTTCACGCATGGATAAAAGATAATAATGCATTACGTAAAAGTGGTGACGCATTAGCAAAAGAAGTTTTTGAAGAAAACAATAAAATGCCAATGACACCATTCCCTCAATTGTCGGATGAAGATATTGATGATATTTTAGCCTATACGGATGATAAGCCAGTAAAAAAAGAAACTAAAGTAGTAGGAACATCTAAAGTTGATCCAAAAGTTAAAATTGGTAAAAAAATATTTAAAGCTAATTGTGCTGCCTGTCATAAAATGAAGGGGAAGTTAGTTGGTCCAGAATTACAAGGAATTACTGAAAAACGAGAAAAGGAATGGTTGCATGCATGGATAAAAGATAATAATGCATTACGTAAAAGTGGTGATAAATTAGCAAAACAAGTTTTTGAAGAAAATAATAAGATGCCAATGACACCGTTTCCTCAATTATCAGAAGAAGATATTGATGCCTTATTAGCGTATTTTAAAGTTGGCGATGTGAAAAAAGTTGTAGTAAATGTAGCAGGAACAGAGGCTCAAAAAAAAGAAAGTAAAAGTTCAGGTGCTTGGATGAACTGGGTAGTAATGTTGGTAATATTAGGGTTGTTAATATGGATGTTTTTAAGTAAAGTAACTTTCTTAAAAATTATAGCAACAATATTCTTATTATTAGTTGGAGCATATTTCACTTTTGATGCATTAATGGGTATAGGAGTAGATCAAGGTTATGAACCAATTCAACCAATAGCATTTTCGCATAAAATACATGCAGGAGATAATAAAATAGATTGTCAGTATTGTCATTCATCGGCAAAGCATAGTAAAACATCAGGAATTCCTACAGCAAATGTTTGTATGAATTGTCATAAAAGTATCTCCGAAGTAGCAGATGATACCAAAGTAGGTGCTTTAGGAAAAGAGCAATTAGATAAAGAAATTCAAAAAATTTATACAGCAGTTGGTTGGGATTCAGACAATATGAAGTATAAAGAAAATTATAAGCAAATTCCTATTAAATGGGTGCGAGTGCATAATTTACCAGATTTTGCATATTACAATCATTCACAACATGTAACTGTAGCAGGACTTAAATGTCAAAAATGCCATGGTCCTGTAGAAGAAATGGATGAGTTAAAACAACACTCACCATTAACAATGCGTTGGTGTATAGACTGTCATAAATCTACGGATCTTAATTTAGATAATAAATATTATGCTAAAATTCATAAAGAATTATCTGAAAAATATGGTATCGAACAATTGACAGTAGCAGAAATGGGTGGTAAAGAATGTGGTAAGTGTCACTATTAGTAAAAAAATTAAAAAATTAAAAAATTAAAAGATTTAATCTTTAAGTTTTAAGTCTTTCAATCATTAAATAAAATTTTATAAATGGCATCAAACAAAAAATATTGGACAAGCGCTGCGGAGCTAAAAAACAGTTCAATTGTTGAAAAGCTAAGTAAAGCAGAATTTGTTACCGAAATACCAACAGATGAATTTTTAGGAGATAAAGAGACTTTAGAAACTTCATCAACTTCACGAAGAGATTTTTTGAAATATGTAGGGTTTACAACTGCAGCTGCATCATTAGCTGCTTGTGAAGGTCCTGTTATTAAAACAATACCTTATTTAAATAAACCAAATGATATTATACCAGGTGTAGCAGATTATTATGCAACTGTTATGGCTGATGGTTTTGATTTTGCAAATATATTGGTAAAAGTTAGAGAAGGAAGACCAATTAAAATAGAGCCAAATAAAGAAGCTAAATCTAATAACGGAACAAGCGCAAGAGTACAAGCTTCTGTTTTATCATTATATGATAACAATCGTTTAAAAGGAGCATTAAATAATAATAAAGTTGTTGATTATGCAACTTTAGATAAAGAAATAGTTTCTAAGCTAGATCAAATAAGTGCAAGTGGAAAAAAAATAGTTTTCTTAACAGGAACTATGGCAAGTCCTTCTACAGATAAATTAATTGTTGAGTTTACAGCAAAGTATCCAACAGCAGAGCATGTTGTTTATGATGCAGTTTCAGAAAGTGCAGCTGTTGATGCTTACGAAGCAGTTTATGGTACAAGAGCGTTGCCAAATTATGATTTTTCAAAAGCTAATGTAATTGTATCTATTGGAGCAGATTTCTTAGGAGATTGGCAAGGTGGTGGATATGAGAAAGGGTATGCTACAAATAGAGTTCCAGATCATGGAAAAATGTCAAAACATATTCAGTTTGAAACTAATATGTCTTTAACTGGAGCAAATGCAGACCAACGTTTTGCTTTAAAACCATCCGAACAAAAAGTTGCATTAGTTAATTTATATAATGCAGTTACTGGAATTTTATTACCATCAAAAGCAACACCACAAGACGTTGCAATTAGAAAAGCTGCTGTGCAATTAAAAGCTGCAAATGGAAAAGCTTTAGTTGTAACGGGCATACAAGATAAGAATGCACAATTAATAGCTATGGCTATTAATACAGCATTACAAAGTCAGGCAATTGATTTTGTAAATACAAAAAATATCCGCAAAGGTAATGATGCTAAAGTAGCACAGCTAATTATGGATATGAATGCAGGAACGGTTGGTGCAGTAATCATCAATCAAGCAAATCCTGTTTATACTTTAGGTAATTCAAGAGCATTTACTGACGGTTTAAAAAAGGTAAAATTAACAGTTGCTTTTGCAATGACACCAACTGAAACTACAAAACAAGTTCAGTTTGTTAATGCAACACCTCATTATTTAGAATCATGGGGAGATGTTTCCATAGCTAAAGGTGCGTACAGTTTAATGCAACCTACTATTAATAAATTATTTGATACACGTCAATTTCAAGAAGCTTTATTAGCCTGGACTGGCAATACAACATCGTACTATAATTATTTAAAAAATACTTGGAGTACGGATATATTAAACGGACAATCATGGAATGGTGCTTTACATAATGGAACCTTTAATGTTGCACAAGAAGAAAGTACTATTACACCAAATGTTGTTGATTTGGCAGTGGCTGCTTCCGCTTTAGCGAAAACAAAAACCAATGCTTTAGAATTAGCAATATATACTAAGATAGGTCTTGGGGATGGACAACAGGCAAATAATCCTTGGTTACAAGAATTGCCAGATCCAATTACAAGAACATCTTGGGATAACTATTTATTAGTTTCTCGTGCTGATGCTGAATCTATGGGTTTAAAAAATTGGACTGTTGATAATGGTGCTTTAAATGGAAATTTAGTAGATATAACTGTAGATGGTACTACTATAAAAAATGTACCAGTATATATTCAACCAGGTCAAACAAAAGGTTCTGTAGCATTAGCGTTAGGTTATGGAAGAACTGAAGGTATGCAAAAGGAGATGATGACTGGTGTAAATGCTTATCCACTTATAAATAAAGTAGGTGCTAATGTTAGTATCACTAAAGTAGCTGGAGAACATAAATTTGCATGTGTACAGTTACAACATACAATGATGGGAAGAGATGAAATTACAAATGAAACCTCTTTACATGATTTTATTAATAAAAAGAAAGACGATTATAATCCAAGACCAAAGTTTTCATTAGACCATCAAGAAGTAACTTCCGATGAAGCAGATTTATGGACTAAGTTTGATGATAGTATTGGTACACATTTTAACTTATCTATAGATTTAGCAACTTGTACTGGTTGTGCAGCGTGTGTAGTAGCATGTCATGCAGAAAATAATGTGCCAGTTGTTGGTAAAAGAGAAATTAGAGTAAGTAGAGATATGCATTGGTTGCGTATTGACCGTTACTATACTTCGGATATGACCAAAGAAAAAGGTAAGGAAGAAGGGATTGTAGGAAGTGGGAAATATTTTGAAGCTCAAACGCACCCAGAAGATCAACCAGAAGTTTCTTTTCAACCAGTAATGTGTCAACATTGTGCACATGCTCCTTGTGAAACAGTTTGTCCAGTAGCGGCAACATCACATGGTCGTCAAGGTCAAAATCACATGGCTTATAACCGTTGTGTAGGTACTAGATATTGTGCCAATAACTGTCCGTATAGAGTACGTAGATTTAACTGGTTCCAATATGCACAAAACAGTGAGTTTAACTTTAATATGAACAATGACTTAGGACGTATGGTATTAAACCCAGATGTAGTTGTGCGCTCACGTGGCGTTATGGAAAAATGCTCTATGTGTATTCAAATGACTCAAGCAACTATTTTACAAGCTAAAAAAGAAGGAAGACCAGTAGATACTGGAGAGTTCGAAACAGCATGTACTAATGCTTGTAGTACTGGGGCAATGAGTTTTGGAGATGTAAATAACCATGACGAAAGAGTGTCAAAATTACAAAATGATAATAGAACGTTTAGATTGTTAGAGTTTGTTGGTACAAAACCAAACGTAATTTATCAATTAAAAGTAAGAAATTCATAATAACGTAAGACGTTAATAGAGTATAAAATAAAATAACAAAAACCGCACGGAGCAAAGGCAAAGTGTTTAAAATAAATTTAATATGTCTCATTACGAATCACCTATTAGAGAAACATTAATCTTAGGAGATAAAAGTTACCTAGATGTGTCTAATGATATAGCTGCACCAATTGAAGGAAAAGCAAACCGATTATGGTGGATTGTTTTTTCTATAGCTTTAGTAGCTTTCCTTTGGGGTATTGGAGCAATTGCATATACTATTGGTACAGGAATTGGAGTTTGGGGTTTAAATAACAAAATTAACTGGGCTTGGGATATTACAAATTTCGTTTGGTGGGTTGGTATTGGTCACGCAGGAACATTAATTTCGGCAGTACTATTATTATTCCGTCAAAAATGGCGTATGGGTATTAACCGTTCTGCAGAGGCAATGACAATTTTTGCAGTATTTCAGGCAGGATTGTTTCCAATTATTCATATGGGACGTGTTTGGAATGCGCCATGGGTATTACCAATACCAAACCAATTTGGGTCATTATGGACAAACTTTAACTCCCCATTATTATGGGATGTATTTGCAATATCTACATACTTATCCGTATCCGTAGTGTTTTGGTGGACAGGATTATTACCAGATTTTGCAATGATACGTGATAGAGCAAAAAAACCTTTCCAAAAGAAGATATATGCTTTATTAAGTTTTGGATGGAGTGGTAGAGCAAAAGATTGGCAGCGTTTTGAAGAGGTATCTTTAATACTTGCAGGTTTAGCTACACCATTAGTGCTTTCTGTACATACAATTGTATCGTTTGACTTTGCTACATCGGTAATACCAGGGTGGCACTCCACTGTATATCCTCCTTACTTTGTTGCAGGAGCAGTATTCTCAGGATTCGCTATGGTACAAACATTACTTATTATAATGCGTAAAGTATCAAATTTAGAAGCATATATTACAAGAGATCATATTGAGAATATGAATAAAGTAATCTTATTGACTGGTGGTATAGTAGCAGCAGCATATTTATCAGAATTTTTTGTAGGATGGTATAGTGGAAGTTCTTACGAAGACTTTACCTATTTATCCATTGGAGCAGCAACAGGACCATATTGGTGGGCGTTTTGGGCTTTAATTTTATGTAACTCTGTATTTCCACAATTATTATGGATTAAAAAATTACGAAGAAGTTATGCCTTTTCATTTTTTATGGCAATTATTATAAATATAGGTATGTGGTTTGAGCGATTTGACATTATTGTAATTAACTTAAGTAGAGGGCATTTGCCATCAACTTGGACGCAGTTCTCACCAACCTTTGTTGATATAAGTATCTATTTAGGGACTATAGGTTTCTTTTTTGTATTGTTTTTATTATATGCAAGAACATTCCCTGTAGTAGCACAAGCAGAGATAAAATCAATTTTAAAATCTTCAGGATCTCAATATAAAAGAGCTGAAGCTGCAAAAGAGAATAAATAAGTAAATAACTAATTAGTTTTAATCTTAAATTTATCTAAGATTAAATAAATATAAAATTATGAGTAATAAAATTATACAAGCATTATACGATGACGACGATGTACTTTTAGCAGCTGTTAAGAAAGTACGTGATAGTGGAAATCATATTGAAGAGGTATTTACTCCTTTTCCTGTTCATGGTTTAGAAAAAGCTATGGGTATGAAAGAAACACGAATAGCAATAGTAGCATTTATTTATGGTGTGATAGGTTTTTCATTTGCAGTATGGATGATGAACTATATGATGATTGAAGATTGGGCACAAAATATTGGTGGTAAACCAAGTTTTAGTTACGCAGAGAATATGCCTGCATTTGTACCAATTATGTTTGAATTGACTGTGTTTTTTGCAGCACATTTAATGGTAATTACATTTTATATGCGTAGTAAAATTTGGCCATTTCAAACGGCAAGTAATCCAGATCCTAGAACTACGTCACATTTATTTTTAATGGAGGTAGCTGTAGATGGGGATGAAAATGTATTATCTTCTTTATTAAAAGATACAGGAGCATCTGAGTTAAAAGTAGTTGAAAAACATTAAAAGATAAAAAATGAAGAGTTTATTAAAAATAGTATTGAGCTTATTTGTTATTATTACAATTTTTTCGTGTGGTAATGATAAAAAAAGAACAAGAAAAGTGCAATATATGCCAGATATGTACCGTCCTGTACCATATGAAGCATATTCAACCAATTCAAATTTTAAAAACGGATTGAGTTCGCAACAGCCTGTTGAAGGGACAGTAGCAAGAGGACATGCGCCTTATGATTATCCTAATACTGAAGAAGGGTATCAAGCAGCAAAAGAAAATTTATTATCTCCTTTAGATTCAACACAAGTTGATTATAAAAAAGGAAAGAAATTTTACGAAATGTATTGTGCAATTTGCCATGGTAAAAAAGGGGATGGTAATGGTATTTTATCACAAAGAGACAAGTTTGTAGGAATACCTAATTATAGTAGTAGAGAGATTACCGAAGGAAGTATTTATCATGTAATTATGTATGGTAGAAACATGATGGGATCTCATGCATCGCAATTACAACCAGCAGAGCGTTGGCAAGTAGTACATTATGTACAAAAATTAAGAAACGATCTTAAAAAATAAATAATCAACCGATTACACTTAAAAATATGTATACATTTTCAAGTAAATTAAAAACATTTTCAATAGCACTAATAATTTTGGGGCTTGTAGGAATGGCTTATGGATTCTTTTCAGTTCCAAAAACTACACATGAAATTGAAACAATGCTAAATGCAACAAGTCATGATTCACATGCTACTGCAGACACACATAAAGTAGCTGAACATGGAACTGCTGATTCACATAAAGCAGATAATCATGATTCACATGCAAATAAAGATGAACACCAAGCACATTTAGAGCATGTTTTACATCAATATCAAAATAAACCATGGTCAGCATTTTTTATTGCTGCATTATTCTTTTTTATGTTAGCATTGTTAGCTTTAGTGTTTTATGCTATTCAATGGGTAGCACAGGCTGGATGGTCTATTGTTATATTTAGAGTTATGGAGGCAATAACAGCATTTTTATTGCCAGCATCATTATTAATACTATTATTTTTAATTCTTTCTACATCTGGTTTTAACCATATGTTTGTTTGGATGGGTGAGCATGCAGCTGACGACCCCGTATTAGTTGAAAAATCATTCTGGTTAAATAAAACTGGATTTTTATTTAGATCTTTTATATTTATAGCTGGTTGGAATATTTTCCGTTTCTTTTTAAGAAGAAATTCTATTGCTTTAGATGTAGCAGGAGAAATGAGAATTTACAAAAGAAACTTTAATATAGCAGTTGGATTTTTAGGATTTTTTATAGTTACAGAACTATTCTTTATTTTTGATATGACCATGTCATTAGATCCACACTGGTACAGTCAATTATATCCGTTTTATGTATTTGCAAGTATGATGGTTACAGCTGTAACAACTATTTTAATAATTACAGTTTATTTAAAAAGTAAAGGATATTTACCACATGTAAACCAAAGTCATATACATGATTTAGGTAAATTTATGTTTGGGTTTAGTATTTTTTGGGCTTACTTTTTCTTTGATCAGTTTATGTTACAATGGTACTCAAACATACCTGAAGATTCTGTATACTGGATTCCACGTTTATTAGGTTCTTATCAATTACCATTTATTGGTATGCTAATATTGAACTTTGTACTACCATTTTTATTATTAATTGGTAGTGATTTCAAAAAAGTTAGTGGTATTATTGTAGCAGCAGGGATATTTATTATTATTGGACATTATATAGATATATTTATATTAATTGCTCCTGCTACTGTAGGAGATAGTTGGAGTTTTGGAATTCCTGAAATAGCATCCTTATTATTCTTTATTGGATTATTTATATTTGTTGTGTTTAGTGCTTTAGCAAAAGTGCCATTACATGCCAAAGGAAATCCATTTATGAAGGAAAGTGAACATTATCACTATTATAACTTATAGAAAGTACAAAGGTTATATATTTATAACCTTGAAAATAAAATAACTAAAAAATAAAATTTAAACTACTAATTAAATGAAAGCATTATTTTTTATCGCTGTATTTGCGGCTATTGCGATTGGTTTTTGGCAAATTGCAAAGATATTTGGATCTTCCAAAAGTAATCAAGTAGCAACAAAAAAAGAAAATAATATTAATGGATGGTTGATGCTTGCATTGTTAGCATTTGTACATGGTTTATTAATATATTGTATGGTTGCTTATGGTGATGTGTTACTACCACAGTTGTCTGCATCTATTGAAGGAGGTCATATAGATACTTTATTTAAGATAACTTTTGGATTAATATTATTTGTACAATTATTTACACAAATATTAATATTTTATTTTTCTTTTAAATATAGAGGAAATATTGATAGGCAAGCAACTTTTTATGCTGATAGTCATAAATTAGAAATGATTTGGACAAGTGTACCAGCTGTAGTTTTAACTGCATTAGTATTATATGGTATTTGGACTTGGAATAAAGTTATGGATGTATCTAAAGAGAAAGATGCGTTATATATTGAGGTTTATGCAAAACAGTTTCAATGGGAAGCACGCTATGGAGGAGCAGACAATACGCTGGGAGAAGCAAATATTAGAAAGATTAAAGGCATCAATACCATGGGTGTTGATATGAGTGATAAAAATGCAGCAGATGATATTACAGTAAGAGAATTGCATTTACCAAAAGGAAGAAAAGTTATTTTTCAATTTCGTTCACAAGATGTATTACACTCTGCTTATATGCCACACTTTAGAGCACAGATGAATTGTGTACCAGGTATGAAAACACATTTTGGTTTTACACCATCTGTTACTACAAAAGAAATGCGTAAAAATGAAGATATTATTGCTAAAGTTAGAGGTATTAATAAAATTAGAGAAGCAAAAAGTAAAGAGCTAGTTGCAAATGGAGAAGATGCATTAGAACCTTATGAATTTGATTATTTATTATTATGTAATAAAATTTGTGGATCATCGCATTATAATATGCAAATGAAGATTATTGTTGAAGAAGAGGCAGATTTTAATAAATGGTTAAAATCACAAAAATCATTAGCACAACTAATTAACTAAATTAAAAATTAAACTACTACAAAATTTAAAGGTATGTCACATCATAAAGAAACTTTTGTAACCAAATATATATTTAGCCAAGATCATAAAATGATTTCTAAGCAATACTTAATTACAGGTATTATTATGGGAGTTATTGGAGGGTTTATGTCTATGTTATTTCGTTTGCAATTAGCTTATCCTGAGCAACATTTTACAATTATTGAAGCCTTTTTAGGAAAAAGAGGATTGGGAGGTCAAATGACTCCTGATATTTATATGGGATTAGTTACTATACATGGAACAATAATGGTATTCTTTGTGCTAACGGCTGGGTTAAGTGGTACTTTTAGTAACTTATTAATACCCTACCAGATTGGAGCAAGAGATATGGCATCAGGATTTTTAAATATGATATCCTATTGGCTGTTTTTCTTATCAAGTGTAATTATGGTAGCTTCAATATTTGTACACACAGGTATGGCAAGTGCGGGTTGGACAATATACCCACCATTAAGTGCTTTACCACAAGCAATGTCAGGTTCAGGATTAGGAATGGATTTATGGTTAATCTCTATGGCAATATTCATTGCTGCATCCCTTTTAGGCTCTTTAAATTATATAGTAACAATACTTAATTTAAGAACTAAAGGAATGAAAATGACAAGACTTCCTTTAACAATATGGGCATTTTTAATTACTGCAATTATTGGAGTAGTATCATTCCCTGTATTATTATCGGCAGCATTATTATTAATATTTGACCGTAGTTTTGGAACATCATTTTATTTATCGGATATATTTATACAAGGTGAAGTTTTACACTATCAAGGAGGTTCACCAATATTATTTGAACACTTATTTTGGTTTTTAGGACATCCAGAGGTATATATTATATTATTACCAGCATTAGGTATTACATCTGAAGTAATATCTACAAATGCACGTAAGCCAATTTTTGGATATAGAGCAATGATTGGATCTATGTTAGCAATAGCATTTTTGTCAACTATTGTTTGGGGACATCATATGTTTGTAACAGGAATGAATCCATTTTTAGGATCGGTATTTACATTTACAACATTATTAATTGCAATACCATCAGCAGTAAAAGCATTTAACTATATAACCACCTTATGGAAAGGTAACCTGCAAATGAATACAGGAATGTTATTTTCCATAGGTATGGTATCAGTATTTATTTCAGGTGGATTAACAGGCTTAATACTTGGAGATTCCGCGTTAGATATTAACGTACATGACACTCTATTTGTTGTAGCCCACTTTCACTTAGTAATGGGTATTTCAGCGTTATTAGGAATGTTTGCAGGGGTTTATCACTGGTTTCCTAAAATGTTTGGAAAAATGATGAATAATAGACTAGGATATGTTCATTTTTGGTTAACAATAGTAGCGGCTTATGGTGTTTTCTTCCCGATGCACTTTACAGGTTTGGCAGGTTTGCCACGTAGGTATTTTAATAATACAGCATTTCCATTATTTGATGATTTATTGCCAATAAATCAAGTAATAACATGGTTTGCAATATTAGGAGGATTGACACAATTAATATTTTTAGGAAACTTTTTTATAAGTATTTTTAAAGGTAAAAAAGCAGTACAAAACCCATGGCGTTCAAACACATTAGAATGGACAACACCGATAGAACATTTTCATGGAAATTGGTATGGAGAGATTCCAGAAGTTCACCGTTGGGCTTATGATTATAGTAAGTTAGATGGTGATGGAAATCCTTATGCAGAAGATTTTACGCCACAAAATATGCCAATTAGAGATGGTGAAGAAGAGTTTTAAAAAAGTCTTTTTCTCTTGAATAAAATTATACAAAACTCTAATTCTAAGTATTAGAATGCAGGGAAGACGCATTAAAAAATATTTTTTGATTTTTCCGCAAAATGCTAAATAACAGTTATTTGTATTTGTTTTTTAGACAAATATTTTGCATATTATGTTGATAATCAATTTAATATACAAATGAGGACAACAAACAAATTAAAGACTATTTTTAGCAACATAGACGACTTTAGGCGCACACATAGAAAGGCTTATGAATTAGAAAGCATCCTTCTTATCGGAATAATTTCAGTCATTTGTGGCGCAGATAGTTGGAATGAAATGGAAAGTTACGCACAATCTAAAGAGGAATTTTTACGCTCATTTCTTGATTTACCTAATGGCATACCATCACACGACACATTTAATCGTGTTTTTTGGTAGTGTCCACGATTGTGTGTCTGCATCATCTTAAAGATTAATTCAGAACTTGTATTATTTTGTTATTAATTTATTTGATTAGTTATCAAGTAAAAAGCCTTATTATTTTGAAGATTTAAAAAATATTTGATTTTTTTGTAAAATTATTTTGATGGTAATGAAAATTAGATATATATTTGCCGCCTATTAAAATGGTGCCTTAGCTCAGTTGGTAGAGCAATGGACTGAAAATCCATGTGTCCCTAGTTCGATTCTTGGAGGCACCACAATAAAAAGACTGCATTTGTAGTCTTTTTTTGTTAAACAAAACAATGTATTACTTATTATATTCTTTTTTTTAGAAAAATTAATTAATTGTCATTATGTAAAGAAGTATGCCTAAAATAATCTTTTAAAAATTAGCTAGGTGTTATTTAGGAGATTCCTTCACTTTGTTTCGAATGACGTTTTTTAAATAGTCTTTTTTTATGAAATTAAATTAAAGATACATTTTTTATTTATTCTCTTAGTTTTACAATAAATGTATTTCGTATTTTAGCGTTTTATTTTATCACTTTGAATTTAATAATAGATACAGGAAATACAAGAACTAAATTGGCTATCTTTAATAATGATACTTTGCAGTCATTATGTAAAGTTAAAAATAATAAAATAGAAAAAGAATTAAAATTTATTTTTAGTAAAGAGACTATTGCAAATAGTATTATTTCTTCTGTCGCTAAAATTGATAAGGAGGTATTATCCATTCTAAATAGTAATAGTACTGTAATAGTACTGAATTCAGAAACTAAAATTCCATTTAAAAATTTATATAAAACCCCTAAAACCTTAGGTGTTGATAGGATTGCTTTAATGACGGCTGCACAAAAAAAATACCCTAACAATAATGTATTGGTTATTGATGCAGGAACTTGTATTACTTATGATTTTTTAAATTCAAAAAATAAATATTTTGGAGGTGCAATTGCTCCAGGTCTTAAAATGAAATATAAAGCAATGCATCAATTTACTGCGAATTTACCTTTGTTAGAGCCTAAAGCAAGTGTAAAGATTGGGAATTCAACCAAAGCAGCTATGCATCAAGGGGTTGTAAATGGAACTGTGTTGGAAATAGATGGTGTTATTAACCAATATAAAAAAAATAATGATATTTTAACAATAGTTTTAACAGGAGGAGACACAATTTTCTTGGCTAAATTATTAAAAAGTAGCATATTTGCCAATCCTAATTTTTTATTAGAAGGATTAAACTATATTTTAAATTATAATTTACAAAAATGATTAACAAAATAATTGCATTAACAGCTATTTTAATTTCAATAAGTGGTTTTTCACAAAGAAATAATATTTCGCCATATTCTACTTTTGGTATTGGAGAGATATATGATGCAAAAAGTGTTGCTGAGCAAAGTATGGGGGGTATTGGTACTGGTATAAATAGCCAATATAGACTAACTTTTAGTAATCCTGCATCTCTTAGCTATCTAAAATATACAGTATATACATTGGCAGGAGCAAACAATTATACAAAAATAGATAATGGTACTACACAACAAAGTAGTTCTTCTTTTTCATTATCTTATCTTACATTAGGGTTTCCTGTTGGTAAAAATGGTGGTGCTTCTTTTGGTTTACAACCTTATTCTAAGGTTGGATATAAAATTTTGAGTAGAGAATTAAATGAGGTCTTTGAATCTGAAAGTGATTTGTTTAGAGGAAAAGGTAGCAATAATCGTGTTTTTATTGGTTATGGTCATAAATTACCATATCAAATTAGTGTAGGTTTTGAAGCTTCTTATATTTTCGGTAATTTAGAAAGAACTATTTTGCATAGAAATGAAAATAGATTAGAAGAACGCGCTACATTATATAAAACAACAAGTGAGATAAATGGCTTTGCATTTAAAATTGGTGCTCAAAACACTTTAAAGATAAATAATAAAATAAATTTAAAAACAGGATTAAGTTTTTCATTAAATAATAAGATAAATGATCATGTAATTGAATCCGTTATATCTCTTTTGAACTCTCCAAATCCAGATATTATCATTCCTAGAGAACAAATACTTGAAAGAAATTTTACTGCAAGAGTTAATATGCCTTTAAAAACTGTGCTTAGTATTGGTACAGGAAAAGATAACAAATGGTATCTAGGTTATGAGTATAGTTATCAAAAAGCAGTATCGTTTAGTAATACCTTTACACAAAATAATAATAATATTCGTTATGATAAATCTTATAATGCATCTTTTGGAGGATTTTATATTCCCAAAGTAGAATCAATAACAAATTACTGGAGTAGAGTTACTTATAGAGCTGGGTTGCATCTTAAAAAGACAGGTCTAGTAGTAAATAATACAGATATTAAAGACTTTGGCATATCTTTTGGAGTTAGTTTACCGAGTAAGAGGCAACTTTCCAATATCAATCTTGGATTTGACATCGGAAATAGAGGAGAAATTAACAATAGTGGTTTAATTAAAGAAAATTATTATAACTTTCGCCTCAGTTTATCACTAAATGATAAATGGTTTAAAAAACGTAAACTAGATTAAATATTATATATTATGAAAATGAGACTAACAAAATTAGCAGTTGTAGTATTCCTTTTAACAGGAATGGGTAGTGTTTTTGCACAAGACAAATATGGTGCAAATCCTGATACATGTAAAATGAACCTTTCGTTATTTCACGAAAGCGTTAAGGCAAAAAACTTTAAAGAAGCAATGGAGCCTTGGAGAGCTTGTTATACAGATTGTCCAAAAGCATCAAAACACATTTATACAGATGGTTTAAAAATTGCTAAAGACTTAATCAAAAATGGAGATAACTCTGGTGTAGCATTAGTAAATGAAATTTACACAAAAAGAATTAAAATGTTTCCAAGTAATTTAGGTAAAGTATATAATGACTGGGCAAAATTTTTAATCTCACAAAGCGCTTCTGACGATGAAGTATTTGAAAAGTTGAATTTAGCTTTTAAATCTGATCCTGCAGGAATGAGTGGTAAAAATATTTTTAGATTTTTTCAAAAAGTAACAGATAAGTATAAAGATACTGATGTACAATACATTTTTAATACGATGGATGATGTTAATGATGCTGTAGAAAAAAAAATAGATAAATATACTAGAGCGTATGATGTTATAAATACGAAAGTTGCTGACGGTACAGCTTTAACTTCAAAGGAAAGTAAAAGAGTAAAATCTAGATTTTATGAAATCAACTTAGGTGGTTTAGGTAAAATTGAAGGAGGGCTTAATAGTATTGTAAATGATTTGATGACTTGTGAGCGATTGGTGCCATTATATAGAAAAGATTATGATGTTAAAAAATCGGACCCAAAATGGTTAAAGCGTGCTGCTAAAAAATTAAATGATAAAGGTTGTAAAAATGATCCATTATTTGGAGAGATAGTAGAGAGTTGGGTTAATTTAGAACCAACTGCAAATTCTTTAAACTACTATGCTAGTATCTTAGAGAAAAAAGGAGAAATGACTAAGTCCCAAGAATATAGAGATAGAGCATTTAATGCAGAAACTGACCCTTATAAAAAAGCAAAAATAGTTTACAATAGAGCTATAGAATATAAACAACAAGGCAAAAAGAGTTTAGCAAGACAAACTGCTTATAAGGCACTTAAAATACAGCCAAGTTTTGGTAAAGCATATTTGCTAATTGGATCAATGTATGCACTTAGTGCAAATAGTATAGGAACTGATGAATTTAGTAAAAGAATGGTTTATGTTGCAGCAGCAGCAAAAATGAACCAAGCAAAAAAGGCAGATCCAAGTTTAACATCTAGAGCAAATAAATTTTTAAAGAATTATAGATCTAATTTTCCTAAAACTAAATTATTATTTAATATGGGAAAAAAATCTGGAGCTTCTCATAAAGTTGGTGGATGGATTGGTGAAACGGTAAGAATTCCATAGATTTGCTATATGAATTTTAATTCAATAAAACATAACGTTAAAAGCATTGCTACCCTAGTATTGGTAGCAATGTTTTTTTCATGTGGAAATGATTTTGAAGAAGTAAATGATTTTTTAGCAGATAAAAATTTACCTATAGCAGTTACAAAAAATATTTCTTTGGTTTATACTGATTCTGGATATGTGAAGAATAAATTGAAATCGAATTTACTTCATAATTTTGAAAATAGAAAAAAGCATCCATATCAAGAATTTCCAAAAGGTATACAAATAATTACGTTTGATAAAGAAGGAGATTCTACAACTATAAAAGGAGATTATTCAATAACTTATGGTAATACACAAATATCAGAAATTAGAGGTAATGTAACGGCATTTAATCACAGTCAAAAAATAATATTAAAAACAGAACAACTGTATTGGGATCAAAAAGAAAATTATTTTTATTCTAGTAAAAAATCTGTAATAAGTTCACCAAAAGACACATTAATTGGTTTAGAAGGTTTTGATTCTAAAGCTGATTTAACAAACGCAGGAATGATGAATAATAGTGGTACTTTATATATAAAAGAAAGCAAATAAGATATGTTAAAAATTTATAAAATTTTCGAAATAGGTTATTTATTAATTGCAATTGTATTTTTTGTTATTGCATTTACAACTTATAGCACAGACAAAAATAAGGCATTAACTCTTGCTGCTTTTGCGGTAATGGCTATTTTCATGTTCTTTTTTAAAAGGTATTTTAGAAAAAAACGCTTTGATAATAATTCTCAAAAATAAATACTATTTTGCAATACAAATAAATTAGATGGAAATACAACTGGTAATTATACTTTTTTCTATAATTTTTTCTGCTTTTTTTTCAGGAATGGAAATTGCTTTTGTTTCTGCAAATAAATTACAAATAGAAATTGAAAAACAACAAGGAGGTTTTTTATCTAACATTCTTACTAAGTTAACTAAAGATCCATCAAAATTTATTACTACCATGCTTGTAGGTAATAATATTGCTTTGGTAATTTACGGATATTTCATGGGAGATTTATTAATGCATTTTATAGAGCCATATCTATCAAATGTCTTTTTTATATTAATTATTCAAACATTCATTTCAACAGCAATAATACTAGTAACAGCAGAGTTTTTGCCAAAAGCTATTTTTAGAATTTATGCAAATGAAGCATTACGTTTTTTCTCTATACCAGCATATTTTTTTTATTTTTTATTTTATTTTATATCAATTGTTATTAGCAAAATATCAGATGTAATATTAAAAATATTTTTTAATACAACTGATGATCAGACAACACAAGAGTTTAGTAAAAAAGAATTAGGAAATTATATTACTGAACAGCTTGAAACTAGTGCTGAAGATATTGATTCTGAAATACAAATATTTCAAAACGCATTAGAATTTCATAATGTGAAAGCTCGGGAAGTAATGATTCCTAGAACAGAAATAGTGGCACTAGAAGTACATGAAACTATAGATAATTTAAAACAGTTATTCGTTAATACAGGATTATCAAAAATTTTAATTTATAAAAATTCATTAGATAATATTATAGGTTATGTAAATGCATTTGAATTATTTAAAAAACCTAAGAGTATTCGTTCCATAATGTTTCCAATAGAGTATGTTCCTGAGTCAATGACAATAAAAAGTATCTTGGAGAATTTGAGCAAAAAAAGAAAAAGTGTAGCAATAGTTTTAGATGAATATGGAGGTACATCAGGGCTTATAACTAAAGAGGATATTATTGAGGAACTTTTTGGCGAAATAGAAGATGAACATGATAATATTGACCTCACAGATGAGAAAATTAATAATAGAGAGTTTTTATTTTCTGCAAGACTAGAAATTGATTATTTAAACGAGACTTATGATTTGGATATTCCTAAACAAGATGCCTATGAAACGCTCGGAGGTTTTATAGTTAATCATACAGAGAATATTCCCAAACAAGAAGAAGTTATTATTATTGATAGTTATGAACTAATAATTAAAAAAGTAACTTCGTCTAAAATTGAAGAAATATATCTAAAATTAATTGACCTAGAAGATTAATTGATATGGCTCTAGTTTAAAATAGGTATTAATTTTGTATATTTGTTTATGGAATTATCAAAAATTAAAACATACTTACTTGATTTACCTGTAATAGAGCGTAATTCTATCATATCAGAGATTGTTAAAT
>Ga0256840_1001320_pt1 | contig 23593 bp, 28 predicted proteins | sample 355202metaG_FD_185969 | JGI IMG/M metagenome (GOLD analysis project Ga0256840, IMG submission 185969) | Hydrothermal vent microbial communities from Mid Atlantic Ridge, Atlantic Ocean - 355-202 | ecosystem: Environmental > Aquatic > Marine > Hydrothermal vents | place: Atlantic Ocean: Mid...
TTACTGATGCAAAAAGTGTTGAGTAATTTTTGTTAAAAAACCCAAGAACATTAAGTTTTTTACTTAGGGCAGAGGGGATACTTATAGTCTTGTAACTACTTGCAATTTCGTTTAATGTCTTTGCACCCTCTAAAAACAACTTTGCCTTAAAATCTGCGCTGTATGTTTTTCTTTTTCGACTCATCATATAATCCTCTATGTTTCTCTTCTCATATTCTAGAATTTGGAATAATATTTTTCTCTAAATGGATTGATTTCTTGGAACCATTATGCTTCTAGGGGTGTAGCTTCAAATATTACTCTATAATTTCACATTCATTACTTTCAATCATATCATCACCCCAAGATTGAATAGACTTCAAAATTGGAATTAATTTTTTTGCATTTTCAGTGATTGTATATTCCACTTTTGGTGGAACTACAGGATAGACTTTTCGAGTGATGAGTTTATTTTTTTCTAACTCTCTCAGAGTTTGAGTGAGCATTTTTTGAGTAATTTTACCAGATGCTTTTCGTAATTCACCGTATCGCATAGTACCATTAATACTTAAATGCCAAAGAATTAAACCTTTCCACTTTCCACTAAACATATCAAGGGCAAGTTCAAAAGAACATGCGTACTCTTTTTCTTGATAAATTATCTTCATTAGTATCCTTTTAGTGTGTATATTACTTTAAAGTATGTTCTTGACATAATAGCATGTAAGTGATAATATTTCAATAATTTAAACAAAGGAAAAAATATGTTCAATATTTTTAGCAACAAAAAAGTAATATGGATTTCTACTGTGGTTACATTACTTATGTTTACTGTAGTAATGTTTATTGTTAATCCATCTATAGATGGGGAAAGTGGAATGGGTGTATTAGCCTTACAGCTTGCATTTGATAAAGAAGTTGGAATTGAAATTATCAATAGTTGGGGTAAATCAGGAATAGAAAATTTTAAACAATTAATCTTTACAGACTATATTTATGCTTTAGGATATTCAGTCTTTTTTACTTCAATACTTTCAGTATTAATTTTAAAAAAATTAAAACAAAATTCATCAAAATATAAATTTATAATTTTTCTACCATTTATGGCAGGATTATTTGATTGGATTGAAAATTCACTTGAATTACTATTTATACATAAGCCTATTGAATTTTCAAATACTTTATTTTTTATTCACTCAATAATAGCAAGTTCAAAATGGATAGCACTACCTGCAATAGTGATTTTTATCATAAAATTAAGCTTACAAGACAGCACAAATCCTAACAAATCGTAGTAATAAAATATATTACCCTATCCGATTTTTAGCTTTGAAAACTTCAAAGATTTAGATACTATTGTAGAATTTAAAAAGACTGCAGCTACAGGTAACATATTTTTGTACTCGACCGTTGTATCAAACCAAACATGCTTTAAAAAAAGAGAGATTTATGTCAAATATAAAATTAATTTCTACATCCGCTTTAGCAAAAAAACTTTCAATGAGCAAATATCAGCTTGATGAACTTTTGTTAGCTGCAAAATATATTATTAAAGATGGAGAAAAGTATAAATTAACTGATTTGGGAATTCAAAATAGTGGTGCTTTGAAAAATCATGCTAAATTTGGGGAATATATTGTTTGGGATGAAAATATTGAAATTCCAAATAAGCTTATTTCTCAAGGACAAGAGCTTTACTCTTCAACAAAAATTGCCTCAAAGTATAATTTATCAGCAAGAAAAATTAATATGATTTTATCAGAAATTGGTTTTATTGAAAAATATCTCAAAGGCTGGACTATAACAATTTTAGGTACCAAAAATGGCGGTATCCAAAAAGAAAACTCTAAAAATGGAATCCCTTATGTTGAATGGAGCCAATCTATTTTTGACAACACTACATTTCTATCAATAATCAAAGAAGTAAAAGGTGAAGCTGGTGAAACTACACAGAAAAAAATTGATGATTCTAAAGATTCAAATTTTCGAGAAAAATTTATAGCTAAACACAGAGCAACTGACGGTCATATGGTGAGGAGTAAGGCAGAAATGCTTATTGACAATTGGCTTTATATGGCAGAAATTGTACATGCGTATGAAAGAAAACTACCTATTGAGGAAGAAGTATATTGTGATTTTTATATTCCAACTGGAAAAATTTATATTGAATTTTGGGGATTAGAAAATGACCCTAAATATGTAAAGAGAAAAGAAGTAAAAAAAGCAATTTATAAAAAATATGATTTTAAATTAATAGAATTAACAGATGAAGAAGTTTTTAATCTTGATGATGTGTTGCCGAAAATGTTATTAAAGTATGGAGTTCAAACTTACTAAATGATACAACAAAACAGAGTAGCCAATAAATTACCTGCGGCAATTTATTGGCTATCTTTAACTGCTATCTTACAAATCTTAGAGTAAAAAAATCTTCTTAGCCCGTGCTAAATCTTCAGGTGTATCTATCCCAAATCCTGTGCTTGCTACCTTTACCATAGAGATTTTTTTTCCATGATAGATGGCACGAAGTTGTTCTAGTTTTTCTACATCTTCTATAGGAGCATCATCGAGCGAGCAGAACTCTTGGAGGGATTTTTTACTAAAACCGTAGATGCCAATATGCCCAAAGTAGGTTGCTGTGCCACTTTGATTGTAGGGGATGGGTGAGCGTGAAAAGTAGATGGCGTTGTGCTCACTATTAAGAACGACTTTGACCAAGTTTGGATCTTGCGCAGTCTCGGCGTTGATAGCATTGTAGCAACTTCCCATAATGAAATCTTCTTTTTTGTTTTGTAGGCTTTTGAGTCTGTCGGTAAGTGCTTTAACAACCTCTGGCTCTATAAAAGGCTCATCAGCTTGCACATTTATGATAAGCTCATCATTATCAAGCTCTAAGATTTGGGCACACTCATTGATGCGGTCTGTACCGCTTTTGTGAGTTGTGGAGGTGAGCATCGCTTCTATGCCATGCGCCTTACATGTAAGGATAATTTTTTCATCATCAGTAGCGATAACAACACGATCTAAATGTTTCACACGATTGGCAGTGCGAACCACCATGGGAACACCATCGATATCAGCAAGAACTTTTTGAGGAAAACGGGTTGAGGCAAGTCGCGCGGGAATAATAATCATCTTAAAACCTTTGAGAGGGTATAATTACAACATTATTACATGTAAGGCTATAAATGCAACTTTATCAACCCATAAATGGGTATAGATATAATAGTGACTCTATCTTTTTATACGATTTTATCAACAAACTAGAGCCACGAGGAAGAATCTTGGATGTTGGGGCTGGTAGTGGTGTTTTAGGTCTCTTAGTGGCGCGTGACAACCCTAGAGTAGAGTTAGAGTCCGTTGAAAAACAAAAAGCCTTTATCTCTTACGCGAGTAAAAATGCTGAGGTAAATAAGATAAAATGTAAGATTCATCACAGCGATTTTTTAGATTTTAGTGATGAGGTAGGTTTTGATTATATAATCTCAAATCCTCCTTTTTATCATGAGGGTGCCTCTCGTAGTGAAGATGAGATGATAGCTACCGCGCGTTCAAGCCTTTCTTTGCCTATGGAGGGTTTTTTTGCAAAGGTGGCTACTTTACTAAAACCAAAAGGACATTTTGTTTTCTGCTATGATCCGCAACAATTTGCACTTATTTGCGTGGCATTAGATAGAGTGAAATTAAGAGTCCTTGGGGTACAATTTGTACATTCAAAGCGTGACAGGAAAGCTTCGTTAGTGATGTTACATGTAAGAAAAAATTCTAAGTCTTTGATGCAGACATTTGCCCCATTTTTTGCCTTTGATGGAGATGAGTTTTCACAAGAAGCGCAAAGACTCTATACAAAAGCAAGGACACATAGTATAAAATGTCATCTATAATACAAAAAGAGGCTTACCCGTACGCCTTCGATGCAGATGTCTGTGCGAGTTGTGGAGGGCAATGTTGCATAGGTGAAAGTGGCAATATCTTTGTGACACCAGCCGAAATTGAGAAAATAATCGCAATTTTAGATATTGATATAGCCACTTTTTATAAAAAATATCTGCGAAAACAGGGCTATAAATTTTCACTCACAGAGCAAAGGTACGGTGATTCGTATGACTGTATCTTTTTTCAGCGTGAAAATGGTGGCTGTGAGATTTATGAAGCTCGTCCGCTTCAGTGTAGAACTTTCCCTTTTTGGGATTATTATAAAAATCGTGTAGAAGAACTTAAACTAGAATGCCCAGGAATTATAGATGGAAATAAGAGATGATTAAAGCCTTGTTAGTTTTGCTATCAGTACTATTTTTTATTGGCTGTAGTATGCATCAGCAGATAGATTTTAATAAAGACTCCTATAAAAAAGCTTTTGAACAAGAAGATACTTATATACTCTATGCACTCTACGCAGAAGAGAGAAAAGAGTACAGTGCAGCCGCTGGTTTTTTTGAGATGTTGTATCGCAATTCTGGTAAAGATGAGTATAAATACAGAGAGCTTACAAACTACTCATTGGCAGGGGATTACAAAGCCTTACTAAAGAAAAGTGTGCTTTATGAAGAAGAAAATCCATATGACTTTAAAGTAAGACGCTATGAGGTTTTAGGCTTGATTGCGACGGGAAATTTCGCACTCGCAAAAGAGAAAGCACTCGCCTTAGTCCAAGAGAGCAAGCAGACAGAAGATTACCTCTTAGTGAGTCAAATTTATATCAAAGAGAAACACTATGATACTGCTATAAAGTATCTTGAGAGTGCTTATGCGATCAATTATGATGAGGCTATTTTAGAGCAGATGGCTGTTATTCTCTATGTAAATCTTGACCGAAAAGCTGATGCAATAGCGCAGTTAGAAACACATAGCAGACTACACTCTTGCTCGAAGAGAATTTGTATGCGATTAGGAAGTTTTTACTCACAAGAAAATAACCTTGAAGGTATGCTCTCTACCTATCTGCGTCTTTATGAGAATGAGCCAAATGATGAGATAGGTGATGCTATCATAAGAATCTATACATATCAAAAAGATGAGACACAGCTCTTTCATTTTTTAGAAAAAAGCAGAATGCGTGATCCGCTATTATTGCAAATTTATATTGAAAAAAAGTTATATGCAAAGGCTGCCAGCTTGGCAAAAGAGCTTTATAAAAAGATGGGTGAAGTCAGTTATCTCGGGCAGAGCGCCATTTTTTCATACGAGAGCGCAGCAGATAGGAGTGATGCCTCAATGCTACAAGAAGTGATAAAAAATCTTAAAAAGGTTGTAGCAGAACAGGCAACTCCACTTTTTTTAAATTATTTAGGCTATTTGATGATTGATCATAATGTTGATGTTGAAGAAGGTATCTCTTATATTAATCGCGCCTTAGAGTTAGAGCCTGAATCGGCTTTTTACTTGGACTCTTTGGCTTGGGGGTATTACCGACAAAATCGCTGCAATGAAGCCTTGATGATTATGAAAAAAGTGACGCAAGAACTTGGCGATAAAGATGAAGAAATTAAAATGCATCTTGATGCAATACATAAATGTTTACAAAAGGAACTTTAAATTGATTTTAGATGATATTATTAAAAAAACAAAAGCAGATTTACAAAAGCGAGAGAAGGAGTTTAGCCTTGATTGGTTAGGTCGCTCTTTGGCATTTAATGCGAGACAACCCCGTGAAGTGAGTAGTTTTTTACGCTCCACTCCAGATCAGCCCTATCGCATTATCGCTGAGGTAAAAAAAGCCAGCCCCTCAAAAGGTATCATCCGTGAAGATTTTGATCCACTTGCCATCGCTCAAGGCTATGAGCGAGGTGGTGCTAATGCTATCTCCGTACTGACCGAACCTCACTTTTTTCAAGGAGATTTAGAGTATCTAGCAGGCATTAGACGCTATGTGGGGATTCCTCTTTTGCGAAAAGATTTTATTGTTTCAAAATATCAAGTCCTTGAAGCCTTGGTTTTTGGAGCAGATTTTATTTTACTTATCGCTGCCGCACTCTCTCGTGGTGAGCTTAAAGAGCTTCTCGGCTATGCCCGTCATTTAGGATTGGAAGTTTTAGTAGAAGTGCACGATAAGACAGACTTAACAAAGGCTATCTATGCAGGCGCAGATATTATCGGGATAAACCACCGCAATCTTCAAACCTTTGAGATGAATATGGATCTCTGTTATGAACTTATACCTTTAATTCCAAATGGCAAGATTATAGTAGCCGAGAGTGGTATTTATGAGCATGGACAGCTAGAAGATTTAAACAAAGCTGGCGTGGATGCCTTCTTGGTTGGTGAATCTTTGATGCGTCAAGATAATGTTGAAGAGGCAGTGCGTACATTGAAAACTGGGGCTTAGGAATTAAAGCCCACTAAGCTAAAAGTGCCTTCACACACTCATTGATACGTTTCCCATCAGCGCTAGAGCCAAGTTTCGCCTTGGCAGAACCCATCACCTTACCCATATCTTTCATATTTTGTGCACCCACTTCTGTGATGATGGCGGAGATAGCCGTTTGTAACTCATCATCACTCAGTTGTGCAGGGAGATACGGCTCATAATAGGCGATCTCATCAAGCTCTTTTTGCATTAAATCTTCACGAGAAGCGTTCTTGTATTGTGAGGCTGCGTCATTGCGTTGTTTGATCTGCTTCATGATAATTGAAATTACATCCTCATCACTTAATTCTCGACGCTCATCAATCTCTATCTGCTTCATAGTGCTATCAAGGAGGCGTAAAGCATTGCGTTTTTCAATGTCTTTTGCTTTCATAGCTACTTTAATATCATCTTTTATCTGTACTCTTAAACTCATTGGAACTCTTTTTGCTTTAGTTTTTGTAATTATACCCAAGAAGTGATACAATGATTAAAACTATTTTTTTAATAACAGCAACTTTACTACTCTTTGGCGGATGTGCCGCAAAGCTAACAGAACCAGAGATGGATTTTAAACCTCCTCGTTATGTCGAAGAGATGCCAGCACAAGTCAATGATAGAGACTTCACATCCACAGGAAGTATCTTTGGACAAGGAGAAAATCCTCTTTTTTCCGATCACAAAGCGATGCATGTCAATGATATAGTGACTGTCGTAATCTCAGAAGCAGCTAAAAGCACAAATTCAGTGGATAAATCTATGGCTGAAAACGACACAAGCGCTCTAGGTGGAGGCACATTTACCGCAGGTGGCACAAATCCAGCAGTTTCAGCTTATGCAAATGCTGCAAATGGATTAACAAATATAGGCTTTCAAACTAAGAGTACTTCATCGTACAGCGGTAAAGGGGCATCAAATAAAAATGCCTCTTTTACAACAACTATCAGTGCGCGTGTGGTAAAAGTTTTACAAAATGGAAACTATTTTATTAGTGGAAGACGCGAAATTATGATTGATGATGAGAAGCAGATTATTCAGATTAGCGGGGTTATTCGCCCTTATGATATTGATCAAAATAATAAAATAAGTTCTTCTCAGATGAGTGATGCTAAAATACTTTATAATAGTGAGGGGGACTTAGATCGTGCAACAAAACAAGGTTGGGGTACCAAGTTGGTGCAAGCCATTTGGCCATTTTAATTAGTGACAATCTCTTAGGGTTCTCGTAGGGTCTGTTATAAAACCATAGCCATTATAGATAGTAAGAAGCCCATAGACAACAACAGCGATAGCAGCAAGTTTTACCATAAGAGTCCGAAAGCTACTCTGTTTAAATAAGCCTACAAAATAACCCAAAGAGAAAAGAGCAGGGATGGTGCTTAAACCAAAAAGCATCATCACCACACCACCCCAAAAAGGGCTCGCCGTGCTTGCAGCAGTTATGGCAAAGAAATAGACAAAACCACAAGGCATAAGCCCATTAAGCATACCTAGAATAAAAAAACTGCTAAGATTTTGGCTTTTGAGCATGGCTTTGAATGTGTTTTGATACCAAGCGTTGCCCGCTAATGAGTGTTCTATCAATGTGAGAAACTTTATCTTTCCTAAAAGTGAGAGACCTGTCAAAATCATTGCAAATCCCGCAATAAGCAGTAAGGTTCCATTAGCACTGTTTGAGATAGTTGCAACACCTCCGAGATAGCCAAATATAACCCCTAGGGTTGTGTAGGTAAAGACTCGTCCTAGAGAGTAGAGTAGATGTGCGCTTATTTGAGTAAGGCGTGTCCAGTCGTTGCCAACTTTTGCGGTAGAATATGCCATAACAATACCACCACACATTCCTATGCAGTGTCCAAAAGAACCGACAAAAGCGATAGCGATAATAGAAAAAAGATTAATGTTCTCCAAGGAGTTCCCTTCTAAAATGAGGATTACTCATATTTTCATTGCGTAACATTCGTAATTGCATGCTTACAAAGTCGATATAGTTCTCTTTTTTATTTGTATGCGCACTAAATCCATAGTGCATTGGCGTCTTGTCTGTAAGGGAGTACCAAGCCTTATGAGCATCTATCCATGTTTTAGTATCTTTTGCATAGACCCAAATTATTAGCTTGTCTTTAAATTCTTTGTCTTGCATCCATATAGCTAAACAGCCTACATCATCAAAAAACCATGTTTTACCGTTTGGTGCTATTGCTTGAGCGGAGTTCATAAGGTGCTCAATAGGCATACCACATTGTGTATCTTGATAGTGACCTAATTTTATAGGCAAGGGCTTATATTCAGTATTGCCTTCATGCACTGTAAGCATCTGCTGTTGTGAAGCGCGTGATAAAAAGATAGTAATAATTCCAGCCATGATAAGAAGAATGAAAATATAGGGTAAAAACTTTTTCATTATAAGAATACTCCATTTCGAATATAATAGAGTAGCACATAACTGCTACAAAAGAGGATAAACGCACTATTAAATGCAAGAGAATATCTATACATTTTCTTTATCTCCTTGCCTGTGATGTATTGCAACAGAGCAGCAGATATACCAAAAAAGGTACCCAAGAAGAGCGTTCCCCAGATAAAATAGCCACTGTAAAAATACTCTGCTTGCAACATGCAAAAAGGACATAAGTGCGTAGGAAGTTCATAAACATAAGTGCCAAAGAAATAGACTACACTGTAATAAGCGCTATATAAAAAAGCCATATTGCTAAAGAGTGAAAGGAGAGCATAGCGATACAGGGCACTTATAAGAGTAAGTCCATATAGAAGATAAAACAGCCCTAAAAGTTCGCTTACATGTAAGTCAAAAGGGATAGGATTAGAGATACCAGAAACGCCATAAATAGCTGAACAGCATGAGACAGGAGTATCAGTGACTATATTGATAAGATAGAAAATATCAAGAATACTTTCAGCAATTATCAAGAAAAATATGAGAATAAAAAGCCAAAGTTTTTTCTTGAAAAAAGGGTAATCTTTTGCCTGAAGATCGTAATGATTTAAAATAATCCAAAGACCTACTAAAAATAATATACGCACTTTTAATGAGAGTAAGTAAACTCCGTATATATTTGAATTAATAACTCCTGCTGCACACATTGCACCAGGGACTAAGACATTGAGTTCATCAATCATATAGATGAAATATGGCAAGAGGATGATTTTAAAACCAAGCGTGAAAAAGATGATAAGTAAAACAAGGTAAGAGCGCTTTTCTAAAAGATATTGCTTTGTAGATGTGGCACTGAAATCCCATGATTTTAATATACCAACAACATTGATAAAAGCGATACTTAAAAGTAAAAGCAGGAGCGCTTCAATAAAGATAAAGACGATAACACTATTTGAAAAGAAAATCATCTCTTGAGTAAGCTTCCATTTTCAATATTAACAACTCTAGCATCAAGTGTCTCAAAAATAGGGTCATGAGTGGCGATAACAATAGTTTTGCCAAGTGCATTGAGCTCTTTGATTGTGGCTATGAACTTTTGAGAATTGATACTATCAAGGTTTGCAGTTGGCTCATCACAGAGTATAACTTTTGGACTATTTACTAAGGCTCTCGCGATAGCGCAACGCTGTTTCTCTCCTCCAGAGAGCAGCCGTACTTCTGTATCTTTTTTATGTGATATATGCGCTATTTCCATGGCATCACCTACGCTTACATGTAAGGCTTCTAGTGTAAGTGATTGATTTGTAAGAGGTATTGCCACATTGTCCGCAACACTCAAAGCTTCAAAAAGATTAAAAGATTGAAAGATAAAGCCTAGCTTTTGTGCTCGAAAATTTGAAGCATGAAGGTCAGGTAGTTTTGCGATACTCTCACCATCAACAATAACCGAACCGCTACTAGGTTTAATGAGTGAGCCCATAATACTTAGCAGAGTTGATTTCCCACTCCCACTAACACCTTTTAAAATCAGTAGTTCACCCTTGCTTACATGTAAGGATATATCTTTGAGTGCTTGAAAGGAGTTTGGGCGTGATTCATTATATATTTTATTGATATTTTCTAATTGAATCATCGCATCGCCTCAAGGGGGTCTATAACACTTGCCTTCCACGAAGGAATTAAAACCGCTGTCATAAAAGGGAGGATGTAAAACAAAAAGAGCAAGCTCACAAGTGAAAAATCAATGCTTCTGTGAAGCGATATATCCATAGGCAAGTTGGCATAGCCATAAAATATATTGCTTAAAAGCGGAGCATCAAGTACAAAGACAAAGAAAAAAGCAAGAATAAATCCTAGTAAAAATGCCCCAAATGCCACCATAAAACTCTCTGTCACTTTTAAAATAATCACATCTTTAATACTCCAACCTAGTGCGCGTAAAATGCCAATCTCTTTTTTATCACTACTTTGAACCATAGAGTAGCGTTGATATAAAATCATCATAAAGGTGAGCAGAACAATCATGTACAGAATTAAAAAGAGTCCACCTTTGTAGTTAAAAAGATGCTTGTAAGCTTTTGCAATATCAGATTTTTGAATAACGCGTATATCTGCATGTTTGAGCACTAATTTTACATAAATATTTCCTGCTTCAAGCTCATTTGGGCTATAGAGTGCGATATCTGTGGATCGCTCTTCTGAAATGCCGAGTATCTCACGCGCTAAATCTATATCCATAATTATCATATCATTGCTCAAAAGTGAGCTCTCTTTAGGAAATGTCTGATAAATATTTACTTTTCGTTTTTCTTGATGAGGTGTTTTAAAAACATAATAATCAAAAAAATAGTACTTATCTAGGAGGGCTTTGACTCCATGCCCTATAAGCATATTTGGCTTTTCTAAAAATTTTTTCATATCAAGGTTTGTGATAAGTTTTTGAAGATTTTTACTCTTTTGTTCATCAAAAAAATCAATACCAACTATAGTAAAGTGTTCTGCGTTTGGCTCAAAAAAATACTGCCCATAAACGCGTGGTTGTGCTTGAGATATACCCTCAATCTCGCGAAATTCATCACTCCAAGAGACGGGAGTATTGACACTCTTGCCAGCGCGCATCTTTTGGACAACAAAGTCTGCCTGTGAGTCAAGTGTTGTGTTTATCTCTTCTTGAAGGGCATTTGAGAGTAAAATCACACTACTAAGAATAAAGACAATCAAAGTTGAGATAATAAAGATACTGATATGTTTGATGCGATGCTTTAGTAGGAGTAAAAAAAGAAAATTGTAAAAAAGTTTATTTTGCATAGATAAAATCCATAGTGCTGATAGGTCTCATATCTATAAAGAAGCGTTCGTTTTCATCAGCGTAAAAACGATTTCGAGGCTCAAAATACCGAACACTAAGAGCAAGTCCAGGCAGAGTGCTTAACTGTGCAAAAGATTGTAAAGCAGTCGATTTGTTTACAGTTAAGAGGCTGATACATGTAAGCCCAAAAGCCAATGCTAGTACACTAAAGAGTGTTGCAAAGATTTTACTCAACCTTGTAATAGTTAGCTCCTTCTTATCTTAGTGTTTCAACGATATCTTCTGTAATCTCATCGAAAGATAATATCTTTTTGCCAAAGTGATCAGCATTAAATCTTTGTGCATCTGCCTTGCTTGCAAAAGAGATAATCTCATCACCCATAGGACCATAAATATTTGAACCTATAACATACCATGCTTCTTTTGCAGGAATTGCTGTGATATTATAATAGTCAGTGACAAATATTTTATCAAGATTTTCTTTACTTTTAAAGTAAAATTGCATTAAATCTCCATTTCCATCAAAATAGTACTCTTTGTGCTCTTTTGTTGTGATTTTAGCTATCCATTTTGGGTACTTTGAGACAAACATACCACAGACTGGACACTTTGCATCTTTGGGAGCGACTATAGGATTTGCTTGAGAAGGAAGAGCTTTCTTTACAAGATAGATAGCAATGGCTTGAGCTTGCTTATCTTTGAGTGTGCCACAGTTACCATGAGCTAAGATGTAAGTTTTTGCCTTAGCAAAAGAGTGAAACTCTGGAATATTTTTATTTTCACAAAGTTTGTGAAGCATCATTGCTCCCTTTTTAGAAGCCATGGTGCGTTTTTTATCAATCATTTTGTTGTTTTTAGCGCAATCATTTGTCGCAATCTTCACTGCTTCATGAAAATTATATATCTTTCCGCCATTGGCTTTGATAAAGGCTTTAGCATCTTTTTGAGAGGCAAAAGCATACTTGCTATTCATAGTCATTGTTCCAGGCTTAGAGCTTCCTATGACATAATAAGCATCATGGGCATTGATAAATTTTAAAGAGCTGACATCCACCACTTTCGCATCAATAAGATCACTATGTAAATTTTCATTTACAAGACAATGAAGCGAACAGTACTGATGCGTAACACCATTTTTTGTATAAGCGTGAGAGGTCTTATAAAATTTTACAAGATTCATCCCACAGGCGTGACAATACATTTTCGCGTCACTCTTTTGTAAAAGTTGCGCTTTTTGCGCTGGCACCGTTTGAAACATCTGGGCAAATGAGAGTGTGCTCAGCAAAGCAAGAGAGAGAAGAAGTTTTAACATGAGTGTTTCCTTATAGGTAAAATAGCCTAAATTATATATTTTAAGTGTTACAAGAGTGTTAATTTTTTTTATTTATTACCATACCGTACTGCTGTTTTTATGATTATTATTTATATAATTTACTTGAAGTTGCATAATCTTATCTTATTAACTGTAGAGGATTGATATGATAATTTTTTTGGGTAACCTCAAACATAAGCTCACCATTTACCCGTCCGATAATAGAGCCTTTACGGATTTTTTTTCCTTTTTTGATAGTTGGGGCAATTTTATCAAGATGAGCGTATATGGTGTGGAGTCCATTGCTGTGTTCTACGATAACTACATTATTTAGCATTGCCATCTCTTGTGCCATAACAACCTTTCCGTTAAGGATATTTTTGACTTTAGCATTACTATTTCTAGGTTTTAGTGAGATTGATTCATTGAAGATTTTAATATTGTAGATAGGGTCGGTATAAGGACCAAATTTTTTAGTAACACTGTAGTGATCTAATGGGGCGATTGTTTTTTTCCCACGATAGCGTTTGGTTCTAATCTTTTGGTAGCTACTTCCAACCTGTTTTACCTTTGGAAGATTTTTTGTAGAAACTAAAAAGTTTTCTCGCTCTTTTTTGGCATTTTCTCTCTCTTTTTGCGCTTTTTCTTGCGCGAGGCGTTTTCGTTTTTGAGCCTCTTTTTTCTCTTTTGTCTCCTCTTTTTTTACAATATGAAGACGAGAGAGAGTCTTTTTAAGAACACTTTTTTCTTTGAGGAGTTTGCTTAATGCCTTCTCATAGGCTAGAGTTTTTGCATTGAGTTTTTTGAGAGCTTTATGATTAGCTTCTACTGCGAGGGCTAGGTTGTGTTCTTTTTTATCTATAGATGCGATAGAGGTGCGTATTTTTTTTATACGCTTTTGTAAGGCGATAATAGTTTGCGTATTTCCACTATAAGATGATTCAAGATTTTTAATGTTTTCGCGTGTCTGTTTTGCGATAAGTTTGAGTGCTTCTTCTGTTATGAGACTCTCTACATTACGGGCGCGTTCATCATCAAGTAAAAGGGAGAGTGAGGCATTTTTTGCAATGGCAAAGGCAAGTTTTTGCTCAATTTCATTTTGAGTTCCCTGCAGATCATCTTGAGAATTTTGTAAGAGTGATAACTCCTCTTTCTCCTCTTTGTAAAGCTTCTCTTTACTAGCGAGTTCTTCGCGTAACTTTTTGAGCTCACGCTGCTGTTTTAAAATAGCTCTATTTTGCAAAAGAATAGCTTTTGCATTTTTTGCCATATCCTTGTGAATATTTTTATTTGTCTTATCAAAAGAGCTAAGACGCGAGGAGGTGTTTGAAATCTTAGCATCAATGGAAGTCTTAGCGTTACATGTAAAAGTGATAAATACAAGAGCAAGGAGTAAACGCATCAAACCTCTTCTTTATGAGTCATGATTATCATTGTTGCTAAGAGTATTGAAATGGCTAAGGCAACTTGAAACAGTATTACACCATCTGAAAATGGCATAAATATATCTATATGTATATTGACACTATGAAGTTTTTCATGTATCCATTTTTCCTTATCTAAAGCAAAAAATGTACCTACAACAAGAAGTGAAGAGAGCACTGCATCAACAATAGCAAGTCTAAAAAGTACAGCAGAACGCATCCACACAGGAGCGCCAAAGAGTGCCATTATATTCATACGATCCATATGCTGAAATTGCCAGATTCTCATCTCTTTTATAATTAACAGTGAGGTAACGATAAGAATTGCAATCGCTAAGATAAGAACTATATATTTCATCAGTATAAGCAGGTTGTAAAGCGTATCGTGCGTTTGAGAAAAACTTTCAACCTTAGTCACATAGAGCACTTTTACAAGTGCTCTATTGAGGCTTTTTATCTGAGTTGGTGAAGGGTAGTTTTTAAGAGAAATACGGTAAAACTTTGGTAAAGTAATCTTTAGTAAATCGATATTTTTTTGTTTCATATCCTTGGTAAGACGCTTTAAGACATCATCTACGCTGACGGGCTCACTTTTTAAGATGATAGGATGGGCTGCTTTAAACTTATCTTCTTTGATGGAGCGACTCGCAACGACAATGATAGAGTAGTTTTTAGAAAGCTCTGCTTCGTAAGAGTCGATAGCTCGATCAACAGCTATAAAGATTTGAATAGTAAACAAAATGCTAAAAAGTGCAGTGACAAGAGAGAGATGATTTTTAAATGACTTCATAAATGGTGCCCGCCTCGATATGAAAGTGTTTATAATCAACATTGATAGTCTCAGGAATATGGTGGGTTACGGCAACTATCGTAGTTTTTAACTGAGTATTTGCCCCCTCAAGAAGTCTCCAAATCAGATCAGAAGAGTAATCATCCAAGTTTCCAGTAGGCTCATCTGCTAAAATCATGATGGGGTTGTGCGCAAGAGCGCGAGCCATTGCGATGCGTTGTTGCTCTCCACCGCTAAGTTCTGGTGGATATTTTCCTGATTGATGCGTCATCTTTACGTGGTTAAGAAGTTTATCGACTTGCATTTCACTGACATCTTTAGCGTAGCCTGAAATGATAAGCGGTAGCATGATATTTTTCTCTATCGACCACTCTTTGATAAGCTTATAGTCTTGAAAAACAATGCCTAAGTGACGGCGTAAGAAGTTGAGTTTTTTAGGCAGAATATCTCTCATCTCTACACCACCAACGATAAGGGAGCCGTGCTGTGGCTGGAGTGCTCCAAAAAATGATTTGAGCAGAGTTGATTTTCCGCTTCCACTCGCTCCTGTTATGAAAACAAAACTACCAGACTCTATAGAGAGCTCAATATCATTGATAATAGTCTCATCTTTATTATACGCTAGGGTGAGGTTTTGGGCATAGATGACTTTATCCATGGAGTAACTCTTTTAAATAATTATGTATTTTTTGGTTCGTAGGTGAAGAGACGGGAAGTTCTGGAAAATACTTACATGTAAGGTGTGATGTGTCAATAAGTAAGTAGAGATGTTCAGGACGCTCAAAACTTCCCATTGCCACACGATAGAGCAAACTTCCATCTTCGATATGATAAAGACGCTCAAAATGGATAAATCCCTCTTTATAGCGCAAGGTAGTGCCATTGAGGTCTATAAGAGATTCTTGAGATATATTGATAGTGTCAAATAAAAAATTATAGCTCTCTTTTAAAGGCTCACTGACTTTGCTGTTTGTCATGGTAATGTCATAGATATTTTTTTCCATACGCTTCCAACGGTCTTCATATTTGCTACTGATGGCAATATCGAGATTTTTATTTATCTCTAGTGCAACTTGATTTCGAGAGATAAATGTTTCATAAGAGTAGGCATAATAGTTCTCACTATCAGTACGCAACTCCAAGCGTCCCCCTTGCTTCAAAACCCGCTCAGATTCATCAATAAATGTTTTAGAGATAACTCGGCGATTTGGCTTTTTATCCCAAGGAACGGGGAAATGCACAAATATTTTTCCTACAATATTTGAGGGGACGAGCTCTAAAAAGAGCCGTGCATCATAATCAAGCACCAAGAGATTATCAAGATTTTTAATAGAGATTTGCTTTAAAACTTGCTCAATAGAGGCTTTGTGAATCTCAATGCCGATAAAAAGTGTCTCTGGATTTTTCTCGGCTTGATGGAGAAGATGTCTTCCCGAACCAAAACCAACTTCGATTTGAATCTCTTTATCAAGTGGAAAATTATGAACAAAGTAGTTGATATTTTTAAGGGCAGTATCATTTTGAAGATGAATGTTTTTTGCACCCTCATCTACATTAGAAGAGATAACTTCTGTATCACTTGCTTTTGCGTAGGCTAAGAGAGCGTGTTTGATAAGATAATTGGGTGAGGGTCTTGTTATTTTGTCACTTTTGATAAGAATTTTATTGTCATTTTCTTTCACAAGAAGAAAAAAAGATTTTCCCTCATACGATGTTGCAATGAGCTTTTCATCAGGATGTTTATGATTTGTCGCAAGAAAATCAAAGCTAATTTCATCTTCACTTATGGGAAATGAAAGCTGTTTAAACTCCTTTACATGTAAGTGTGGCATAGACTATTTTGCCTCAAATGAGAGTGTGATAGCTTCGCTTGGCTTGGAGCGGATGCCATATTGATTTACGGCTACAATTTGGTAAAGATAGGTGATGTCAGGTGTAATTTCACGGTCTTTAAAAGATTCTTGCGTAATATTTTTGATCTCTTGGACACTACTTTTGAGCCAACTCTCTTTTTTTGTTTTAATCAAAATATAGCTCACGGTATCCAAGTCAGCATGTTTCCAATGCAAGATAACGGAATGATCTTGTAATTTTCCTGTAAATGAAAGCGGTGTTTTTGGTTTAGCAAGACTCATGCCTTTTACAGCGGTTTTAGCTAAAGGGCTCTCTAAGCCATCTTCATCAACAGCTGTAACTTTGTAATAGTAAACAGTGCCATCATCTTCAATAGTGTCTTTAAATGAATTTTCAGTAAGTTTAACATGGTACTTGTAGGAGCCATCTAGGCTTGAAGAGCGATAGATATTGTAATGAGATAAGTTTTCACGTTGACTTGGATTCCACGAGAGTAGAATTTTTTTCGGTAAAGTCTGTGTTGCTTGGATATTTAAGATAGCTTCGGGAAGAGGTTTTGTAACGACTGTGACAATTTCACTAGGGACTGACTTGATATCATTATAAGTTATAGCAAAAAGGCGGTATTGATAAATTTCATTATCATCTAAGTTGGTATCTATATATTCGGCAGTGAGACGATTTTTTATGTTTGCAATCTCTTTGAACTGTGAATCTATCTTGCGTTTACGCTCAAGTGTGTAGCCTTTAATTTGTGTGTCAGTATGTGGTCGCCAGATAAGTTTTGCGCTTCGTGGCATATTCCCAATAGAGCGGAAAAAACTGACCGATGCGATACGCGCTAGAGTACTTGCTCTATATGTCTTGCTTCCAAGTGATTCAATACCCTTGGCATTATAGCTTGAAAAACGATACGCGTAAGCACTGTTTGGCAGAAGATTTTGATCAACAAAATGCGTAGCGTAAGGGGTCTCTATCTTTGCTATGCGATGAAGCTTTTCATTTTTCTCGCTAGGGTTTGAACGGTAAACATAAAAGCCTTTTACTCTTGAATCACTGATGCTTTGCCACTCAAAGGCGATGGCATTCATTTCACTGATGTGCCCATTGAGTACAGGTGTTGGTAAGCTATTGTCAATAAGAACTTTTGCAGGAACTTCAGGCTGTTTGCTACATCCACTATAAAGAAATGTCATCAAAATGATGGCTAAAATTTGAAGGCTGTATGCTTTCATCAAGGCTCTCCTGATTAAAATGAGTAGTTAAATAATCTTGCATTTTCGGTGCAATATCCGCACTAAATTGTATGCTTTGCCCACTTTTTGGGTGCACTAAATACATAAGATAAGCATGTAACATAATTCGCGCAATTTTAGCGTTTTTGCTCTTAATACCGTATAAATGATCACCTATAATATGGCGATTGATTGTTTCTAAGTGAGCACGGATTTGGTGTGTTCGCCCAGAAAAGAGCTTACAGCCGATAAGTTGCAGTTTTTCATCATTGCTAAGAAGCAGAGAACTAAAAAGTGTTTTTGCCTCTTTTCCATGCTCTACATCTGCCATTTTCAGTCTATTGTTATGGCTACGTCCTATTTTTGCCTCGATAGTTGTGAGTCGGTTTTTTAAAGGTGGTGTGATAACTGCTAGGTAGTAGCGTCCCATAGTTCTATCTTGAAGTTGCCTAGAGAGATGTTCATGCGCTACATTATTTTTAGCAACAACCATTACACCGCTTGTACCTTTATCGAGTCTATGGACTATCCCGTGACGCTCTTCACCGCTGATAGTAGAGAGTGAGATGCCTTTATGAATAAGCCAATCTACAAGTGTCGCTTCTTTTACACTTGGGGCAGGGTGGACAGTGACTCCAGAGGGTTTGTTGATAACTAAGATATCATCATCTTCAAAGAGGATTTCGACATCAAAATTGATAGGAAGAGCTTCTTGAGGAACTACTTTTGGAAAGCTTACATGTAAAGTTTGCCCTATTTTTAATTTCAGACCAGGTTTTGTAACAACTTTGGTATCTATTCTTACTGAGCCTTGTTTAATTAAATAAGCCACTTGATTGCGTGTTTCACCTAGTGCTTGCGCTAAAAAAGAGTCTAAGCGTTCTACTTGGGTGACTTCAAATGTAGTTTCTTGGGACATAATCTAACCTTACATGTAATATAATAAAAATAAAATTCTTTTGAAGGAATAATAAGTGTGGAAAATTGATAGGCGTATTTTAGCACATTTTGATTTTTTCACCATTATCCTTATAGTGCCTCTTATATTTGTTTCTGGATGGCTCATTGGTGAGATTCATCCAAGTTTAGCGAATAAACATACTGTATATATTAGTGTTGGGGCACTTGTGTTTGTATTTTTTCTTCTGCTTCCTGTTCGGCGTTTAAGCTGGATGATACCACTTTTTTATTGGCTCAATATTATTTTACTAACAGCTGTAGAATTTATAGGTCACAGTCGTCTTGGTGCGCAACGATGGCTAGAGATTCCTTTTGTCAGCTTTACCTTGCAGCCATCTGAGCTTATGAAACCTGCATTTATTTTGATGCTAGCTTATTTAGTTTCACGCAATCCACCTCCCGCTGGCGGATATGCATTGAGAGATTTTTTAAAATTTATGTTTTATATACTGCTACCATTCTTTCTTATAGCTAAAGAGCCAGACCTTGGCACTGCTACAGTTCTTCTTATGTTGGGGATGACTTTGCTTTTTATTGTTGGTGTGAAGTGGCAGATATGGGCTGTTTTAATTGCAACATTTCTTCTCTCTTTGCCTCTAATATATACACAACTGCATGATTATCAGAAAAAACGCTTGAGTGATTTTATGGGCGAAAAGCCTAGTTATCATGTCCAACAATCAATCATCGCTATCGGTTCAGGTGGGATGATAGGACAGAGTAAAGAAGATGCGACTCAGACACAAATGAGATTTTTACCTATTGCTTCGAGTGATTTTATTTTTGCTTATGTTGTAGAGCGATTAGGATTTTTAGGAGCTTTAACACTTATTGGTGTTTATGTATTATTGGTATTGCATCTGATGAGTATCGCTATGTGGAGCGATGATTATTATATAAAAGTCGTTAGCGCAGGAATATCTACGCTTATTTTTATCTATATGAGTGTCAATATCGCAATGACTATTGGATTTGCTCCAGTTGTAGGTGTTCCTCTCCCTATGTTTAGCTATGGAGGGAGTAGTTTTGTAAATTTTATGGTTTTAATTGCCATCTTAGAAAATTTGCTTACCTTCCGTTTTCGAGATATGTATGATGTTAGAGGGAAAAAAAGCTTCGTCTAATATTACTTTTAGAAAACTATCTGTATAATTTCGCTTTCCAACTTAGAGTGGGTCTTTAGCTCAGTTGGTTAGAGCCCTCGGCTCATAACCGAGTGGTCGAGAGTTCGAGTCTCTCAGGACCCACCAATTAACAAACTTCAATCCAATCCAAATCAATCCTAAAAACACCAATAACAATGGACTTTCAAGCCTTTATTTGATAGTATTTTTCCTAAATTTATATTATTCTGTCCATATCAATCCTAATAAATCCACAAATAATAAGGGTCAGTTTTGGGGTTGGGGTCAGATATGCCAAAGAGTGTGAAACCGCTTAGTGATGTGGAGATAAAAAGGGCTAAGGCAAGGGAAAAGCAATACAAGCTTTATGATGGGAATGGGCTTTTTTTGCTTATTCGTGCGAATGGGAAGAAAGTTTTTAAGTTTCATTATAAATTTAGAGGGAAAGATACTGAGAAAACTTTAGGAGAGTATCCTATCTTGAGTCTAGGCGGTGCTCGTAAGAGGGTCAGCGATAATGCTGTGCTTACTTTTGATGATGTTGCGGATAAATATTTTTCTTTTAAAGAGAAAGAGTTGAGTTATGATTATTTGAAAAAGCAGAAGAGTAGATACAAATATTTTGTTAACTCAGCGTTTGGAAGTGCAAATATAGAAGAGATTAGTAAAAAAGATATCATCAGCGCTATAAACAATGTACCAAACGCTAACACGCGAAGCACTAAACAGACTGATGTAAGAGAGACTATGCGGATTGTTTTGCTTCTGATAAACAGCATCTTTAAGTACGCTCTCTCTAACGACTTAACTAAAAACACCGCTTATATCACGATAGATGCGAGTGGTCTCATTCCAAAACGAGAAAATACGCACTGCAAAGCAATCACGAATGAAGATGAGTTTCGTTCGCTCTATATGCTCCTAAATGACTATATCGGTGATGTTAGTACAAAGTATGCTCTGCTTTTTATAGCGCACACGGCTTTGAGGAGTCAGAATGTAAGGTTTTTGAAGTGGGAAAATATTGATTTTAAAAAGAAGATTATAGAATTTAGCAAAGAAGAGATGAAAGCTCGTGAGCCGTTTCGGATTCCGCTGACTGATAAGACTATAGAAATTTTAAAAGAAGTTGAGCAGTATAATCGTGGTCATAAATATGTTTTTAGTAGTGTTTTATCGAAAGGAAAGATGCTAAGTGAGAATACTTTAGGCTATGCACTGAAAACGCAGGCTTCCCTGCGTATGTGAAAGATGTTAGTGGGATTAAGGCGCTTGGGTATAATAGTTGGATGGAAAAGTTTTATAAAAAATATAAATTACTTGAGGATGGATACAGTGTCGGAATAATAAGCGTAGTTTTATCTAAAATATTGATAAGCAAGACAAGAGTTGTGACTATTAGCGACGAGACTTTAACAAAGAATTTAAACCATCACCCAGATTTAACTGTAGATGACTATCTTCTTCTTGATGATATTGTAGGGAAAAGCCATTTCGTTGCAAAAGATGGGAAAAAGACAGTAGCTATTGTTTTAAATAGAAGAAACAAGCAACTTTATCACTATGCCCTAAAAGCTACAAAAAGTGGAAAAGGACTGTTTTTAACATCTTTTAGAAAGACAAATAAAATCAGTATTGATAAAATAAGAAAAAAAGACAAACAGAAGAAAGTTACAATAATAAAAGATAATTTGCCATAAGCAAGAGGACTTGCTATCTCCTCTTTAGACCCGTTCCCTACAAAAGTAGAGCGGTACGACCGCAAGGTTCATCGCGTTAACTTATGGCTCGTTAGAATTATACCATATTGTTTTACAGGTTGTCAAAAACTCTTCACCTCAAAACTACTACAGAGGATTTTATACTATCTCTCTACATTACAAAGGTAAAAAAAGGGAACGATAGCAGTTCCAAAAAATAAAGGATTTTCAAAGTGGGTTAGTGACATAATAGACTCATTATCTTCAGGCACATTTCAAGATGCATACTATGCTGCTGGTCATGGTCGCTCATACTATAAAGTAAGAGGGAATAAAGCGTCTGAGAATTTCGCAAATTTGTTTATGTTGTGGTCAGATAAAGAGAATTGGAATAAAACAAAAGAGTTGTTTCCAAACTTAACGAAAAAATTTGAACAGTTAATGACAAGGATTATAGATGAAAATTGATTGGGAAGAGTATTATAATAAGTCTAAATTAATAGACTTAGATGATATGAAAAAAATCGAAGAGCTTGCAATAAATATACATTTTGAGAAGTTTGGTGTAAAACCAAAGATAGTTGATGGTTATAAGAAATACAAGCATGATGTAATATTTGGAATAATAGACTCTATTATGTATGAAACAAAACCATATGATGAATATTTAGATTTTACAGAAGAAGAGCAACAACTAATAAAAAATGGAGGGCTTATATTTTAAAAACTCTCCACCTCAAATGGTAGATATTTGCGACTACCACGCAAAGATTAGTGGGATTAAGGCACTTGGGTATAATGGTGGGATGGAAAGTATTAACAATATAAAAAGAGATGAAAAATTATTTATAAAAATATGGACAAAAGATAGAGTTGACACCAGTTATTCTGATATTAGAAAGTATATAGGAGGTGTATCAATGGATGAGAAAAGTAAAGAACAAGCACAAATACTTTTAAAAATGTTTGAAAAATATGACAGTGATTACCCAAAAGATAAGCCAATATACAGAGCAATAAGATTTAAAAAAGAGCAGGATATACATAATGGCATCTTTAGAAAACTATCTGATTTCTATCAAAGTGTCTATGTAAACAAAGAATTAACACTTATAGATAAAGCCCCATCATCTTTTAGCAAAAGTATATCAGTTGCCAAAAAGTTTGGTAGTTTTACAGATAAGAGGTATTATACAATTTTATTTATTGCAAAAAATAGAAAAAGTAATGAATTAGATATTGAGGAAATGAGCCATTATCCAGAGCAAAAGGAAATAATTGTGCAAACACATAAAGCTCAATATAAGGTTATTGACTATAAAATAAATGATGTGAACGATGTTTTAACAATAGAATTAGAAGAGGTTATATGATGAAAGAAAAAATAAAAAGTCCATTTGACAACATGACACCAGTAGAACAAAGAGCATTTTTTGAAGCAGATGCCGATACAGAACGACATGGGAAAAGTATGCTTAAAAAAGAACGAAAAGCAAATGTATCTCTTCATAAAGACAAAAAGGCATCTTAATATTTGGTGAGAGTGTAAAATAAACTGTGTAAACCTTAAAAATTAGATTCATTTGATAAACTAATCAAGTGAATTATTTTAAAGGATTTACACATGAGCTTAATAAACTATGAAGAGTTAAAAAAACAAATAGC
>Ga0256840_1001321_pt1 | contig 23577 bp, 26 predicted proteins | sample 355202metaG_FD_185969 | JGI IMG/M metagenome (GOLD analysis project Ga0256840, IMG submission 185969) | Hydrothermal vent microbial communities from Mid Atlantic Ridge, Atlantic Ocean - 355-202 | ecosystem: Environmental > Aquatic > Marine > Hydrothermal vents | place: Atlantic Ocean: Mid...
TAGCATATTATAAAATGAAGTCATTCATACGTACTGAAGTATAGTTAGGGAAAAAGAATGTCAATGCGTACAACTTCTTCATCTCGTAACATACTAAATACAAGTTGAATAGAGCAAAAAAGTTTTCTTATAAAAGAAGTCATTTTTTACTCTATTGGTAGTCTGGCTATCTACGAGAGACCCTTAGACTTTCCGTACCCATCTCGCGATGAATTTGGCTTTTTCAATACAGCAAAAAACTGTATGAACGGAGTATAGCAGAAGTTTCCTTAAAGTATTACCTAAGTATTACCAAATTGTTATAATTCTATACAAGTTCCCACGCCAGAGCTTGTTAAAATTTCTAATAAGAGTGAGTGTTCTACACGTCCATCTATAATATGCGCCTTCTTTACACCACCTCTTAATGCTTCTATACAAGCATCTACTTTAGGTACCATACCGCCTTGTATCGTGCCATCCTCTTTTAAAGCTTCTGTTTTTTCAATACTAAGGTTTGTAATAAGTTTCATTTCTTTATCAAGTACTCCAGGTGTGTCTGTTAAAAAAAGTACTTTCCTGGCTTCCATAGCCACAGCTATCTTAGATGCTGCCAAATCTGCATTGATATTAAACCCAGGATGCCCCATAGTGCTACTCCCTGCTATAGGAGCAATCACAGGAATGGCACCATCTTCAATAATGTTATTCACAATCTCAGGATTAATATGCTCAATATTCCCTGTGTACCCAAAATTTTCAAAGTCTTTTGGTACACCTTTTAAGAATCCACCATCTTTACCCGAAATGCCTATGGCCTTAGAACCATGGTTGTCTAAAAGAGAGACTATCTCTTTGTTTATTTCACCAGAAAGTACCATCTCTGCTACACGCATCACTTCTTTAGTAGTCACTCGCTGTCCATCTACAAATTTCGTCTCAACACCAAGCTGTGTAAGTAAATTTGTAATACTTTTTCCACCACCATGCACGACAATAGGCTTCAATCCAACTAGATGTAAAAGTACTATATCTTGAGCAAACTGCTCTTTAAGGTCATCACTTGTTTGTGCAGAACCACCATATTTAATGACTATTTTTTCATTGCTAAATCGTTTGATATAGGGTAATGCTTCTAGTAATGTTTTAACCACTGAAATATTATCACGCATTCGTCTGTCCTTCAATATACTCATCTATTAGTATAAGTATCTCTTTTTTAATCTCTAATTTTAACTTCATTTCAGAGATAGCTAACTTAAACCCATGCATCTTCACTTTGTCTTTGGATGTGCAAAGAATAGAAGTTGCTTGATACTCCTCTAAAAGTTTTTGTAAAACATCTCCATCAAAATACGCATGATCATCATAATATACTTTATGTACTACCTGCTCAGGCAAATACTTATCGAGTCGTAAAGGGTTTGAAATAGCTGTCACTAAAACCATTCTCTGTGTTATATTTTCAATAGTTACTTCTCGTGTAAACCCAAAATCCTCTTTGGCAATAATATCTGCTTTTCTTCGTGTTGACAAAAACTCTCTAAAGGGTCCTGCAGGGAAAGTATAGTGGTTTTTAATGCTATTGGGTTCAAGTAAGATATCAAACTTTTCTATATCTACCCTACTGAAGCCATCATCCAATATAATGCATTTTGCTCCATGACTCTTAGCAAAATCAATAGCCATATGTCTATTTTCACTCACTAAAACTGAGGCATTTGGAAGTGACAGTGCCATAAGCATTGCTTCATCTCCTGATACATCAACATTTACCAATACCTTACCTTTAGAGCTCACCTCTTTAAATCCTACACTTTTACGACCATACCCCCTAGAAATAACAAAAACATCTGTATAGTGTAAAGCCAAAGCTATCACAAATGGGGTTTTACCTGACCCACCTACGATAAGATTACCCACAGAGACTATGGGGATATCATAGTTCTGTGCTTTTGCAAATGTTCTACGCACGTACATAATGCTGCCATAGATAAGAGAAAAAGGAAACATGAGTAACATAAGTAAGTAATGGTACCACTGAGGGTTAAAAAACATCTCTTCGACAAAATGCTTCAAAGACATTCCTTTGCCCCAAGTCTTTTTATCTCCTTGCATGTAAATCCTGCATCTTTACGTGCTTGCACATTGACATGAGGTCTATGCTTATCGAGTAAGTCATACTTTTGCAATATATCAAAATAGACTTCTTCATAACTACCTATATCCTTACCCTCTTTTTGACAAAGATACTTAAACCATGTATCTCCTTTTAAAACATGGTCTATCTCCTCTTCATAAATAAGATGTAAAATCTCTATAAGTTTAGCCACAGCAGGAATTTTTCGTTTATTGTGAAGTTTTTTGATAATTTGAGGACTTACATCAAGTCCCGAGGCTTCAAAATAACGTGGTACTATTGCCATTCTATCAAGTATATTATGTGCTGTATTATTGGCAGCATCAAAAAGCCCTGAATGTACAGGAAAGTCCCCATAGCTAAACCCTAGTTCTTTTAATAAGCCCTCTAACATTTTAAAATGTCTTATCTCATCACTAGCAACCTCTAACCAGTCTCTCTTATATGACATAGACATATCGGGGTAACGATAGACTGCATCAAGTGCTAAATCTATGGCTGAAAACTCTATGTGTGCAATGGAGTGGACTAATGTCGCTAAACCTTCATTACTTTCGAAGTCTTTCCTGTGTCGTAAATCTTTAGGAGAAACAATGGTGCAATAGGTAGCATAAGAAGGCACATCAAATAGTTTAGCACAAAAGCCAAACTCTACCCTAACCTCATTTTCGTTACAATACTCTAAACATTGAGCAGTCAATTTCTCTTTTCTTAGGATATCATCACTGATAATGGCTTGCTCCAATAATGCATAGATATTCATATGAGGATTATAACCAATGGAAATTAAAATTCAACCTATGGGTGCTACTCAAACCAACTGTTACATAGCTACCCTTGAAGGAAAAGACTTCATTATCGACCCTGGTATGGGTGCAACTAAATGGGTTGTTGATAATGTCACCAATCCAGTAGCTATACTAAATACCCACGCGCACTTTGATCATGTCTGGTCTAACCAAGCAGTACAAGATGCACTTAAAATTCCCATATATTGTCCAAAAGAAGATACCTTCATGCTCACAAAGTGCCCTTTAGGACAGTCAGTTCCTCCAAGTGAAGCAGATTATGAAGTAGTAGGCAATGAAACACTTGAACTAGAAGGTATAAAAATACAATACCGTTTTTTTCCTGGACATACCCCTGGATGCAGTATTATTCAAATAGAAGATGTTTGGTTCTCAGGCGATTTTCTTTTTCAAAAATCTATAGGCAGGTGGGATTTTCCTTTTTCTAATGGAGAAAAGATGGTAGAAAGCTTACAAAAAGCACTAAAAATAGAAGAAGACTATACTATCTACCCTGGTCACGGTTTAAGTACAACACTAAAAAGTGAACAAAAAGTAATACCATATTGGATAGCACAAGTAGAAAATACACTTTAATTATTAAAAAACAGGTTAAGTCTGTAATACATGTTTATCTAAAATAAAAGTAGTAAAACTTCCTTCAAAAACAGTCCTATCTTTGACTGTTGCGACCACCTCAACCATTCTTTTTTTACCTTTACTCGATTCCATTTTAATGTTAGCTTTACACAAGACAGTATCTCCTACCTTCACAGGTGCTATAAACTTTGAAGTAGCACTTCCTAGTACAACACAAGGGTCATTCACGGCACACATTGCAGCATAATCAGCAGCACCAAAGATGAATCCACCATGTACCAAACCTTGTGTGTCTACTTTCATTTGTTGTGCTGTATGTAAAAGTACTTCTGCATATCCATATTCAAGTTTAATCACTTTCCCACAAAGAGATGTATCTATATTCAAATGTGTATTGAGCGCTAACATCTATTTAGCACCTGCACATTTTCCTGCAGCACACTTTCCTGCTTCACACTTCATCTCAAAAGGTTTAAGTTCTGATTTTTCAGAGGCTTTTTCAAAAAAACCTTCTGTATATAACACATAGGTAAATAAACCACCTAGTATCAAAAGTACAAGAAACATATAAAGTAAAAACTTTTTCATGGATAGCACCTTTTTAATATGAAAATTTATATCCACGTCTACGTACAGTATGTATCACTTGAAATCCAAGAATACTCTTTAAACGTTTTCTAATTTGATTAATAGCAACTTCAACGGTGTTATCACTTACATATTCAGGCTCTTCCCAAAGTGCATTGATAATCTCATCTTTAGAGAACACACGCTGTTTACGCAAAGCAAGATAGGCTAAAATATCAAATGTTTTGCCATTAAGTGAAACTATTTTTTCATCATACTCTATCTTTTTATTGGCTATGTCAATGACTAGTTTTTCTATATTTACATGCGTACCAAAAAGATGTCTCATATTTGAAAGTATCCGTGCAGCTATTAGGTCAGGATGCTCAGCATGATTACTAATCACATCATCAATACCTAAATCAAAAAAAGCTTCTTGCCGCTTCATATTTTTAGATAAAATAATTATCTTTGTTTCACTCTTTTTCTTTTTCACTTCATTAACATAACGCTCAAGAGAATATTTTACACCTTCATCTACAATAACAACCAACTCATAATGTCTAAAGTCTGTAAAGTTAGTTGCATCATACAAATCTTTTGCATTATCAACAATACATATAAAATAATTTTCCAATTCTTTTTCAAGCTCTTTTACATACTCATCACTAAAACCAACTGTTAATATTCTCATCTATTTCCATTCCATAATATAAAAGTCTAAAACTTAAAGTTTTTCCACTTTTCTAATTTATTAGTGTACTTATATCAAAAACTACCTTATTTAAAAATAAAAGTATATTTATTTTACTAACTTATGAACGTTCGGATTATAAACAAAATTTGTCAAGAAAAGAAAATAAATTTATTTTTTTATAGCTTTTATATACACTCGTTTAGGTGCAGGATATCCTTCAATCGTTTTTGATTTGTCATTTGGGTCTAAAAAGTCTTCTAAACTTTGTGTGTCTATCCACTCTGTTTTTCTTTGTTCTTCTGCATCAGTAACCATCATTTCTAATACTTCCACACTTTCAAACCCTGCTCTTTTACACCAGTTTATAAGTGCTGGTACAGTAGGTACAAAATAGATATTGGGTATTTTAGAATATTTGTCTTTAGGCGTAAGGCATATCTCTTCATCTCCATCTATCATAAAAGTATCTAAGATGAGCTCTCCATTCTTATTAAGTCCATTAAAAAGAGATTTAAGCATCGCTACTGGGTCAGACCTATGATAGAGTACACCTAAACAGAAAAGTGTGTCAAATTTGTGTTCATAAAACGCCACATGTTCAACACCTAACAGCTCATATACAATATTGGATTGTATAAAATGGTTCAAGTACTGAAACTGTGAATAGTAAATAGCAGATGGATCAAAACCAATGAGTTTTTTAGGCTTTTGAGAGAGCATCCGAAAAAGATAATATCCATTATTGCATCCTATATCTCCTACTATTTTATCTTTAAGATTAAAATGTGGTTCTAAAAGATTGTATTTGATTTGACTTTTCCATTCAGAATCTATAAAAAGATTATTGATTTGGAAAGGACCTTTACGCCAAGGCTTCATTAAAAGAGCTGCTTCTTTTATTAGAATACTTTGTTCTTGCGTCAACGTGGGAATGTTGATGGCTACACTGTCACCTAAACTTACCTCAACATTCTCATATTGAGGTAAGTTTTTAATAGCTTCTTGGTAAGGAAGTATGTTTTTCCAAGTAAGCCATTTTTGGCGTTCTTGGCGAAGTACATTTAAATCCATCTATTTTTTTATATACACTTTTTTCATTGTCTGAGGGAACATAGGTCTATTCGCCCCAGGAGATACAGAAACATTTTCTATCTTTTGTACCACTTTTTGTCCAGCAATCACTTCTCCAAAGATAGTATATCCACCATTGAGATGAGGAGTAGGTACGGTCGTAATGAAAAATTGACTCCCATTAGTGTTCATGCCATGGTTAGCCATAGCAAGTAAAAAAGGTTTATCAAACACTAAGTTAGGTGTATTTTCATTTTTAAACTCTTTTCCCCAAATAGACTCTCCACCTCTACCTGTACCTGTCGGGTCCCCACCTTGAATCATAAATCCTTTAATCACTCTATGAAAAATAGTACCATCATAATAACCTTTTTTAGCAAGACCCAAAAAATTTTCTACTGCTAATGGTGACTTTTTAGGGTAAAGTTTTACTTCTATTTTCCCTACATTTGTTTCTATCACCACTATAGGTGTTTTTGTTTCACTCTTTTTTACTGTATCTTTTTTTACTGCCTCTGCATTCAAATTCATACTTAATGCTAAAATCATTAATCCTGTCAATACTTGTTTCATTTGTTAATCCTTCTATTTTATGATTCGTAATTATAACTATATAAACTTATTTGGCATAACTCGTTGCCCTAAGTTCACGTATCACATTTACTTTGACTTCTCCAGGATACTGCACTTTGCTCTCTATCTCTTTAGCTATCTCTTTACTTAAAAGTACTGTTTCATTATCTGAAAGTTTGTGTGCATTGGCTATGACACGTATTTCTCGTCCTGCATTAATAGCATACGCTTTACTTACAGCAGGGTTTGCAAGTGCTATCTCTTCTATGTCTTTTACACGTTTTGTAAAACTCTCCAGTACCTCTCTTCTAGCCCCTGGACGTGCTGCTGAAAGCTTGTCTGCTGCACACACAGCCGCAGACTCTACAGAGTCAGGCTCTTCGTGTCCATGGTGTGCCAAAATAGCGTTTATCACAGAAGGATGCTCTCCATGTCTTTTACATAAATCCACACCTATATCTACATGTGACCCACCCATATCTTGCGTGAGTGCTTTGCCTATGTCGTGGAGCAGACCCGCACGTAATGCAAGTTTCTCATCACCACCCATCTCTGCAGCCATCACACGTGCAAGCTTTGCAACTTCTAGCGTATGAAGTAAAGCATTTTGTCCGTAACTTGCACGGTACTTCATACGTCCAAGAAGCATGACTAACTCTTCATGCATAGAAAACACCCCTAAGTCTATGAGTATATTTTCACCCTCCTCATAAGTTTTTTGCTCAAATTCTGATTGTACTTTTTCATGTACTTCTTCTATGCGTCCAGGGTGTATACGTCCATCTTCTACAAGTATCTCTATCACACGTGTGGCAATGGCTCTACGGTAAAGATTAAAAGAACTAACCAGTATCACCCCTGGTGTTTCATCGACAACGATGTCTACACCTAAAAGCATTTCAAGTGCTTTTATATTACGGCCTTCTTTTCCTATGATGCGACCTTTATGCTCATCACTAGGTAGGTTTATGAGGTTCATCAAACGCTCACCTGCAAAGTCTCCTGCATAACGTGTGGTTGCTTGGGCTAAAATATAGTTGGCTTTCTTCTCTCCCTCTATTTTTGCCTCTTGTTCATACTTACGAACAATAGCAGCGATATCTGCACGACTTTGGGCTTCTACCTTTTCCAAAATGTATGCTTTTGCTTCTTCTTTAGTAAAAGAAGCAACATTATGCATTTTCTCTATCGTTTTCTCAATCTCAACTTGCTTTTGAACCTCTAATTCTTCTAAGTGTACTTCCCTATCTAAGGCTCTTTGTTCCAGTGCTTTTAGCTTGTCTTCCTTTCTAGAAAACTCTTTTGTTTGTACGATGAGACTACGTTCTCTTTCATCTACCTTTGTAAGTCTTTTTTGAAATTCTTTTTCTTGTTCTATCTCTTTTTCTTTTATTTTTACATCTGCTTCTTTCAGTGAAAGTTCTATCTCATTCTCAATGGCTTTTGCTTTTGCTTTTGCCTCAAGTTCATAATGCATAAACTTGTTTTTACAGGCATTTTTTAACCATACATAACTTATAGTTCCTCCCAGAACTACGCCCCCTACTCCTACGGCTGTCTCCAACATATCTCGTCCTTTGACGTCTCTGCCGCGATAAAATCATGTCTGCTTTTACATCATAATGGTCTGTAACAACCTCTTTACTGTAACACAATTCACGCGTTACAAAAACTATTTTTTTTATATTTTTACTGTTTTTTTCAAAAAATCTATCATACATACCTTTTCCGAACCCTACACGTCTTCGTGTACAATCTAGCCCAACAATAGGCACAATAGCTATATCTATACTTTTTTTTCTAAACTGTTTTGAATCATTTGGTTCTTTTATGCCAAACTTTTTTTCATAAAGTGGCAATCTATATTTTACCAATCTAAAACTTTTACCTTCCATAAATGGTACATACACGTTTTTCTTTTCTCTACGTAAACGGTAAATAAGTGGATAAACGTTAACTTCTAACGCTAAAGGCAAATAAAGCATCACCTCTTTCGCGTGATGCACTTTAATGAGTAAATATATATTTTCGATTATCTTTTTGTCTATACTATATTTTCTCTGTTTAGACATATCTTTTAAACGCTGTAAACAATCACTTCTAAATTGTTTTTTTCTCTCTTCTTTTTTCATTATTATCCATTTAATATTAATGCTCTTTGGCTATAATCATTTTACCAATTATAGCTAAAGGGTTTGTGTGCGTACAATAACTACTCTTCTTTTCAGTATCGTTTTACTCACCTTCACTGGATGTGAAGACAAAAAAAAGAATGAAAAACATTTTCCAGATACAAATAGCACAAGCATATTTACCGAAAAAGATTTAAAAAAACATACTTCAGATATAAACCATAGCAAGTACCCTAACACATTTACACTTGATAGCACTCAAAAAAAGTCTTATACATTTTCTACTTTAGATAAAAATATTTATTCCAATGCTTTTCATAAAAAAACCGTTGTACTCAATGTTTCTCATCTCTCCAACCCCATTTCGCTAGACCAGATGGAATCATTATCTAAATTACAAACAAGGTATCAAAGTAACCTTGTCGTGATTAGTCTTCTTCTAGGAGATTCTAAAAATATATCTACACCAAATATATTTTTAAACAGGCATCATATTTATTATTTTGTTTCTCTTGGTAAAGAAAATGAAAAAATCGCCAATATACTCTATGAGGCTCTACAAATAAAAGAAAAACCCATACCTCTTACTGTTATCTATAAAGAGGGAAAATACTACAGTCACTTTGAAGGTGCAGCTCCTTTAGAGATGCTAAACTATGACATAAAACAAACCATTAAAAAATAAAGGCACCCTATGTTTAATCTATTTAAAAAAGTTTTAGGCAAAACAAATGATGCCATAAAAGAAGTCATACCTAAAAAGAAAAAAAATATTACCAAAGAAGAATTTGAAGAGCTTTTACTCGAAGCAGATGTCAACTATACACTGGTAGAAAAACTCTTAGAAGGTCTACCAAACACCATTTCAAGGATTCAAGCATTTAATTCACTTATCTCTGTCTTTCAATACGATATTGACTGGAAAAAAAGTGATACAAAACCTTTTGTAGAAATGGTTATTGGGGTAAATGGTGCAGGAAAGACAACAACCATTGCAAAGCTAGCCTATATGTACAAAGAAGAAGGTAAAAAAGTTGTTTTAGGTGCAGGAGATACCTTTCGTGCAGCAGCCATCGAACAACTAAGCAGATGGGCAGAAAAACTCAACATTCCCATTGTAGCCACACAACAAGGACATGACCCCTCTGCTGTAGTATATGATACCATTGAATCTGCAAAAGCAAAAAGTTATGACCATGTCATCATCGACACAGCAGGTAGACTTCACACCCAAAACAATCTTAGTGAAGAACTTAAGAAAATGCTACGTGTTGCAAAAAAAGCTCTCCCCGATGCCCCTCATAGAAAAATGCTCATACTTGATGGTACACAAGGTAGTTCGTCTATCAACCAAGCAAAAGTATTTGATGAACTTATAGGTGTAGATGGTATAATCATAACCAAACTAGATGGTACAGCAAAAGGTGGCTCAGTTCTCAGCATTGCAGATGAACTTAAAATGCCTATTTTTTACATTGGTACGGGTGAGCAACCTGAAGACCTTATCACTTTCAAAGCCAATGCATATATCAATACTATTTTAGATGAAATATTTATCTAGGAGTTACCATGAAAAGTTATATCAATATTTTTTTAACCTTAGTCATGCCTTTGAGCCTACTTTTTACAACTGTTTCTATTATCTACTATTCTATGGAGTTTACATTTTCAACAGCTATAAAGATTGGCATTTTGACTGGTGTTTTATCGAGTAGTCTCTTTTCCCTAGTACTTGGAGCTATCATTTTATTGATTCCTAAGACACAGTTAAATAAACCGAAAACATTTAAAGAACATAAAGAAAATTTTAATACAGACATAGTCAGTCCACAAGTAAAAGAAAAAAGGTTTATTTTACTTATGGATAGAGAATTAGCCTATGAGGTCTCACTACAGTCGATGCAACATCAAAATGTGGGTGAAATTATTAACCATAATAAAGATAAAGGTTTAATTCTTTTAAAAGATGATTTAAAAGAACTTAAAATAAATATTACAACACTTACAAAACATACTTCTGAGATTATCATCACTTCTACACTTGGTCATCACTTCATAAAAGATATTATATCACTTATCAAAACGAAAGAACGTCTTTTTTTACACTACTAAAGACGAAAGTTTTTTCTATAAAGCTCTTCTAGAGAAGTCCTATTTTTATAATCTATAATATCACCTATCTCTATAACCACTTCTTGTTTCAAGTTTTTATTTTCTAACGCATTTTTCAATGTCGTGTCTGCATTTGTTTTAATATAAAGTGGCAAAATAGGCAGTTTATTTTTCAAAGCAATAATACGAGAGCCTTCTTTAAAAGTGTTTAAAGATTCTTCTGTTTTGTTACGTGTACCTTCTGGAAAAATAAAAATGGATTCTCCACGCTTTACAGCTTTTTTAATATCAGAAAAAAAACCAGACATTTGACTTTTGTCTCTATCAAGTAATATAGAACCTGCATTGCGAACAAAGAGTCCAAAAAAGAATGAATTATAAAGTTCTTTCTTTGAAATCCAAGGACCAAATATGTCTGTATTTTCTAAAGTTACTTCAACTATAGGTGGGTCAATAATACTCCTATGATTAGAAACCACAAGATATTGCCCCTCTTTAGGTAACTTCTCTTCATTTTCTATTTTAACAGTAATATTTAACATTTTTAACTGAGCTACAGAATATGCATGGCGTAATCGTTTTTTATCCAAAGAATCATCTGTTCTTGCTAAACGAAAGCCAAAACTATTGGTCAAATATAAACCATATAGTGCCTGTTTTATTACATTAAATATCATTACTTCTCCTGCTATTGATAAGAATAAGATTATAACCAAAAGAACTAAAACCAAAAAATATGACAATATGACATATTTTCATACAAATAAAAAAAATTAGTCTACACTGCAGACAATAAATTTGAGAATTACTAGGAATATAAATTATGGCAAAGAAAAAAACACTCTTTGAATGTCAAGCATGTGGGTTTCAGTCTCCACGATGGATGGGAAAATGTACCTCATGCAATGAATGGGAAAGCATGATTGAACTTAGTTCTGAGCAGATAAAGTATCTGAAAGAAACTGCTAGTTCTACTGCAACGTCAGTACCCAAAGCGAAGCCTATTACACAAATAGAAGAAGACAATATTACACGTTTCACCTCAGGGAGTAAAGAACTTGACCTAGTGCTTGGTGGTGGCATAGTACCAGGTTCACTTACGCTTATAGGAGGAAGCCCAGGAGTAGGTAAATCAACACTTTTACTAAAAATAGCAGGGAACCTAGCTAGAGACAAAAAGAAAGTGCTTTATGTCTCAGGAGAAGAGTCTGCAGGGCAAATAAAACTACGTGCCAATCGCCTTGAGGCAAACCATGTCAATCTTTACTTGCTTCCCGAGATAAACCTCAGTACCGTAATTTCTGAAATAACAAATCAAGCCTATGAGTTTATCATCATTGACTCCATACAAACATTATACGCAGAAGAAACCCCTTCAGCACCAGGCTCGGTGACACAAGTACGTACCATTACCTTTGATTTGATGCGTATCGCCAAGTCCTTACATATACCTATCTTCATCATAGGGCACATTACAAAAGACGGTTCTATCGCAGGACCTAGAGTACTAGAACATATGGTAGATACCGTACTATACTTCGAAGGAGACCCCAACTCTGAACTTAGACTCTTGCGTGGTTTCAAAAATCGTTTTGGTGCTACCAATGAAGTGGGTATTTTTGAGATGAACAAAGAAGGACTCAACGATGCTAAGTCTATGGTAGGTAAGTTTTTTAACAAAGAGAAGCTACAATCAGGTTCTGCACTCACTGTCATCATGGAGGGTTCACGCCCTATTATAGTCGAAGTGCAAGCCTTGGTCTCAGAAGCCTATGGACACGCAAAAAGAAGCTCTACAGGTTTTGATAACAACCGCCTTGGTATGCTTTTAGCTTTACTGGAAAAGAAACTTGATTTACCTTTAGGAACGTATGACGTTTTCGTTAATATCTCTGGAGGCATAAAAGTCAATGACCCTTCTGCTGACTTAGCAATTATCGCATCTATTTTAAGCTCATATAGAGACAGAGAACTAAGCTCTGAAACTCTTTTCATAGGAGAAGTAAGCCTCACAGGAGAGATACGTGAAGTCTCTGCTCTTTCGCAACGTCTCAAGGAGATAGAAACCCAAGGATTCACAAAAGCTGTCATCCCAAATAAACCTATAGAGAAAACTGCCATTAAATGTTTTATTGCGGATGAAGTATCTAAAGTGGTAGAATGGATGTGATATAATACATCATGCATATTGGAACAGACATCATACAAATAGACCGTATTAAAAAGATAAACAATAAATACAACTTGCATTTTAAAGAAAAGTTTCTCTGTAGTGAGGAGATAAAACTTATTAAAAAAGTAGAAACACTCGCAGGTTTTTGGGCAGCTAAAGAAGCTATATCTAAAGCCCTTGGATGTGGTATTGGTAGTGAGTTGGCATTTCATGACATACGTTTAACTAAAAATGACAAAGGGACACCCTCTTTTGTTTTAAGTGACAAAGCACAAAATATACATAATGTGTCAGCCTCATCACTTTCTATCTCTCATGATGGAGGATTTGCTATTGCAGTTGTTGTAATAGTAAAAATTGATTCAACTATAAATTAACATATTTTAATTGTAATCATTCTCAAATTATACTACAATACATACATAATATTTAAAAGGATTATGAATGAAATTATGGATAGCTCCTGCACTCACACTCTTATTTTTATCAGGATGTAACAGCACCCAACAAAATGTACAATTACAAAATAAAAATGCACAACAAGCCCTACTTATACAACAACAACAAGCAAAGATTGAAGCACTTACAAAGCAACTCAAAAAACGTAAATCTAGAAAAATAAATCTCACTAGTTCATCTGCACTCCCCCCTAAACCAAAACGTAATATTAAACTTAAAAAAGTAGAAGATACAAATTTCAATTCTGAATATATGTACCCACAAACAAAGACCAAAACAGAAAAAGTTCAACCACTGACTAATACAACTTCAACAACATCTAGTATGACCAAAGAAGCATGTATTTCAATGATTGGCGAAGATAAATTTAATAAATATACAAAAATGTTTGGAAATGAGGCATCCTCAATTAAGCGATGTGCCATGCTAAAGGCAATGAAGCACTAATGAAAATATCAATGCTCTTTTCTAAAATGTATCATTTTAAATCTATCACCCATCATTGTGGGTGATATCAATGTTTTTATTTTATCTGCTTCTCTTACGTATCTCGATTGGCTAGTCTGCTTCATAAACTGTTCAAGTATATCAATAATTCCAAACCGTATCAATGCTTTAGCCTGTGTTTCATAAATCACTTCTGTAAACCCTGCATTTACAAAAGCTTCACTTACGTGCCCAAAATTCACATCATAAGTAATGTCATCTTTTTCATAAGACTCTGATAATACTAATGTTTCATCAAATAAAGGAAATGTTTCATGTTTTCGGTATACTCGTATTGAAAAATCATTACGTACATATTTTTCTCCATAATCAAAAGTGACAAAATCACATTTTTTAATGCCCTCTGACATACCTTTAGCAAATGATTCATACCCAACAGCCACTTCACCTTGCTTTAAAGAGTGCATGCTTGCCCACGTCAATAACACAGCAGAAGCTTCTTCCCAAACAATAGTATCATCCTCAACCATTGCTATTTTTTTATCTTTTAATAATTCACAGGGGAATGCATCAAAAATTTCATTTGCAACCACAAAGGCATAGTCTACATTTACCTCTGAGATATCATTAAAATGTCTAATACTCACATCCGTACCAAAACGTTCTTCTATATAGGCTAGCTGTGCTTTACGTACCTCAGGTTGACGCTCAACAATACCAAACTTCAATGTACTTATTAATGTTGGGTCACATGTATAGAGCCACTGTATCATATCACACAGCAAGTACCCTTTGTGTGCACCTATTTCTATGAGCCACCCCTCTTTCTTCTCTTCTTTTTCTTTGATAAGTGTATAAAAATAATTAGCAATACTCGCTCCAAAAAATGCACTGCTACTTACAGAAGTATAAAAGTCACCACTTTTACCTATATCTTTAAAGTTTTTATAATATCCATCTTTACCATAAAGCCATGCTTGCATATAAGCACTAAATTTCATTTTCAACCTTAGTATACAGTTCAAGTAATAGTACTTGTTTATCTAGTGCATATATCTTTTTATCTAACTTTTTAACTTCTAAAGAGTTCCTCATGAGTGCTGTATCAAAAGAGGTCTTTTCTCCTGCTTTTTCTAAGTTTTTCGTACTCATATAGAGTCTTTGATAAAGTATTTCATCTTTTTTTGCCAAGGCTATTTTTCTATCAATAATGTTAAGTTTACTTTCAACTAGCGTATACTCTTTGGTTATAGTATCTTTACGTTCTATCACTTCTGTTTGAGCTTTAAGGTGTTCCACTTTACTGGCTTCCACATCAGAAAACATATTAATATTTAATGGCATGCTTATACTAAATCCATAGGTAAAATACTGCTCTTCTATACCAGGTCTTGCAAAAAGAGGGTTAAGATCTTCATCCGTATATCTTGCTTGTACTGATATAGTAGGTAAATATTTTGTCCATGTTATTTTTGAGTTATACCCTTTCTCCTCTGCACGAAGTTTGTCACGAGCCAATTCAAGATTATCTCCTTTATATTTCGCAGCAGAGATGACCTTTAACCTTGGAAGTTTTAACCTGTCAGGATTCTTGTCACTTAAAAGTGAAAAATTCTGTTCAAATGTCATAAGCGTAGTTTCCAATTCAAGTAGTTTTGTTTCATCTTGATTTCTTTTTAAAATAGCCTGATCTAAAAAACTACTATCTAGAAGTCCTGCTTCATAACTTTCACGCTTTTGGCGTATATCTATAGCATCATTTTTTATAAGCAACGCCAATTTCTTTTTCTCTAATTTTAACTTTTTCATTTCAAAAAGTAATTTCACTGCTTGAGCAATGACTTCTTTCTTTTTAAGCTTTATTTCTACCTCGTTTGCACCTCTTAATGCCTGTGCATATTTAATAGCAAAATAAATACCTCCTGAACGAAATATAGGCTGATCTATAGCTACAGTAAAACTACCTATCTGAACCATTTTATTTGTAAACTGCCTAGAGTAATTTTTTCTATATTGCAACATAATAGGATTAATCCATGAGTTCTCAAGCATATTGCTTTGAGCAGTATTAGACTGAAACTCGTAGTCAAAAAGTATATTTTTATTGTCAGAAAGTATATCGCTTAGTTCATCTGCATTTACTAAGGTTGCTACACACAAACTACAAAATATGAAGTACTTTTTCAAAACGCTCAAACCCTTTATCTATTTCATTTTTACTTATTGTAATACTAGGTAAAAAACGTACCGTATTTCGCCCTGCTTTCAAAACTACCAAACCTTCATCCATGGATTTCTTGATAATACTTCCTTGAATCTCTGCACTCTTTGCACGAAGTCCTCGCATAAGCCCAAGTCCTACTTCTTTTTCAAACAAGTTTTCATACCTCTGTACTATCTCTTTCACTTTAGAAGAAAAATAAAGCAATGTCTCACTGATAAGCCCTTCATCATACAGTGGCACAAGTACATCCAAAACAGCTAAACCTGCAGCCGTACTAAGGTAATTTCCTCCAAAAGTACTTCCATGATCACCTGCAGAAAGTATCTCTTTATGCTTAGTCATCACCACTCCAATAGGTACACCTCCACCAAGCCCTTTTGCTAAAGTAATGATATCAGGTTCAATCCCATACAAATTTGAAGCCAAAAATTCGCCCGTACGATATACACCCGTTTGTACTTCATCCACAATAAGTAAAATATCTTTCTTTTTGAGATGAGTAGCAAGTTTTTGTATCTCATTTTTATCAAAGGGCTGTACCCCACCCTCACCTTGCACCAATTCTATAAGTACGGCAACCGTTTCATCATCTATAGCATTATATACATTTTCTATATTCTTTTCATAAGAAAATCCATCAGGGTATGGTGAAAAGTGTGGGGTATGAAAACTCTCTTGCCCTGTAGCTTTTACTGTAGTTATAGTGCGTCCATGAAAGGAGTGTTCTAAGGTTATCACCTTATAGCGTTTATTGTCAAATTTTGTCTCACCATATTTACGTGCTATTTTTATAGCTCCTTCATTTGCCTCAGCTCCTGAATTAGCAAAAAAGATGCCCATATCATATCCAGAAAGTTCAACAATACGTTTTGCCAATCTTACTTGTGGCTCTATCACCTGTAAATTAGAAATATGTATGATATTCTGTGCTTGTTGACATATGGCTTTAGTCAATACAGTATTCCCATGTCCTACTGAATTCACTCCTATACCCGATGCAAAATCTATATAATCTTTTCCATCCTCATCAAAAAGTGTTGAGCCTATCCCCTTTACAAAATGTATATAGTTACGCGCGTATGTTTGAAGTATATATTGTTTATCTTGTTGTTCTAATGTCATTTTATTTTCCATATTATTTTATCTCTATTTTTATAAGTTTAGAAAAAATATCTTTGGGTGCAGGTATCACTATCTCAGCCCTATATGAAGAGATAAATTTCTCATCCGCTACCTTCCATACCTTATCTATTTTATAGTCAGTTTTATTCCCATCAAAATAAATACTCTTACTATCTAATCCTTCCAATTCCTCCGCTTCTAAAAAAAGTACTAATTTAGCTCGGTTTGCATCATCCACTCTTGCTATAGGTGTACCAGGTGTTACAAAGTCACCTACTCTTACTAGAAATCTATACAAATATTTATTTTTTAAAACAATCGATTTTTTAGATATAGTATCTTCAAGCTGAGTCACTTTAAACTGTATATCTAGTATCTGTTTTTGTAAAGAGATAATCTTTTCCCTTGTTGAAAGATATTGGGTTTTTGCAGTACTATATACACTAAATGCATTGTCTTTTTGTGTCATAGAAGCTGTAGATAGCTTAGAAATACGTCTATAGTAACTCTTTTGTCGTTGCATAGTATTTTTCAAAGTAGTCGCAATGTCTTTATTAAGTTCAAACATATCCTTCAATAGAACAATATTTTGCTTACTATTTTTCACGTTTAACCTATCTAATACATCATCAATATGTATCACTCGTCCAGATGTAACGATTTTTCCTTCAATATCATGATTAACGTCTATTACCAATCCACTCACAGCTGATTTTAAAATAACCGATTCATAAGGCTCTACTTTTGCATAATGTACTTTAGCTAAAAGTAATAGTGGCATCACCAATATTATAAATATTTTCATTTCATATTTCTTTTTTGATTGATTATAGCAAAATGTAGTTAATAGTGTAGAAAATTACCTAAAGAATAAGGTGCAACGATAAGCCGTGTTCTGTCGTGGGTAGTTATTTATCTAGACGCAGTGTTGCCACTACGTTCAAGCGAAGCACTTCTGTCAATCTAATGACCTAATGAGACTTTATACCATATGCTTCTTGCTACAAACAGGGTTTACCTAGCTAGCTATGTTACCATAGCTACTGGTGGGCTCTTACCCCACCCTTTCACCTTCACCGCAAAGCGGCTGAATACTTTCTGTTGCACTTGCCCTCAGATTACTCTGGCCATCTGTTAGATGGAGCTCTGTCTCATATGTAGCACGGACTTTCCTCTCGTGGTTTGCACCACCAGCAACTACCTATTGCACCTTGTGTGAATTATAACATAATTGAATTAGAAATTTTACATGTGCTAACATAAAAAGAAGTTAACTAACAAAGATAGTCTTGATTTGCTGTAAATTTGTGGGTTGTACCAAAGGAGCATACGCCTAGTATGTGACTGATTGTACGCCCTCAAAGGTGCAATAAAACAAAGCCTATCCGAGGACTTCTTTTACTGCTTTACCGATTTCTGCTGGTGATACTACTACTTTTACACCCGCTGCTTCAAGTGCTTCCATCTTCTCTTTCGCAGTCCCTGCTGAACCAGAAACGATAGCACCTGCATGCCCCATAGTTTTACCTTTTGGTGCTGTTTGCCCTGCGATAAATGCAACAACAGGCTTAGTAATTTGTTCTTTAATAAGTTTAGCAGCTTGTATCTCAAGATCTCCACCAATTTCACCTATCATCACAATACATTTAGTCTCTGAATCCGCTTCAAACATAGGTAAAAGTTGGTTATACGAAAGACCAATAATAGGGTCACCCCCAATACCTACAGCTGTTGTGATACCATAACCAGCTTGAACCACTTGGTTAGTACCTTCATACGTCAATGTACCAGACTTAGAAATAAGCCCAACATTACCTTTTTTGAAAATCATACCTGGCATAATACCTATTTTACACTCTTCTGCCGTTATGATGCCTGGACAGTTTGGCCCAAGTGTTTTCATGCCATGCTTAGTAGCGTGAGCTTTAGCCATTTGCATGTCTTTCACTGGAGCACCTTCTGTGATAATAACTGCTAATTCTATACCTGCTTCAGCAGCTTCCATTACAGCATCACCCACAAATGCAGGTGGAACAAATATCATAGAAACCGTTGCACATGTTGCTTTAACTGCTTCAGAAACCGTATTAAACACTGGTTTACCTAAATGTGTTTGCCCACCTTTATTTGGTGTAACACCACCTACTATATTAGTACCATAGTCTATACATTGTTCAGCATGGAAAGACCCCTCTTTTCCTGTAAACCCTTGAACTATTATTTTTGTATCTTTATTAACTAAAATTGACATTGATTATTCTCCTTTTGCCGCTGCGACAGATTTTGCTGCACCATCACCTAAATCACTAGCAACAATTAAATTATCTATATTTGCATTGTTAAGAATTTCAGATGCTTCTGGAGCATTAGTTCCATCAAGACGAACGATTACAGGTACATTTACATCTGTAAGTTTTGTTGCCTCTATGATACCATTTGCAATCCTATCACATCTTACAATACCACCAAATATATTTACAAAAATAGCTTTTACATTTGGATTCTTAAGAATAATTTCAAAACCTTTGGCTACTGTCTCTGCATTTGCTGAACCACCCACATCTAGGAAGTTTGCAGGTGTTCCACCCATGTAGTTAATCGTGTCCATTGTACCCATAGCAAGTCCTGCTCCATTTACCATACAACCGATTTCACCATCAAGAGCTACATAAGAAAGACCATATTTAGCCGCTTCCACTTCATCCGCATCTTCTTCGCTAAGGTCTCTCATGGCAGCAATTTCTGGCTGACGATAAAGTGCAGAGTTATCAAAGCCCATTTTCCCATCAAGTGCTAAAAATTCACCTGATCCTGTACGAACAAGTGGATTGATTTCAATCATTTCCGCATCGTTTTCCATATATAACTTAAAAAGTTTTTGAGCAAAAGAGATAATATTTTTTTGTTCAGATTTATCTGTAATTCCAAGACCAAAAGCCAATTCACGACCATGAAAACCTTGAAATCCAATAGCGGGATCAACAGGAATAGTGATGATTTTTTCTGGTGTATTTTCTGCAACATCTTCGATGTTCATACCACCTTCTGTAGAAGCCATAATTAAAGGCATTTCTAACTTTCTGTCAAGTACCACTGAGAGGTAAAATTCATCTTTAATATCCGCTCCATCTTCAATATAAAGCTTTTGTACTAACTTTCCTTCAGCTGTAGTTTGATGTGTCACCAATGTCATTCCAAGAATTTCATCTGCCAATTCTCTTACCTCATCAAGGGATTTAGCAAGTTTTACACCGCCACCTAAACCACGACCACCTGCATGGATTTGTGCTTTTACAACCCAAATAGGGCCACCTAATTCTTTAGCAGCTCCAACGGCAGCATCGACACTCTCTACCATTATACCTTTTGGTGTTGGTACACCATATTTGGCAAAAATTTCTTTTGCCTGATACTCATGAACGTTCACGTTGTACTCCTTATTTATAATACATGATTATATAGTTTTTGAAAATAGACTATGATTAATTAAATAGTAATTGGAGGAGATTTATCACCATGTGCTATGTATCTACACAGCACATGGTGAAGATATTATGATTTGGCAGCTATCATTTCTTCTGGTTTAACATTTTTATCAAACTCTTCAGCTGTCATAAATCCAAGTGCTACAGCTTCTTCTTTAAGTGTTGTTCCATTTTTATGTGCAGTTTTAGCAATCGTTGCTGCATTTTCATATCCAATATGTGGGTTAAGTGCTGTTACGAGCATCAAAGAATCATTGAGAAACTTATCAATATTATCTCTTATTGGTTCTATCCCTTGTGCACAGTTCTTATCAAATGAATTCATTGAATCTGTCAAAAGTTTAATAGACTGAAGTACATTGTATGCAATGACTGGCTTAAAGACATTGAGTTCAAAGTTACCTTGAGAAGCAGCAATTCCAATTGTTGCATCATTGCCCATAACTTGTACAGCTACCATTGTCATCGCTTCTGCTTGGGTTGGGTTCACTTTACCTGGCATAATAGACGAACCTGGTTCATTTGCAGGAATCTCTATCTCACCAAGTCCACATCGTGGACCTGATGCTAACCACCTAATATCATTTGCTATCTTCATAAGGTTTGCTGCAAGTGCTTTAAGTGCTCCACTTAGAACTACTTCTGCATCATGTCCTGTCAGTGCATGAAACTTATTAGGCTGAGAGACGAAACCATAATCTTTAGCCATAAAATCATTCAACTTATTAGATACTTTTTCAGAAAACTCAGGATGAGAGTTAAGCCCAGTTCCTACTGCTGTTCCTCCAATAGCAAGTTCTTTACAATACACAAGAGCATCATTAATTTGTTTCAAGTTAGTATCTAACATAGCTACATAACCAGAAAGCTCTTGACCTAGTGTGAGTGGTGTTGCATCCTGCAAATGTGTTCTACCTATCTTCACTACATTTGAAAACGCTTTTGATTTTGTATCAAGTGTAGATTTCAGTTGCTCAAGTGCTGGAATAAGTCTATCTGTAACACCTACCACTTCAGCAATTCTCATACCAGTAGGAAAAGTGTCATTCGAACTTTGCCCTTTATTTACATCATCATTAGGATGAACAAGGTTTTCTTTAGTAAAATCTCCACCTAAAATTTCTGTCGATTTATTAGCGACTACTTCATTCATATTCATATTAGATTGTGTACCAGAACCAGTTTGCCATACAACTAATGGAAAATTGTCATCTAATTCACCCGTAAGAATAGTATCACATGCTTTAGCAATGGCACCACTGATATCATTACTCATACGTCCTAAATCATTATTTACCAAAGCACATGCTTTTTTTAAATTAGCAAATCCATACACTACCTCTAAAGGCATTTTTTCATTACCAATTTCAAAGTTATGTACAGATCTTTGTGTCTGTGCAGCCCAATATTTATCAGCAGGTACTTTCATCTCTCCCATAGTGTCTTTTTCTATTCTGAAGCTCATTATTAATCCTTATAATATGAAGTTATCTATATTCTACATCTATTCACATTAAGTATTTATGAAGTACTTCGATAAGCAAAACAATAGATATAACTATGAGTATTAAAGTACTATTTTGTATCAAAAAATTTAAGTTCCTCTAATTTATCAATCATTTCCTTCACTGAAGCTACAGAATTCTTAAAACGTGTAACTTGCAATGGTTTTAGTGTCATTTCTATAACTTGTTCTGCTCCCCCTGAACCTATCATTACAGGTACACCAGAAACAACATTGGAATAACCGTAATTATTTTCAAGCATCACTGCACAAGAATGTATTTGGTTGGTATCTTTTAAAATAGCTTCTATCATAACTAAAGTAGATTTTGCTGGTGCATAATACGCTGAACCATTTCCTAAAAGATTTACAATTTCAGCACCACCTTTTCTTGTTTTTTGGACAATTTCACCAATCTCTTCAGAATCAAGTAAATCTTCAATAGGTACACCAGCTACAGTTGTAAATTTAGGTAATGGTACCATAGTGTCACCATGACCACCCATAACTGTTGCACGTATTTGGCCTGCACCATATTCAAGTTTCTCAAAAATAAAGTGAGCCATTCTAGCAGAGTCAAGAATACCCGCCATTCCTAGGACTCTCTCTCTTGGAAATCCAGTCTCTTTTAATGCTACATATGTCATCACATCAAGAGGATTAGAAACAACAACAACAATCGATTCTGGTGCATATTTTTTAATCTCATTAGCATACTTCTTTACTATTTCTGCATTCTTAACAAGTAAATCATCTCTACTCATACCTGGTGTTCTAGGGGCTCCGGCTGTAATGACTACAACATCTGAATCTATCATAGATTCTGGTCCTTTACCTGCTTTAACAACAGTATGCTGTCTTGCTGCATTAGCTGCTTGAGACATATCTAAGGCTTTTCCTTTAGCCACATTATAATTCCTGCCACGAAGTACAATGTTATGACATGTACCATTCATTGCCAAAATAAATGCTACAGTTGAGCCAAAATTTCCAGTACCAATAACCGTTACTTTTTTACCTTTTGCCATTTTTATCCTTTTTGATTTAAGTTTTTAAGAAATTAAGATCTAAATATACTTGGGACTACTTTTAAACAAAACATAATTCATAACTGTAATTATCAATAATATTTTGTAATGTTATAGAAGTAAGTCCCTATGACTATCATACATAAATTTCATAAGAGAGGGGTTACACAGAGCAAAAGCCCTATGAAGAAGTAATTGTTTTATGGATTCTACTTATATTGCGTCTATAATCGCATTAAGCGTAGCAGAAGGTCTCATTGCCTTAGCAGCTAGCTCATCATTTGGATGGAAATACCCACCTACATCTTGAGCTTTACCCTCAACCGCTAAAAGCTCTTCCATGATTTTATCTTCATTCTCTTTAAGTGCTTTAGCCACAGGAGCAAATTTAGCAGCTAACTCTGCATCTTCTCCATTTGCTAATGCTTCAGCCCAGAATTGAGCTAAGAAGAAGTGAGATGCTTTATTGTCTGGTT
>Ga0256840_1001322_pt1 | contig 23576 bp, 20 predicted proteins | sample 355202metaG_FD_185969 | JGI IMG/M metagenome (GOLD analysis project Ga0256840, IMG submission 185969) | Hydrothermal vent microbial communities from Mid Atlantic Ridge, Atlantic Ocean - 355-202 | ecosystem: Environmental > Aquatic > Marine > Hydrothermal vents | place: Atlantic Ocean: Mid...
TACATCAGCAAATATGGAATATGCCTTCTTATTTTTTCCCTGGGCTATTAGGTCAAGTCCGAGTTCCGTGAGGAAAGATACATTTGCAGGGTATAATGCGAGCATTTTCCTTGAAACTTTTTCTGCAAGGTCTCCTTTTCCTTGATTTCTGAGAGCTATGGCAAGACGAAGGTTTCCGTAGAAATTATAGAAATCGGTTTTAAGGATTTCATACATAAGATTTTCCACCTCTTTCCATCTTTTTTGCGCAAGGTATGGAAGTGAAAGACCAAGTTTGGCTTCCGCAGAGGAAGGGACAGACTTAATCGCTTTTTTATAGTGAGCTTCGGAGTTACCGTATTTTTTCAAAAGATAGTAAAGCCAGCCAAGTCTCAAATTAACGGTATAGCCGTTTGGATAGGCTTCATATACTGGCATTATTGCTCTTATTGCATCTTTGAAATCTTTCTGTTGTTCGTAATTAAAGGATTTATGGTACGTCTCTTTTATTTTTTTATAACTTATTGCAAATCCTGTGTTAGGAAGAAAAGTAGCTATACTTGCTATCGTTATAATAAACTTAACTGAAAATTTTCTCATCTTTTATACCTCCCGAATAAAGAATAGTTTCTATTACTGAACAGGTTATAATTTATTCTAAACTTTTTCAAGGTGGTAGAATTGCTATGAAAATTGGAAAAATAACTTGTTTTTTTATTTTTTTCCTGATGTTTCTTTTTGCCGGATGTGGGGTTAAGGTTGAAAAAGTTGAGAGTCAAAGGCATATCTTTTTGCCGGGGTATTTCTATCCTACGAAACCTTTTTGGGACGAAATTTTATCCCATTCCTCTTCCGATATTCCTATAGTGGTTTTAAATCCTTGTGATGGTCCTCTGGATTGCTCTTATGAGTATAAGTCTGATTTAAACTATCTTTCACTGATAGATGCTTTAATTGAAAGGGGAATAAATCCGATAGGATATGTTTATACCGATTACGGCTATAGAGACATTGATGATGTGAAAACGGATATAGATAACTGGATTGAACTTTATCATAATATCGGAGGGTTTTTCATAGATGAAGTTTCAAATATGGATGAAGATTTGGAGTATTACAGAGACCTCGTTGCATATATAAATCTTAAAGAGGAGGAGACAGGAAAAAGGTTAATTGTGGTTTTAAATCCCGGCAGTAAACCGACTGAGGATTATTATGATATTGCCGATTTTATTGTTATATATGAACATGACATATCAAGATATAATGAGAATAGTTGCTACTCCATCCATTCTGAGAAAAGCGTTTGTATAGTGTATGGAGCAACGGAAACCGATATGGAAAAGATAGTTAGAGAATCAAATACGGATTTTTTCTACATTACAGATGACTCTTATTCTCTTCCCTATGATACACTTCCGTCTTATTTTGATAGGGAGATAGAACTTTTAAAGTAGGAGGTAAGGTTGGAATTTCTGAAAGAGTGGGACAAGGAGTATGTATGGCATCCTTTTACTCAGATGGCCGAATATGTTAAGCATGAGCCGATAATTATAGAAAAAGGCGAAGGATGTTGGCTTTATGATACTAACGGGAATAGATATCTTGATGCTGTAAGTTCTATATGGTGTAATGTTCATGGCCATAACGTTAAAGAGTTGAATGATGTGCTTATCGAGCAGATTGGTAAAGTTGCCCATTCAACACTTCTCGGACTTTCAAATGTTCCTGCCGTTAAGCTTGCAAAAAAACTTGTAGAGATAACTCCAGAAGGATTGAACCATGTTTTCTACGCTGATAACGGTTCCACCGCAATGGAAGTTGCTTTAAAAATGGCTTACCAGTACTGGCAGCTTAAAGGTAAGAAAAAGCGGACAAAGTTTATAAAACTTGGGGATGCATATCATGGAGATACAATAGGTTCTGTCAGTATCGGTGGAATAGACCTTTTTCACTCAATGTATAAAGAGCTTATGTTTGAAACGTTTAAGGTACCATCACCTTTTCCTTATCGATTCAACGGAACGCAGGAGGAGTGTAAAAACCACTCTCTTTCTGTGATGGAAGGTATTCTAAAAGAAAAAGGAGATGAGATTGCCGCTGTTATTATGGAGCCTATTGTTCAGGGAGCTGCTGGAATAATCGTTCATCCTGAAGGGTTTTTAAAGGGTGTAAGAGAGTTATGCGATAGATACGGTGTTCTTTTAATTTGTGATGAGGTGGCAACTGGCTTTGGAAAAACAGGGAAGATGTTTGCCTGTGAGCTTGAAGAGGTTGTTCCTGATATTATGGCGGTTTCGAAAGGTTTAACCGCCGGATATATGCCTCTATCTGCCACTATTACCACGGATAAGGTTTACCAGGCTTTCTGGGGTGGGGATTATGGAAGCGATAAAACGTTTTTTCATGGTCATACTTTTACGGGAAACCCACTTGCATGTGCTGTAGCACTTGAAAATATCGACCTATTTGAGAAAAAAAATTGGCCGGAATTTCTTATTGAGAAGATAGATTTCCTTAATAGCAGGTTAAAAGAGTTAACGGAGTTGCCTCATGTGGGTGATATAAGAAATAAAGGTTTTATGGTAGGGATAGAGCTTGTGAAGAACAAGAAGACCAAAGAGCCTTTTTCATGGAAAGATGATGTGGGACGGAGAATTTCCAAAAGAATCGTTGAGAAGGGGGTTTTTACAAGACCTCTTGGTCCTGTTCTTGTCATGATGCCTCCTCTTGCTATAACCGAAGAAGAGATAGGTTTTATGATTGATAAGTATAAAGAGGCTATTATAGAGGAGTTTGATATCTGAATCAGATATCAACTCCCTCTCTTCCGGTTCGCGAATTTTCTCCCAGTATAAGAGATAAGGTTTCCATATCTCTATTGGTTATTTTTACTCTATCATGGGCAAGTTTTAATGGTAAAGGATAGCCGTTTATAATTGCGTAGCTCAAGTTGTCGAAAACTGTTTTGGGAGAAAGGATTGTTTCTACTTTGTAAATATCATGTTTAAATTTTACGTAGAAAATATTTATCTTTTTATTCCGGAAAGAGTTTGAAAAAACCCTTGGAAAGTTATACTTAATATCAGGAGTTATCTCTTTTTCTACCGGTTTACTAAATCCTACAGGTAGGTTGCATTTTTGGAATATGGCTATATCTGGAAGCACCGAATCAAAACCGTAAACTCTTGATGATGAACGTTTTGAGATGGATATAATATTGGATAGAAAGTTTTTGAATAAAGTTTCAAGTGCAATTAAATACTCAAGGTACTCAAGATATCCCGCCACAACCGGGAAAAATTCTCTCGGGAAATTTTCAAGCAGAGTTTTTTGAAGAGTTTGAGAGTCTATTTTTGAGAAAGAGAAATTTTCTTTAAGAATTGGAAATAGATTTTGTTCTATAGAATTTTTTATGACTTCATCTACTTGAAAAGAAAAAGTTACCGGTCTTATTATGTTCCCTATTAGAGAACCGTCAAGGAGAAGTATTTCCGGTTTTTTCTCATTTCCTATCTTTAAAAGGGCTTTTATTTCAAGAATCCCCATATAAAGCCTTAATCTTGAATCCGAATATTCGTGAGGTTTTAGAACCCCGACATCTACAAGGTAGTCTTCCCATAGTTTCTCTTCTTTCCCTTCTTCCTTAAAATAAACGGAATTTGCTCCCACTGCATATAGAATATGAGAGAGAAACTCTTTTCGGTTTAAACTTCCGTCAACAGCACCTATGGAAACTATCTTTTCAACAGGAGAGTAGGAATGCCATAGTTCATTAACTCTATCTAGCGGTATCGATTCTTCAGTATTTTCTGTAACTTTCGCTTTTGCATTTACGGCGGCTTTTACCAATGTACCTCTTATTGACATCTCCTTTTCCCTCACTAACTTTTAAATTAGCAATCATTTTAAAAGATGTTTGAAAATTAAGAAAGAGGAGATTTTACGGATATATGAAAAATAAGCAGTCGGCATACGGTATTTGTGCAGTTGTAATAACGGTTTTAATAATTTTGTCCGCTTTTGTTTTTGATTCATCGGCAAGGATTGGTGAAGCTCAAAGTGCCAATTATTCTTTGTCGGTTATAGAAGAAAAAGAAAAAATGCCTTATATGTATTTGGTTAACAAAATAGAAAAGGATTTCCTGTTTCAGTTCTTCCTTTTTAAAAAAGCTAATGTTAAAAATGGGAAATATATCTATACGGATGCAAACGGAACTGAGGTTGTATTTACGGTTAATCCGGAAGTTCAGAAGCAGATAGAAAGAGAGTTTAAAAGGTATAGACTCGAATACGGTGCTTTTGTTGCGATAGAGCCTTCTACGGGAAAAGTTGTTACGGCCGTCAGTAGTGTTGACTATCCGGACCTTACTATTAAAAATACTTTTGTGGCAGCATCAACTTTTAAGATAATAACTGCCGCGGCGGCTTTAGAAAATAGCATAAATCCTAATAAAAATTTGGTAACCAGAGGCCATGACGATTCTTGTTCTCCGACAGTTTGGTTTAATAGTAAATATATAATTTATAGGAATATGTTTCATTCATTTGCTTACTCTTCCAATCCATATTTTGGTGTTGTAGGAAAACTTTTAGGGGAAAAGAAGCTTCTTGATTTTGCATCTATATTTGGCTTTAATCGAAATGATTATAATTTTCCCTGGGGTACTGTAAGAAAACCTCTTGATGATTTTGATCTTGCTTTAACTGCGGCCGGGCTTGGAGAAACAAGGGTGAGTCCTTTCCACGAAGCTCTAATTTCGGCAACAATAGAGAACGGCGGTGTTATGATTCTACCTTTTCTTGTTGAAGAAGTAAGGTATAAAGGAAATACCGTTTATGAGCACAAATCTCCCGTTGTATTGAGAAAAACAATCAATAAAAAAACAGCAGATACCATTAAAAGAATGATGCTTGGTACCGTTAGGTTTGGTACCGCTTCCGGAAAGAAGTTTTTCAAGAAAATAAGAAGGCGTTCTTCTCTTAAAATGGGGGGGAAAACAGGTACTCTTTCTCAGTTAAACTTCCCTGAAGGTAGGTGCGAGTGGTTTACCGGTTTTGTCGAAGATGGAGATAAGAAAATAGCTATAGCTTCCGTGGCGGTTAACGATGCAAGATATTATATAACCGGATATGATTTATCGGCACTTGCTGTGTTGACTATGTTAAAGAGTGATTATCTTTTTGCGAAAAGATAATCGAAATTGCTCTTTTGAAAAAAGCTGTCAGTAGTAAGTTCAATAGATATCTCTCTGTATTTTTTAACATTTTTCAGATATAATAGAGAGGCAGGAACAGTTGAAATTCAAACTCAATAATGAGCGGACATAATTTTGAGAAGAAATGCCTCTTTATTTTTTAAACTGATGCCTTTTTTTATCATCTTGATAATTGGGATTACATGTATTCTTTTTATTAGAATGGAAAGCAAGTTTGAGGAAGAAGAGGAATATCGATTTAAGAGATCCTCATATAGCTTAATTTCAGGAACAGTTCAAAACTGTAAAGAATGGCTTCTTTCTCAAGCATTGATACTTGCTCGAGATAAAGCGGTTAAAGAATCTTATATATATGATAGACCGGAAAGAATTAAAAATGAGTTTAGTGATTTTTGGGGGTTATTGCATAAAGATTTTGGAGTTGAAGAGCTTCATTTTTTCAAATATCCTGATGAAAACTTTTTTTCTTTCTCTTCTTTGTCTGCAGAGCCTAAAATTTTAAAAAACAGAAAAGATGTTGTTTTTCTCCAAACTGCTGTCATTCCTAGTTCTTACTTTTTTGTATGTAAACGATATCCTGGATTAAGGGCATCCTATCCGATATTGGTAGATCAAAAAGTTCTCGGTGCTATTTCTTTTGGTATTTCTATTGAAAAATTGGCAAATGTTCTGCAATCTTCTGTTAGCGAGAAAGTTTTTTATCTACTTAATAAACAAGTTATGAAAAAAAACTTAGACCCTGAGTTTTTTGAATCATGGAAGAAAAAATCTATGAAAGAAGATAATTTATTCTATTACTATCATTTGAATGAAACTTTACCTTACCAATATTTAGATGAAAAGACTTATAAAAATGGAAAAAATCTATTTTTTATTTATCCTCTTGAAGACTATAAAGGTAACATAATAGGTTATATCGGGGTAAAAAGAAACTATTCTTTCTTTTTCAACTACATCTATTACATTACAGGATTGTTTTTGGTAACTGCTATTATGGTTATTGTTGTTGTTATTGTTTTATCTTTTAGTCAAACTAAATATCTTAAGAATCAAAGAGATACTATTTTGCAACTTCTAACTTTAGTAGAGTGTAGAAGGTTTGGAGAAGTAGAGAATTTCTATAAAACTTACATTCCGACAAAGGATATATTTGATAGTATTATTGGTAAGATTGCGACTATTAACAAAAGATTGAAATCCCATATTGATGAGATGTATGGTAAATTAAAAACAACTTCTAAAAAGGCTTTTATTGATGAATTAACCGGAGTTTTTAATAGATATGCGCTGAGGAATTTTCATAAGATTTTGGATGGATTGAACTATTCTGTTTTGATGGTGGATATAGACCATTTTAAAAGTGTTAACGATACGTTTGGTCATGAGGTTGGGGATAAAGTTTTAAAATTTCTGGTTAATAAGATAATGGACTCCATAAGAATAAAAGATAAGGTATTCAGATATGGGGGAGAGGAGTTCGTTATTCTTCTTCCCGAAACCTCACAAGATGCTGCCGCAAAACTTGCGGAAAGGATAAGAAAAGATGTTGAAAATTCTGAGATAAATATAGGAAACTTTAAAAAAATAAAAATAACTGCAAGTATCGGGATTGCCGAAAGAAGAGACGGTGAATCCATTGAAGAAGTTATAAAAAGAGCTGATGAAGCGATGTATCGCGCTAAAAAGGCGGGTAGAAACAGAGTTTCAGATTAGTGTTTTTAGAGTTTTTGCAAGTTTTTCCATATCTTTTTCCGTATGGCCTTCCGAAAGAGTTATCCTTAATCTGGCTGTTCCTTCGGGAACCGTAGGAGGTCTTATGGCAGGTATAATAAAACCTTCTTTAAATATAATTTCCGATAAATGTAAAGCTTTTTTTGAGTCTCCGACTATTAAAGGGAAAATAGCCGTTTCGCTTTTTAAGCCTGTTATTTTGCTGAAAAATTTTATTCTCTTTTGGAGTTTTTTCATTCTTTCGGGAAGGATTTGAAGGTTATGAAGGGTTGCACATGCTATATGAGGTGGAAGAGCTGTTGTAAATATAAAACTACGAGCCTTATTGATAAAAAACTCTTTTAAGGTTATTGTTGAAGCGATGAAAGCTCCAAATGTTCCTATCGCTTTCCCGAAAGTTCCCATAATAATAGTTTTTTCTGTCGGTGTTATGTCGAACGGTTCAAATGAAGAATAGCCTACAACACCTGTTGCGTGTGCATCATCTACTATAAGGTAAGCATCATACTTTTCGGAAAGTTTTTTCAATTTATCAAGAGGAGCTATATCTCCGTCCATACTGAAAACAGAATCCGAAACAATGGCAACGGTTTTAAAACGGCTTCTATATCTTTTCAAAAGGTCTTCAAGGTTTTCCGTATTTTTGTGTTTATAAACGAACGTTTTTCCTTTTGATAACCTGCAACCGTCAATAATACTTGCATGATTAAGTTCATCACTAAAAACCGCATCACCTTTCCCTATTAAAGAGGAGATTATTCCTATATTTGCCATATATCCGGTTGAAAGGATAAGGGCAGCTTCGGTTTTCTTTATTTTTGCAACTTCTTTTTCTAAGATTTCATGAATTTTAAAGTTTCCGGTTACAAGCCTTGAAGCGCCGGAACCTATAGGCCATTTTTCAATACATCTTATATTTTTTTCAATAACTTTTTTATCAAACGCAAGGTTTAGATAATCGTTGGAGGAAAAGTTGATAAGCCACTTTCCATCTATTTTTAACTTTACTCCGTTTACCTCTTCTACTGTTTTAAGTTTTCTGAAAAGTCCATCTTCTTTTAGCTTTTTAATTAAATTTTCCATATCCATTTATTCAAACCTTGGAAGATGCCAGTTTTTAAAGATTGCAAGAATCCTTAGTCCGAGAGTAAAAAATAATGAAAAAAAGGTAGCTACTTGTAAAGATAAGTTGAAAGTTTTGGCCATTAGAAAAAGAGTAAAAGCTCCCGCTATTGAGCAGGTTGCATAAATATCTTCTTTCAGAACAAAAGGAATTTCTCCTGTTAAAATATCACTTATAATTCCGCCTCCCGTTCCGGTTAAAACGGCCAAAAGAATTACACCAACAAGGTTTAAATTTTCTGATATTCCAATTATGCCTCCTGTAACTGTAAATGCGGCAAGGCCAATGGCATCAAAAACTTTTATTCCGATGTGGGTTGAAATATCCTTTTTAAAAAACAGATAGACAAAAATACCGGTTAATATTCCTACAGTTGCGAAAGTTATATCGACGTAGCCGGTTAAAACTGAAGGGGTTCTATTTACGGCTATATCTCTTAAAATTCCTCCCCCAAAAGCGGTTAGGAAGCCGAGAATACTTATTCCCAAAATATCAAGTTCTTTTTTTATTCCTTTATATACTCCCGATATTGCAAAAGCAGTTACGCCGGTAATATTGAAAAAATCAAACAGACTCATTCTCTATCCCGTATTTGTTAAGTTTTCTATACAGGTTGGAAAGGTCTATCTGCATTTTTGCGGCAGCAATTTTCATATCGCCGCAAGTTTGTTTAAGAATGGATTTTATGTACTCTTTTTCGAAATCTTCCTTTGCTTCTTTTAAAGGCATTGAAAGAAAGTTTTCGATTCTAAATTTTCCTTTTGAAAACATATTTTCCGGAAGGTCTTCCGGTTTGATAACAGCTTTCCTTACCAAAATAACCAAACGTTCCATCAGATTTTTTAATTCTCTTATGTTTCCCGGCCAGTTATATTTTAGAAAAATTTCTTTAACTTGCTTTGACAATTCGGGTTTTTCCCTTTTGTAATCTGCAGAAAATTTATTAAGGAAATAGTCGGCGAGAAGTAAAGTATCTTTTTCTCTTTCTGATAAAGGAGGAACACGAATCGGAATAACGTTCAATCTGTAATAAAGATCTTCTCGAAATTCATTATTTTCAATTGCTTTTTCAAGGTTCTTGTTTGTTGCTGATATTACCCTTACATCCACATCGATTCTTTCGATACTGCCGATTCTTTCTATCGTTTTTTCTTCCAAAACCCTAAGAAGTTTTGATTGTGCCATTAGAGGCATATCACCTATTTCGTCGAGGAAAATTGTTCCTTTATCCGCTATTTCAAATTTTCCTTTTTTTCTGCTGTTTGCTCCTGTGAAGGCTCCTTTTTCATATCCGAAAAGTTCCGCTTCAATAAGGTTGTCAGGAATTGCGGCGCAGTTTATCGGAACAAATGGAGCGGTTGTTCTGTTACTCATTTTGTGGATTGTTTTTGCAACGAGTTCTTTTCCTGTTCCACTTTCTCCGTATATGAGAACTGTGGTGTCAACCGGTGCAATGGCGGCTATATCTTCTTTCAATTTTTCTATAGCTTGGCTATTTCCTATTATTGTTTCGGAAAATAGCTTTTCTTTCAGTATACTGGTTTCTTTTAGAAAAAGTAACTGTTTTTTTGCTTTTTCAAGAACACTCAAAAGTTGGTCAAAGTTTATCGGCTTTTCTATGAAGTCAAAAGCTCCCGTTTTTATAGCTTCTACTGCCGTTTGGATGTTTCCGTGCCCTGATATGACAATAATTACCGCTTTTTCCGTAACTTTTTTTTTCGCTAAATTTTTGAGAATTTCCATTCCGGGTATCCCCGGAAGAAAGAGATCCAGAATTATAATATCCGGAAGTTCAGCTTCAATTTTTTCTATTCCTTCATTTCCTGATGCCGCTGTTGAAATGTTATAGCCTTCATCCCGTAGTATATCTGAAAGACTTTCTCTTATACCTGCTTCATCGTCAATAATTAGTATCTTCATTTCTCAGTCCTTGGATAACCGGGAAGAATTTTTGCATGGAATAAAGAAATCACTTTATCGACCTTTTTTTCCGTATCTTTATCCAGTTTAACATCTCTTGCTATCTTTCTACTGCTTTTCGGTTCCGGAATGATAACTTTTTTATCAAAACGTTTTTCAAGTTCCGCTTTTCTTTCGATAAGTCTATCGTACGCAATACCGTTTTTGGGGATTATATGGACGTGTTTTTCCTGTTTCTCTACCTTTTTTATGTAATTGTCCAAATCAAAAGTTTCTTTCTTCTCGGGAGGTTTTTCCTTGCTTATGGAAGGGAGTTTTTTTTCATTTTTTTTTATATCTATCCTTGTTGAATCTTTAAAAGAGATGTTTTTTAAAGACTGCATAAGTTCTGAAAGTTTTTTGATATCCTTATAGTAAGATAACTTATAGAGACTGAAAAGAAGGGCGGTAAAAGGAAAAGGATGAGCATCAATAGTTCTTATATTCTTTGTCAATATTTCAAAAGCGACATTCATCTCCTCTTCAGAGAAGTCGGAGTCAACACTTAGAAACTGCTTTTCAATATATTTTATTAACTGCCTTATAACTGTTGAAGGGTTAAAACCGGAGCTATCCAGTTCGCTTAGTGTTTCATGAAGTTTTACTCTATTTCCTTCAAAGCCGTTTTTCAAAAGTTCTTTTAAAAGCTTTCCTCCGAGAACTCCGAGAAATTTTGAAACCGTTTCGGTTTTTATAACCCCTTCAGAAAGAGATATCATCTGGTCAAGAATACTTTCCGCATCTCTTAAACATCCTTCGGATGCGATAGAGATAAGGTGTAATGCTTCCGTTTCGTAATTTATACTTTCTTTATCACAAATATCCGAAAGGGTCTCTACTACCTTTTTTTCCGAAACTTTTTTAAAAATAAAACGTTGACATCGAGAAAGAATTGTCGGGGGAATTTTATCAAGCTCTGTTGTTGCCAGAATAAACACAACGTGTGCCGGTGGTTCTTCAAGTGTTTTTAGCAGGGCATTAAAGGCTTCTTTTGTAAGCATATGAAATTCGTCTATGATGTAAACTTTATATTTTCCCTGCACCGGAGAATAAAGGACCGTTTCCCTAAGTTCCCTTATCTGGTCTATTCCTCTGTTTGAAGCTGCATCTATCTCTATAACATCCGGAAAGGAGCCTGTATTGATTCCTTTACAAGAGAGACAACTGTTGCAGGGCTCACCGTTATTCGGGGATTCACAGTTCATCGCTTTTGCAATTATTCTTGCCGTTGTTGTTTTTCCAACTCCTCGTGGTCCTGCGAATATGTAAGCGTGAGCTACTCTTCCGGTTTTTATAGCATTCTTTATTGTTTCTGTTATATGCTCTTGCCCTATTACCTGGTTAAAAGTTGATGGTCTATATTTTCTGGGTATTGCAAGATATCCCATTATGAAAAAATCCCTGTTCTTAATTTAGTTAAGATAAAGGGGTCGGACCCTTGCCGCACACACCTTTCAGGTTTACCGTTGCTCCCTTCCGGGCCTGGCGGGGTTCACCCTCCGGATGTTGCGGAGGACCCGACCTTTCTCGTTTTTAAAGTCTAACATATCCCAAATGGCGGAGGGGGCGGGATTCGAACCCGCGGTACCCCTTGTGAGGGTACACACGATTTCCAATCGTGCTCCTTCGGCCAGCTCGGACACCCCTCCTGGAACTTTGCTTTTAATAATATCTGCTTGCAGGCTATATTTGTCAATGGCGTACTTAATTTTTACATTTCCCGATTCTGATAAATTCTTTTATAAGCGTTTTTTCTTTGATTCCAGGCTTTTTCTCAACACCGCTACATACATCAATGCCGTAAGGTTTCACTTTTTCAACTGCTTCTTTTACATTTGCAATATTCAATCCTCCGGAAAGGATAGTGGGGAGAGCCGATAGCATTTTCACTTTTTCTGCTATTTCCCAGTCGAATTTTTTTCCTGTTCCTCCGTAAGTTTTGGAGGAAAACGTATCAAGGAGGATAGCGGAAGCCACTTTTTCAAATTTCAAAACTTCATCTGTTTCTTCTTTTGATTTGAAGCGGAAAACCTTTATTACTCTATTTTTTCCTATATATTTACAACAATCGGGAGATTCGTTTCCATGTAATTGTGCCAAGTCTAAGTTAGCGTAACTTAAAATTTCAAGAACCGATGTTTTGTCCTCGTTTACGAAAACTCCTACTTTGGTAACAAATGGAGGTAGGTTTTTTGTTATCTGTCTAACCTGTTGGGGTGTTACATATCGTCTGCTCCCTTTAAATATAATAAACCCTATTGCATCAGCACCTAATTCAATGGCTGTTATAGCGTCTTCAATATTTGTTATTCCGCAAATTTTAACTTTTGTCATATTAACTCCCGTTAACTTTTTTATGAAGTTGTATTATATTTACTCTACTGAAAAAAGAAAATCTTATAGAATGAGGTAAAGCGGATGCTTGAAACCCAAATTCCACCGAGAAGATGCTCCTTCTGTGGTAAAGAGTCTGCCGAAGTTGAAGCGCTGATAACCGGTCCTAAAGGCGTTGCTATTTGTAATTTTTGTGTTGATGAATGTTATGAGATGATTCATTCTCAGGTTCAAGAAGAAAAAAATATTGGAGAGCCGGCTAATCTTCCAACACCGAAAGAGATTAAGGAATTTCTAGATCAGTACGCTATAGGTCAGGATGAAGCAAAGAAAGTTTTATCTGTTGCCGTATATAATCACTATAAAAGAATTTTTTCTCAAACCTCATCCGATGATGTGGATATAGAGAAAAGCAATATTCTTTTAATCGGACCGACAGGTTCCGGAAAAACTTTATTGGCTCGTTCTTTGGCAAAACTTCTCGATGTTCCTTTTGCAATAGCGGATGCAACTACGCTAACGGAAGCTGGATATGTTGGAGAAGATGTGGAAAATATTCTTCTTCGTCTTCTTCAAAATGCGGATATGGATGTGGAAAAGGCGGAAAGGGGTATAATCTACATAGACGAAATAGATAAGATAGGAAGGAAAAGTGAAAATTCTTCAATAACAAGGGATGTTTCCGGGGAAGGTGTTCAGCAGGCACTTCTGAAAATTTTAGAGGGAACTGTTGCAAACGTTCCTCCTCAAGGTGGAAGAAAACATCCGCAGCAGCAGTATATTCAGATAGATACTTCCAATATTCTTTTTATATGCGGAGGTGCTTTCGTAGGGCTTGAAGATATTATAGCCAAAAGAATAGGTAAGGGAACTATGGGATTCAATGCTGACCTTAACAAAAAGAAACTTGAAAGAGATGAGCTCTTTCAACATGTTGAACCTGAGGACCTTGTTAGATTCGGTTTGATTCCGGAGTTGATAGGGAGACTTCCTGTTATAGCCACTCTTTCGGAATTAAGAGAGGAAGACCTTGTCAAAATTCTAAACGAACCTAAAAATGCTCTTGTTAAGCAGTATAAAAAGCTTCTCGATTTGGAAGGAGTAGAGCTTGAGTTTACTGAGGAAGCATTAAGAGAGATAGCAAAGGAAGCTATAAAAAGAAAGACGGGAGCAAGAGGTTTAAGAGCTATAATGGAAAAAATCATGATGGATGTTATGTTTGAGGTTCCTACGAAGAAAAACATCAAGAAAGTTATTATAGATAATGAAGCAGTTTTGGAAGGAAAGCCCAAATATAAGCTTGCAAAAGCTTCTTAATCGGGGGAGGAGAAATTGAGAAAGCCTTTAATTGCTGGTAATTGGAAAATGCATAAAACCGTAAAAGAGAGCATTGAGTTTGCTCTTGAATTTAAGGAAAGAATTGGTGATGTAAATGACAGGGATGTTGTGATTGCCCCGCCGTTTGTTTCTCTGTTTCCGATGTTTGATATTTTAAAGGATTCTAATGTTAAACTTTCCGCTCAAAACATGTACTTTGAAGAGCAAGGAGCATTTACCGGAGAAATTTCCCCGATAATGGTTGAAGAATCCGGATGTAAGTTTGTTATTTTAGGCCATTCCGAAAGAAGGCATATTTTCGGTGAAACCGATGAAATAATTAACAAAAAGGTTTTATCGGCGGTTTCTCATCGCTTAATTCCAATACTTTGTGTCGGTGAAACACTGGAAGATAGAGAAAACAGAAGAACGTTTGATATAGTTGGAGAGCAGCTTGCAAGAGGTTTGTATGGAATCAACTTTTCTGCGGATTTTGTTGTGGCTTACGAACCTGTATGGGCTATAGGTACGGGTAGAACGGCGACACCTGAAATAGCCGAAGAAGTTCACGGATATTTAAGAAACAAAATTACGGAAATATTTGGTAAGGATAAAGGCGATAATGTCAGAATTCTTTACGGAGGAAGTGTTAAACCGGAAAATGTCGAAGGTTTGATGGCTATGGAAAATATAGATGGTGCACTTGTAGGTGGTGCCAGTCTTAAAGTTGATTCTTTTGAGAAAATCATAAAATTCGGGAGGCAGTAAAATGTTTACTCTTTTACTTATAATTCATGCAATTCTTGCATTACTTCTTGTTATTGTTGTTTTAATTCAACCGGGAAAGGGAGATATATCTTCTCTAATGGGTGGAGGCAGTGCTTCTTCCGCTTTCGGTGCTGATACGGCATCTGTTTTAACAAAAACAACGGCTATTCTTGGAGGCTTGTTTATTCTTAATTCTATTTTTCTTTCCGTATTGGGAACAAAGTATATGGGTAATTCTTCGGTGATTGATAAAATTAAAGTGGAACAGCAGAAGTGAATAAAAGGGGTTTCTTGTTCCTACTGTTTTTCTCTTTTCTTTTTTCATGCTCTTTTCAGAATGAGAAAAATCTTGCTATCTCTTCAAACAATGAGAACATATCGATTGCCGCGTATTTTTCCCCTCGGGGAGGAGCTACTTTCGCAATAATTAAAGAGATAGAAACTGCTAAAACTTCTATCGATTTAGCAGTTTTCAGTTTTACCTCCAAAAAGCTTGCCAGGGCTTTGATTAAAGCTCATGATAGTGGTATTAAAGTAAGAGTTATAATAGATCGGGAAACCGCCAAATCAAGGAGGTGCATTGCACCTCTTTTGAGGGATGCGGGGATTCCGGTAAGGTTCAAAAGAGGTTCCCGCGGTGGTTTGATGCATAACAAATTTGCTGTAATTGATAGTAATATGCTTATTACCGGAAGTTTTAACTGGACTGTTAGTGCGGAAAAAAGAAATGATGAGAATATAGTTATTATTAAGGGAGACAAACCTTTAGTGAAAAAATTTACCGAAAGGTTTAAATATCTCTGGAGGTTAGCTCGTCTGGAGGAGTAATTTTGGATGCAAGTCTTGAAAAGTTTAAGCGAGAGTTTTTTGAAAAAAGAGAAAGAATAAAAGAAAAACATTTGGGAAAAGAGACCGGGTTTAGGGTAGCCCAAGAGCTAAAAAAAGCTTTGGATGACCTTCTGGTTAAAGTTTATCCCTGTTTTTTTGGTAAATGGGATATTCCCATAACTCTCGTAGCTCTCGGCGGGTATGGAAGAGGCGAGCTAAATTTCTATTCTGATATGGATTTCAATCTTCTTTATGAAGGGGATCTTTCAGATTCTCACAAAGAAGATCTTGAAAAGTTTTATTACTTTATGCTCTCTTTTAATATTGAATTGGGTTATTCTCCACGTAGTTTGCAGGAGGCGATTTCTCTTGCTAAAGAAGATTTAAGCGTTCTTACAAACTTTCTCCAGATTCGTTATCTGGCAGGAGAGAAAAAGACTCTCTTTCAGTTTGAAAAAAAATTCCGGAAATTTTTAAACAGAAACAGGGAAAACATAATAGATGAGATTTTAAGAGCCAGAAATGAGAGATATAAGAGATTTTTTGGTACTGTTTACTATCAAGAGCCTAATGTGAAAGAAAGCAAAGGAGGATTGAGAGATCTTCATGAAGCTTTTTGGATAGCAAAGACTGTTTTTGATATAGAAAATTATTCAGGATTTATAGATAAAAGCATTCTCGACTGGAAAAGTTTTAGAGATGTTATATCGGCTTATGATTTTCTTCTTCGTGTTCGAAACCATCTTCATCTTTTAAGTGGAAGAAAGAGTGATATTTTAAGTTTTCAACTTCAAAGGGAAGCAGCTGAATTTTTCGGTTTCTCTTCAAGCAATAAAGGTGTTGAAAACTTTATGAGAAACTATTTTAGTGCAGCCCTTGATCTTTCGATAATTACCAGAGAAATTATCAAAAAATCCAAAGAGTTTGCAAGGAAAAGTGAGAAAACAATTTTCTCGGTGTTTAGAAAAGAAAATAAGCTTAACGACTTTTTTTACGAACATGATGGCACTCTTTACATATTTGACGATAAAAAAATTGATGTTTTGAAAAATCCTGTTTATATAATCGATGGATTTAAATTTATTCAACAGATGGGGTATGCACTTTCTTCCGATACCTTTGCTATATTTAAACTTTCTGCTGAAACGGAGAAGAAAGCGTTTCAAAAAGAGGAAGTTCTTCAAAATTTTAAAGGGATTCTTACAAAACCGGTACGTTTATCGTATGTTATTGAGCTGATGCACGATTGTAAGGTTCTTGATACTTTGATTCCTGATTTTGAAAGGCTGAGAGGTCACTTTCAGTTTGATACTTACCATAAGTTCACAACAGATATACATCTTATAATGACTTTAAGAGAGCTTGAGAAGCTGAAGGAGAATAACTCTTATTACCAGATTCTTGATGAGCTTGAGAAGCCTTCCACTCTTTTCATCGCTTCTCTTCTTCACGACATAGGAAAAGGGAAGAAAGGAAAGCATGAAAATGTGGGTGTTTCCATAGCTTACCGTTATCTTAAAAAGCTGAAATTCCGGGAAGATGAGATAGAAGAGGTTGCTTGGCTTATAAAAAATCACCTTCTTATGTCGTTTCTTGCCTTTAGAAGAGATATAAGTGATCCTAAATTGATAGAAGAGTTTGTTAAAAATTGTCAAACTGAAGAAAGGTTAAAAAAGCTTTTTCTCTTAACGTGTGCCGATATAAAAGCTGTGGGACCGGGTGGATGGGATAAGTGGAAGGCTTCTTTGCTCTGGGAGCTTTTTAGAAATTCTCTTGATGTATTTTATGCCGGAAAAGATGTTAGAACCCTCATAAATGAAAAAGTTAAGAAGAAAGCCGAAAAAGTAAAAGAGCTTTTAAAGGATGATACTGATAAAAAACTTCTTGAAAGGCTGTTTGAATCTGCCGAAGAGGACTATTTAAGAACTTATTCGGCTAATGATATAGTAAAACATTTAAGATTGATAAAACGTCTTATGGATGAAGAAAAGGATATATTACTTACTTCAGAGTTTTTCCCGGAGCTCGGATATGCGGAAGTTACTATTATAGATAGATATAAAAAGGCTTTTTTCTATAAAATAGCCGGAGTCTTTACATATCTTAATTTTAATATTAAAGGAGCATATATAAATAAAGCTGTTTCTACGAACGAAACGGATTTTATGGTTTATACGGTGAGGGTTTCAACAGTTTCGGAAGAAATACCGGAAGAAGATGTGATAGATAAAGTCAAGGAGTTTGTAAAAGAGTTGTATTATGAAAAGATTTACATAGAAAATATTCTTAAACAACCTTTCAAGAAAAAAGGATTTAGAACAAACCTTCCGAAACCTGTTACTAAAGTTAAGTTTGACAACTCAATTTCCGAAAAATACACTATTGTTGAAGTTTCAACATGGGATAGGTTAGGGCTTTTATATGCTATTACAAAAGAGCTTGCTTTTGCCCAAACAAAACTGAGAAAAGCTATAATCTCAACAGAGGGAAACAGAGTAATAGATTCTTTTTACATAACCGACCCTGATCTCGGGAAAATTTCCGACGAAAAGAAACTTGGAGATATAAAAGAGCGTATATTAAATATTTTGAACAAAAAATAGCGGAAATGATGTTAAATTTTCAAACAGGACGATTATATATCGTTTTCTATTTTACCGGAATACAGCCCGCTTAAATATTTAAAATATTATATATTCGGGGATAAAAATGGGGAAAAGAATAGACCTTGAACTTCATTCGGAGAGGGCAAAAGAGATAGCAAGGATTTTAATTAAAAAGTTAAAAACGGATGGGATTTTCAATGAGAAAGAGCTTCCAGATGACAGGGTGAAAAAGTATATTCCGGAAAACATGGATAAATCTCTTGCTGTGCTGTCCCTTGTAACTTCCCTTGATTATATGAGAAATGCTGCAAAACTGTGGGATAGTGTGATAAAAACACTTAAAGATAAGGAAAATTCATGGGTTTTTTCTCCCTGTGAGGTGAAAAAACGGGGAAAAGAGCGATTAAAAGATGCCCTTTTAAAACATAAAATTGCAATGCGTAAAGATAAAGATACAGATATATGGTGGCATATTTCAGAAACGGTAGCTGATGACTATAACGGAAGTTTTCTTTCTCTTTTCAACAGTTTTAACTTTGAAATGGATAAAGCTTACGATACCCTTGACGACAAAAAATGGCATGAAAAACTGCCCAACCTTTCAGGCAGAAAAATATTTCCCCACTGGATAAGAATAGTGAAGGAAAAGATAAAAGGGATGCCTTTTAAACATCTTGAAAAACTACCCATTCCTGTGGATGTTCATGTCGCAAGGGCAACATTTGCAACAGGGTGTATTACAGGAAAGTATAAAGCTAAAAGTATTACAGCAACTGTTAGAAATCTCATAATTAAACTCTGGGATGAAGCTTTAAAAGAGGAAAATATTCTACCCATTGAGATGTTTCGTCCGTTATGGCTTTTAAGTAAGCACGGCTGCCACTACAGGAAAAACGGTAACTGTCCTAAAAAGGATGAGTGTCCGGTTAAAGAGTTCTGTGTAGAGGGTAAAGTTATCGTTTCAGCTTCAAAAATAGATGTTGATACAAAACTTTAAAGCTTTACACAGGAAAAAATACTCAAAGATAGCAGTGATATAATTTTCGAAGTTTAAAATTTTCTAATATCCGGGAGATTGGTATGGCAAAAGATAAAGAAGTTTCTCTTAAAGAGAAATTGTGGAAATCTGCAAATAAATTGAGAAAGAATATTGATGCGGCAGAGTATAAACATATTGTTCTGGGGTTGATTTTTTTAAAGTATATCTCTGATGCTTTTGATAATCTTTACCACAAGTTAAAAGAGGGAAAAGGAGAGTATGAAGGAGCCGACCCTGAAGATATAGACGAATACAAAGCTGAAAATGTCTTTTTTGTTCCCGAAAAGGCGAGATGGAGTTACTTAAAGGCATATGCTAAAAAGCCGGAAATAGGGAAAATAATAGATGAAGCTATGGAAGCCATAGAAAAAGAAAACCCCTCTCTTAAAGGTGTTTTACCTAAAGAATACGCAAAAGCCAATATTGATCCGATAAACCTTGGAGGTTTAATAGACCTTTTCAGCAATGTTTCATTTGATGAAACAAAAAAGGAAAGTGCCGACATTCTGGGGCATGTTTTTGAATACTTTCTGGGACAGTTTGCCATTGCAGAAGGAAAAAAAGGAGGGCAGTTTTACACTCCTAAGTGCGTTGTTGAGCTTTTAGTTGAAATGCTTGAACCTTATAAAGGAAGAGTTTTTGACCCCTGCTGCGGTTCAGGTGGGATGTTCGTTCAATCGGAAGAGTTTGTCAAAGCTCATCAGGGAAGAATAGATGATATTTCTATATTTGGTCAGGAAAGCAACTATACCACATGGCGTCTTTGTAAAATGAATCTTGCCATAAGAACTATAGATTCATCACAGGTTAAGTGGAATTCTGAAGGGTCATTCCTAAACGATGCTCATAAAGATTTAAAAGCTGACTTTGTAATAGCCAATCCGCCGTTTAATGACAGTGATTGGGGAGGAGAACTTTTAAGAAAAGATGTTAGATGGAAATATGGAGTACCTCCAGTTGGCAACGCAAATTACGCATGGATTCAGCACTTTATCTTTCACCTTGCACCTCATGGAAAGGCCGGCTTTGTCCTTGCAAAAGGCGCCCTTACCACAAAACAGACAGCCGAATATGAGATAAGAAAAAACATAATAGAGGATGACCTGATTGACTGTATTGTAAATCTTCCCCCGAAACTATTTTTAAATACCCAGATTCCAGCCTCTTTATGGTTTATCCGAAAAAACAAAACAACAAGAAAGGGCGAAATTCTCTTTATAGATACAAGAGATATGGGAAAACTTATAAACAGAAGAACAAGGGTTTTAACAGAAGAGGATATAAAAAAGATTGCTGATACATATCACAAATGGCAAAAAGAAGATGAAACTTATGAAGATATAAAAGGCTTTTGTAAATCAGTAAAAATTGAAGAGGTAAGAGAGCTTGATTATGTTTTAACTCCCGGCAGATATGTTGGCCTTCCTGAAGAAGATGATGACTTTGATTTTGAAGAAAGATTTACAAAGCTAAAAGCGGAATTTATGGAGCAGTTAAAGGAAGAAGAGAAGCTGAATAAACTGATACTGGAAAATTTAGAAAGAGTAGAGATTCCTAAGGAACAAAAAAGATGACACAGCAGGACGTTTTAAAACTTATAAAGACAGGAGAATGTATAAATGTAGAATTTAAGGAAAGCAAAACCTCTCCTACAAAAGATGTTTATCATACGATTTGTGCATTTTTAAATCGTATTGGTGGGCATATTTTACTGGGAGTAAGCGATAACGCTGAAATTGTAGGCGTTAATCCCGAATATATTCCGAAAATAAAAAAAGAAATTGTAACCGCAGCGAATAATCCGCAAAAAATCAATCCGCCAGTTTCTTTAATGGTAGAGGATATAACTGTTAACGGAAAGCAGATTATTGCTATTGCAGTTCCAGAAAGCTCTCAGGTGCATAGATGTAATGGAAAAATCTATGATAGGAATGAAGATGGAGATTTTGACATTACCAATAATAACGATATTGTCGCAATGCTTTATATGAGAAAACAGTCAAATTTCTCAGAAAATAAGGTTTACCCTTTTTTAACTTTAAATGATTTAAATGAAAATGTAATAGAAAAAGTAAAGAAAATGATTAACGGTTTAAATCCAAACAGTCAATTACCCAAAATGGATGATTTTACAATGATAAAAAGTCTTGGCCTTTATCAGGAAGATATCAACACAGGTAAAAAAGGTTTTACTCTCGGAGCTTTACTTCTATTTGGGAAAGATGAAGCTATCTATTCAACAATGGCTTATTACAAAACAGATGCAATTTTAAAAGTTGAAAATGTTGATAGATATGATGATAGAGAGATTGTAAACACAAATCTCATTGATTCATTTGATATTCTTATGCAGTTTGTAAGAAAACACCTTCCCGACCCTTTTTACCTTGAAGATGATATTCACAGAGTTTCTTTAAGAGACAAAATCTTTAGGGAAGTTATTTCAAATATTTTAATGCACAGAGAGTATTTAAGTCCGCTTCCTGCACGGCTAATTATTGAAAAAACTAAAGTTATTGCTGAAAATGCAAACAGAGCCCACGGATATGGGCATATAAAAGAGGATACTTCAATCCCGTATTCAAAAAATCCCAAAATTGCAAGAGTATTTAGAGAAATAGGTAGAGCAGATGAGCTTGGCTCTGGAGTGAGAAATATTTTTAAATATACGCCCATTTATTCAAAAGGGGGAAACCCTGAGCTTATTGAAAAAGATATTTTCAAGATTGTAATACCTCTTATGTCAGAAAGTAAAGGTGTGAGTTCAAAGGAAACTACCCTGAAAACTGTGGAGAAAACTGTGGAGAAAACTGTGGAGAAAACTGTGGAGAAAACTGTGGAGAAAACTGTGGAGAAAACTGTGGAGAAAATTTTACTCTTAATGAAAAAAAACCCCCGGATTACAATAAAAGAGCTACAAAATGTTACCGGCCTTAGCAGAAGAGGTGTTGAGTGGAATATTGCAAAACTTAAAAAAGAGGGAAAAATCAAAAGAATTGGTCCTGATAAAGGTGGATATTGGGAAGTTGCAGATGATGATTAGCAAGGAGAAAAAAATATTTAACTCATTTAGGCAAAAGTAGAAGTACATATTGTGTTTTGAAGGAGAAAGGCAATGAGTGAAAAAGTGCCTGAAGGGTGGAAGAGAGTGAAGTTGGGGGATGTGGCGATTGACGAATTGCGAATTGCGATTTTTGATTTTTTATAGAGGAGTTTTGCAGAAATGAAAAGTAAATGGAAAAAAGTCAAAATAAAGGAAATAGCAGATATTATAATGGGACAATCCCCTCCATCTTCAACTTATAATGAGGAAGGAAAGGGTTTGCCTTTTTACCAAGGTGTTGTGGATTTTGGTTGCAGGTTTGTAACCCCTAGAGTATTTTGCACTGAACCTAAAAAAGTAATAGATGAAAATTATGTGTTACTGAGCGTTAGAGCGCCAGTCGGTGAAGTAAACTTAACAAAAGGGAAGTGTGCTATAGGTAGAGGAAATGCAGGACTTAAGGAAAAAAGAGGTCAAAAGCTTTTTTTATACTATTTGCTGAAGTATAATATGAGAAAATTAAAAAATTCCTCAGAAGGAACAGTATTTTCTTCTATAAGTAAATCGACAATCGAAAATCTTGAAATCGAAATTCCCAAGTCTTTGGACGAGCAAAAAGCCATAGCGTCGGTGCTTTCCTCGTTGGATGATAAAATTGACCTTCTCCACCGCCAGAACAAAACCCTTGAAAAAATGGCAGAAACCTTATTTCGCCAGTGGTTTGTGGAAGAGGCAAAGGAGGATTGGGAGGAAAAAAAATTGGAAGAGGTTTGTGTTATTAGAAATGGATATGCTTTTAAAAGTGAAACATATCAAGAAATAGGTCAAAAGATTATTAGGACATTAAACTTTAAAAATGGTTTTGTTAATACAGAAAAAATAGTGTATATTTCTGATGAATTGGCAAAATTTTTTAGCAAGTATTTTTTAAATCGCAAGGATTTTTTATTAGTAATGGTTGGAGCAAATATTGGTAATTATGCTGTTGTTACAAAAGATATCTTGCCGGCATTACAGAATCAAAATATGTGGTGCTTTAAAGCCTTGCAACCAGATTTTCAGTTTTACCTCAATTATTATTTGAAACAAATGATCAAAGAAAAGAAAAATATAGTTTCTGGCAGTGCAAGAGAGTTTTTTCAGAAGAAAGTTTTTGCTAATTTTATTATTCCTATTCCGGAGAACATTAAACTTAGACAATTTAATGAAATAGTAGAAGACATTTTTAGTAAAATTGAAAATAATAGGACACAAATCCGCACATTAGAAAAACTGTGGGATACACTCCTGCCAAAACTGATGAGCGGGCAAATAAGAGTAAAAATCTGAAAACCGGAAGGAGCACCCACTTCTTTTATCTCCATATTTGGACTCTATTCCAGATTTTTATCAAAAAGTCTGGACTTCATTCCAGAAATCTCCTATATTTTCTTCTAATACTGGAGTTGAGTCGTGTTTTCTGGAGGTATGTATGGAGTTTCTGCTAAAGTTATCAAGAAGAAAGGTAGAAGGTAACAGTATCAAAACTAAAAGATATCTTTACGAAAAATTTGACCTTAACAATAGATTAATCGCCATATTAGGAGCAAGAGGAACAGGTAAAACAACTCTGATGCTCCAGATTATTAAA
>Ga0256840_1001323_pt1 | contig 23570 bp, 18 predicted proteins | sample 355202metaG_FD_185969 | JGI IMG/M metagenome (GOLD analysis project Ga0256840, IMG submission 185969) | Hydrothermal vent microbial communities from Mid Atlantic Ridge, Atlantic Ocean - 355-202 | ecosystem: Environmental > Aquatic > Marine > Hydrothermal vents | place: Atlantic Ocean: Mid...
TTACTGCTATCAGAAATTTTAAGCTCGATGAAGTTGTCACCTAGTTTTACGATTTTTCCCAAAATTCCACCACTGGTAACAATTTCATCCCCTTTGCTTAGTGAATCTAGCAAGCTAGCATGTTCTTTTGCTCTCTTAGATTGAGGGCGAATAATCATAAAGTACATGATGCCGAAGAATAGGGCGATCATAATGACAAGCTGTAGACCACCGCCCTGTGGTGCTGCTTCGCCTGCTGCCATTGCATCTGAGATAAAAAAGTTCATGGTAAAACTCCAAGTATTGATATGTTTAAAATTTAGCCGTGCATTATGCCTTATCCCATGGAAAGTTAATAACTTTCTGTATGGTTTTTTGGCCTGTAATACACATTAAAACTCGATCTAGTCCTATTGCTACTCCTGCTGATCTAGGTATTCCTGATTTGCAGGCGGCTAAAAAAAGTTCGTCTTGTGTAACTGTTTCTTGTTTATGCTGTATTCGTGTCGTGTTTTCAGTATGTAATATCTGTTTGTTTCGTTCATGGCTGGTTTCTTCTTGGTAGCCATTGCCTAGTTCTATTTTACCGAGGTAAACTTCAAAGCGCTCTGCAATAGAGTAACTTTTGAATGCAAACCCATCCCCCCCTGTTTTACTATATTTTTCTTCACGAAGCTGCGCTAATGCAGATTGTGAAGCAGGGTAGTCGTAGATGAATGTCAGCCTGTCTTTCTTAAAAGTTGGCTCGATGCAATGCGTTAATAAAGCATCAAGCATAGCTTGTCGACTCAATTCTTCACAGGATAATCCACTGATATTTTCTGTCACACAATGAATTAAATCTCTGTGGCTAGCGATATGGGGGTTAATATCAAGGTTTTCAAGAAATACTTGTTGGTAAGTATAAAGTTGATTATCTTCAGTGAGAATTTTAGCAAGGTGAAGATGCAATAGTTCACTGACTTCTTGTATGAGTTGTTGATAGCTAAAGTCCACGCGATACCATTCTAATAGGCTAAATTCAGGGTTATGGTTACGACCTGATTCTGCTTTACGCCAAACTTTGCAGATTTGATAAATATCTCCACTGCCTGCGGCGAGTAAACGCTTCATTGGGTATTCGGGAGATGTGTGTAGATAGCGTTGATCTAAATGAAAAGATTCGATAAAGGGATCAGTATTGCCAGCTTGAGATAGTGCGGGTGTTTCGACTTCGAGTACATTGCGTTGTTGGAAGAAACTGCGAGTATCTGCAAGCATTTGAGCGCGTTGCTGACGTGTTTTATGATTGGTTTCTGGTTGCCAGTTCATTCTTTTTTAAAAAAGTATCAAAAAAGGGGGGGATGGGTATTAATGTATCGTGTTTTAAGAGAAATTTGATTAAGTCGATTAGAATTTAGCACAGATTTGACAAGCTAAAAATAATTGGACTTGATCACGATTTCCTTTAATACTGCTACCCATCCCCCCCTATTTTTTGATGTTTTTAACTTTCTTTTACACGAGAAAGGTATTCGCCCGTGCGTGTGTCTATTTTGACCATTTCACCTTCTTCTACAAAGAGGGGGACTTTAATTTGTGCACCAGTTTCAACAGTGGCAGGTTTGGTTGCACCTTGTGCAGTATTGCCTTGAACGCCTGGATCACATTGAGTGATTTTCAAATCAACAAAGTTTGGTGGTGTGGCACTAAGTGGTACGCCATTCCAGAGTGTAATGATGTAGCTTTCTTGTGGTTTGAGCCAGTGTTTAACATCAGCTACGGCTGTTTCAGATGCTGCATGTTGCTCAAAAGTACTTGGCTCCATAAAGTGCCAAAATTCACCATCTTCATAGAGGTATTCCATATCGACTTCCATGACATCAGCGGCTTCGACCTTTTCACCTGATTTCCATGTCTTGTCGATAACTCGACCTGTTTTCAGGTTACGAATCCTTACGCGGTTGAATGCTTGACCTTTTCCAGGTTTTACAAATTCATTTTCAACAATCGTGTAGGGATCACCATCCATAATAAATTTAAGACCACTTTTAAATTCGCTGGTATTATAGCTCGCCATTGAGCACTCCTTGAAACTTTGAAATATTAGCCGCCTATGATAACTGGAATAGTATCTAAATATAAAGATGAATATCATGTAGATTGGCAAAAGTCTTTGATTGAGGCTATTCGTGATCCTCTTTTGTTGCTCAGATTGCTTGATCTTGATGAGGATGAGTATAAACAGAAGTTGAATTTAAGTGATCAATTTAAGTTGTTAGTGCCATTGTCTTATGTAAAAAAAATGACAAAGGGAGACTGGAATGATCCCTTATTGAGACAGGTTTTGCCGATAATAGATGAGCAGAAGATAGTTGCTGGTTATATGAGTGATCCTGTCGGTGATCTTAATGCGGAAATATCTTCAGGGGTGCTGTCTAAATATCAGGGTAGGGTGTTATTTATTACTACAGGTGTCTGTGCGGTGCATTGTCGCTATTGTTTTCGACGGCATTTTCCCTATGGTGATTCTTTGGTGAGTCAAAAAAATTGGCAAAATACTATTGATGAAATTAGTGCTGATAAAACTATTCATGAAGTGATTTTAAGTGGAGGTGATCCACTAATGTTGTCTGATGAGCGTTTACAAGGTATGTGTGAAGCATTGGCGCAAATACCGCATATAAAGACATTGCGCTTTCATTCGCGTATTCCTTTATTTTTACCAGAAAGGGTTAATTCGACTTTTTTATTATGGGCATCTGCCTTGCCTATTAATAAAGTGATGGTTATTCATGCTAATCATTCAAATGAGCTGGATGAGGTGGTTGGGCAGTGTTTAGATGCATTGAAGATCGCAGGCTTTACTCTTCTGAATCAGTCTGTGCTTTTAAAAGGAGTAAATGATAATGCTGTAGCTTTAACTGAATTAAGTTATCGTTTGTTTGATTTTAAGGTGCTACCTTATTATTTGCATCAGCTTGATCGGGTGCAGGGTGCGGCTCATTTTGCTGTGAAAAGGGATAGGGCAATTGCCTTGCTGGAGACTTTAAAAGAGCAATTACCTGGTTATTTAGTACCAAAGTTAGTTGAGGAAATTTCGGGCAAACGGTCTAAGCAGGCTATCGTATAAAAATAATGAAAGTGTTATAATAGCCTAAATAAGAAATAATAAAAATAAACTAGGGTTGGTTCATGAGTCTGAAAATGTTTTCAAAAAATAATAAAAAGCAACAACCAGAAATGGCTAAAGCAGTAAAAAATAAGCAAGCTCCAATTGATTTGCGTACTACAGCTAAGGCTAAATCTTGGGTTGCATCGTTGCCATTAACGGATATGGGAGAAACAACCAAACGCTTGTATACAGGTTTAACTATGTTAAATCATGATTCAGTTTCTCCTCAAACTAGAATCGACGTGACTGAAGTTCTTTTGCCTTATATCAAAATGATCCTTGAAAATCTTGATCGTCACTTTCTGAGTCGTTCTTTTCCCTTGCCTGAAAGAAGTCAAAAGATTTTTGATTTGAAAAAGTCTTTATTAATGGAAACTGCGGGTTCTTATCAATTAGCTGCACTTGAGATGCTGACTAAGGATTCAGTTTCAAAGAAGAAGCTGTTGTTAGCTATCGGTCGAGCTGTCACTTATATGACGCAAGTTCTTGTGAATGGCTATGAGGTTTATGCTAAAACTGATAAGTCGATTTGGAATGATCTTCATCACTTATACTTACTTGCTTTTGAAAATGAAGTACACAATATCGTTGTGCCAACTAAAGATGATGTTCATGGTGAAGTAATCACAATTGAGGGTCTATATAAACTCATAAATTTAATTGCTTTAACTGCACCTAATACTTTGCGTCAAGGTGAAATTGTTAATGTTAGAGACTTTTTTAGGCTTTGTCTTGATGATGTTTCTATAATTACTGATCCAGCAAATATTAATAGTAAATATGCACATATTGTGCTGATGAATACCGATGAGCCAGCAACGCTTATGCCTGTGAGTGATTTGGTTAGTTCTGCAACTAGTCGTATCTTTGATTTATCAAAAGTTATTCATGCGCTTGATGAGTTTGTCAGCCTTAGTGAATATACGGGGCTTGGTCGGCATAAAAAATGGTCAATGTTATCGCATAGTTTAGCAAAACGTCTGGCTTATGTATTAACCACCATAAGAAATCGTAGATTTAAACGCTTTCCCCGCGAAGAAAAAGGCTTGCTAGCGATTAGAATGGTTGATGTGATTGAGATCATTCGTGAAAATTCAGTAGATTCATTCAGTGATCAGATAAATGAAGATATTGAAGATGATAATATTTATGAGGCTCTAGCCGCAGGTGATGCTGTTTCTAGTCCTTGGGCTGATGTTGATATTGATGCTCTGGCAGAAGATAGAGATGTTAAATTGCATTCTTGGCAATTTGAAAATAGTAGCTCTGGTGGTTATGGTTTAAAGCAAGTAACAGTCGAAGCAAGTACTGCTCGTGTTGGTGAATTAGTTGCTGTTCAAGACCCTAAAGATGAGGCAGCCCTATGGCAAATTGCTGTTATTCGTTGGCTAGATGCATACAAAGATATTGGTTTGCGTATTGGTCTTGAAATATTGTCTTTACATGGCATGGTTGTTCAGGTTGAGCAGATTAGTAATCGAGAAATTACTCAAAAATTACCTGTGGAAGGCATTATGTTGCCATCAATTGAAGGTTCTAGGGAGGAGGCAAGCCTTATATTCCCAGGTTTTATCTTTCGCGTAGAGGATGAATTGACTTTAACTCTAGGCTCACGTCAACAATTAGTAACAATCAAGTCAATAGATGACACTATTGGTAGTTTTGCTTATTGTAGTTTTGATAACCGTGATGAAGAGAAACCTACTAAAGAGGGAAGCGTAGAATCATTTGATGGTATTTGGGAGTTTCTCTGATAAATCTTAAGGAAACCCTGATCAAGTCCAATTATTTTTAGCTAAATTCTAATCGACTTAATCAGGTTTCCTTAAGAGCGTTGAGTTGTACAGAATCAGGGGCTAATCTGAGCCGTTACAATATTTTTTTGATATTTGGATGGTTATCTGAGTAGTTTTCTGACCCCCTGTCCTATATTTTTTCTCAATAGTCGGTTAAAGACAGCCAATAAGTTTTGTCTACAGTATTGTCTATCCTATGAATAAAAAGGATATACAGTGCATATTTATTGGCGAACAATCAAAGCTTTATTCTGATCTGGTTAGGTCATTATGTAAATTTGATATTAATGTTCAGGTAAAACTGGTTGATGCAGAAAAAAATTATATTCTCTTTGCGTTAAAAAAGCTGAGAGGCTCAGGTTTGGTTTTTATTTCTGATGATATTAAGTTTTCATTAGATGTTCTTTCTGATTTGATATGGCAGTATGCTCCAGATGCTGTTGTTGTGGTTTTAACTACTGATAAGAACTCATTATCCAGTTCAACAAAAAAGCCTATTAACCCACACTTTTCAAAGCTTCATTTCAAAAGTTCTAGTGATAAATCCCAGCTTTTTCTGCAATGTTTAATACAAACTGTTAAGTTTAAAACAGAGTTTCGACGTTGCAAACGTCTCTTGGGGGTTTCAGAAAAACGTTGCCTATGGTTAGTAGAGTCTAGCCAAGAAGCTATTGCTTATATCACTAAAGATTTGCACCTTTATGCCAATGCATCGTATTTGGCACTGTTTAATGCTGAGTCTAGCGAACAATTACGAAGTATCTCTATAAAAGAGCTTATTGGTAGTAAAGAACATTTAGTCTTTAGAAGATTTTTAGAAAGCCAGCTCAAGCGTTGTGATACTAATCGCTCTTTAGTTCTTTCGATGAAAAAATGCAATGGTGTAAAATTTAGAGCAAATATTCATCTGATACCTTCCGTGTATAAAGGGAAAAAATGCTTACAACTATGGGTTAGTGAGTTAAATAAATTTGATGATTTTCCAAAAATAAACTCGTCAGTTAAAGAACGAACAAATGATGATAAAGTTGATGATGTAAATACGCACTCTCCTCAGCTTACGCACTCTCCTCAGCTTACGCGTTCTCCTTGGCTTGAAAAAGATATTGTTAAAGCTGTTAATGAAAACATTCAAACCACTACACCCAATCCTTTTTCTGTGCTAAATGAAGGAGCGGAAGTTTCGGTAGAGACTCCTAAAGTTGATCCATCCATTATAATTGTTGAGCTTCTTGAAAGAAAAGAAGTTGCTTTATCTGCTCAAAAACTAGTGATAATGAAAAAAAATGAGCAAATGGATGAGCATCATCAGCTTTCCTTAGTTATTAATGAAGAGCAAAAGAAAGGTGTAGAAGGCTTACTGTTTGAGCCTTTGACAGCAACTTTACTAAAGCAGAAATATGTTTTTTGGGATAAGGTCAAATTTACTAGGCTATTCCAGATTTTAAGAAAAAAATCCAAACTTGATGCTTTTTTAGTGATTGATGTGAGTGTAGCTTCTGTTTCTGACGGGGCATTTACGCAATGGCTTGTGTCTGAGCTTGCAAGATTAGGTGCTAAATCCTACCATTTGGTTTTTTTATTACCATCAAAATTAAAAGCAAGAGAGTTAAAATTAGTCATTGATTTTTCTAAAAAGCTTAAAAGATACCAGTGTAAGATAGCCTTAAATAATAGTTCAATGTCCAATGATTTCATAAAAGTACTGAAATATATAAGACCTAACTATATACATTTTTCTTCAGACTGGATTAAGCAAATTGAAGGAGATGATAATCGTGAAATCTCGCTAGGCAGTGCTATCCGACAGTTTGAATCAAAAAATATTAGGGTGATAGCACCTTGTGGTGCTAGTCTACCTATGCGTAAAGTGTTCACCCTTGCAGGCGCATCCTTCTGTCAGGAAAAAGCTATAAAATAAGCTAAGTGTTGTACAATGGGTTTTTCTAGGAGGCTGTTTGAGAACAGGGATTTGCAGTCAATTTTTAGTTCTCAGACAGTCTTAAGTCATGATCCAAATAAGGCTTGGGTTTATTATTGTTGTTTCGCACCTGAGTGAGTTAAATCTCCTATATAATACAAGTAATTTTACAAGTAGATTACTACATCAAGAAATATTACAGACTTTGAGTATACATCATCATACAAATCAACAATCTTCTATACGCCAAAGTATAAGGGACGATTATGCGAAAAAAACACTAAAATCTTTAAATGATTTTTATAAAAATAGAATTGTAAACTATAGAAAATATAAAAACTTAATCAGTGTTTCTATTGATTCATCAGAAGAAGTAGAAAAGGGGCAGGTATTAGCTTCTTCGGTTGGATTTACTACAAAATTGATTTGCAAACTGGAAGATTTTAGATCACTAGAAAGTCAATGGAATGAGCTATATACAAAATGTGAGCGTAGTAGCATTTTCTCAAGTTGGGATTGGATGTTTACGTGGTGGGAGGTTTATAAAGATCAATTTCAACGGCAATTATATATCCTTTGTATTTATCAATATGATGAATTAATAGGTATTATCCCATTTCAAATTGAAAAAGTTTATCCTCAATCTTTAATACAAGGTAAGACCTTGCGATTTATAGGCTCAGGGGATGCAAGAGATGATCGAATTTTAACTCAATATCAAGATTTTATCGCTTTGCCAAATTTTGAATCAGAGATTGTAGAGTATGTATCAAATTATTTGATTCAGCATAAAAAAGATTGGGATTTTGCTGATTTTGAATATCTCTTGGAAAATTCCTTAGTACTTCAATGTTTTACTAACCATAAAAATAATAAAGTAGCTCGGCAAAAGATTGACTGTGGAGTTAGATTTACTATTTCTGGAATGGATGATTTTGACTCCTATATAAACAAAATGGGTGGACGTTGGAGAAAAATGTTTGCCAAGAAAAATCGACTTTTAAGTCGAGATGGAGAAGTGACGATTGAAGAGACTGATACCTTAGAGAGTATTAAACCTGCTTTTGTTCAGTTAACAAAAATGCATTGTTCGCGTTGGAAAGACAGGGTAGATCATTGTGTTTTTGATTCGTCAAGGTTTTGTGAGTTTCATAAGAAAGTTATTAGACGTTTGTTACCTCAAAAAAAATCAGCTATTAAAACAATAAAACTAAATGGTAAAGCACTTGCAACTTACTATATTTTTATGGATAAGGGACAGGTACATTATTATCAAAGTGGCTTTTATTCAAAATATGCAAACAAGTATTCTCCGCTTTTTATATTAGTTTGCAAAGAAATTGGTAGAGCTATCAAAAATAAGCAAGTTTTTGATTTTATGTATGCAGATTCAGTTAATTCTTATAAAAAAAATCAATATGCTGCTGATGCTGAAAAAATGTATCGTTTACGCTGGGCTTCTCGACCATCTAGGCTATTTGTTTTTAGGTGTGCTAAAACTGTGCAAATAAAACTACTAGGTTTGTATTGCCATTTTAAAAAAATAATAAAAATAAACTTCAAAAATGTCTTTATCAAAAATAAGTGAGGAAATATGCACATTGTTCATGTGATTGAGCCTATGGAGCATGGCGTTTTTATCTGGGTCGTTGATATGGCGAACCGCCTTGTTGCAGATGGTTATCGCGTAACGGTACTACATTCTATACGCGAACATACCCCTAAAAATTGGCGTACATTATTTGATTCAAAAGTAGAATTAATACATGTGCAAATGAGCCGTGAAATTAATCCAGTTGTTGATACTAAGGCTTTATATAATTTGGTTAAATATATTAATCAGTTAAAGCCAGATATCATTCACACTCATTCATCAAAAAGTGGTTTTTTGGCACGTGCTGCAGGTTTTATTTTAAGAAAAAATAACCATCTTCTTTATACTTCTCATGCAATACACTATCCCTTGATAGAACAGCCTTTTAAAAGAAAGTTATATAAATATCTTGAGCATATAGGGTATTGGTTAGGTGGGACGATTGTGGCCTGTGGAAAAGAAGAATATGACATTCTGCTTAAAGAAATAACTAGTGGTAATACCAAACGGCTGATACGAATTAGTAATGGTATTGATATTTCACAACTTACACCAAAAGATTATTCAATAAAGAATCAAAAGATAAGAGTGGGTGTTACGGGGCGTATTTCACTGCAAAAAGCCCCCAATGTCTTCGCTGATATTGCTAAAAAAATTCTTAGCCAAAGAAGTGATGTTGAATTTGTTTGGATTGGTGGCGGTGAAAAACAAGACGTTGATCATCTTGAGTCGGCAGGTGTGAAAGTCACTGGAATGCTTGATAGAAGTGAAGTTCTAAAACTAGTACCTAGCCTCGATATTTTCTTTCAAACATCTGCTTATGAAGGTTTATCACTTGCTTTATTAGAAGCACAAGCTTCTGGAATCCCTGCTGTTGTTACTAAAATTCCCGGAAATGATGAAGTCGTACAACATGGTGAAACTGGATTTGTTGGGGAATCTGAAGATGAGCTTTTAAATAGTTTGGAAATACTTTTTGATTCTGAAAAAAAGCGTGTTGAAATGGGCAGACAAGCAAAGCAATATACTAGAGATAACTTTTCACTCGTTGCTATGGCTGATCAATATAAGGCTGAATATAAAAAACAACTTGAAACAGCCTAAATTTTTGGTATGTGTGAGAAATCAATAATCTAAGCCAAGTGATAATACTATATTATAAAAAATACAAAAAAAGGGGGAGGTGGGTATCTATAAGCTTGTTCTGAATTTATCAATTCAAGTTCTCGGATAAAGACTTATTTGGTAGTGGGTTAAATCTGTGTTTTTGTAGGTCGGATTAGCGATAGCGTAATCCGACAGATCGCTATAAATCTGAGGTTTAACCTGCTACCACTTATTTTAACCAATCATGCTTCTTCAAAGAGCTAAGAATAAGATTTGATAATTGAAGTGCGCCAATACTGTTTAAGTGGTTATCATCAAAATATAAGGGATCTCCTTTTGTTGTTTGTGTAATACAACGATTTTTTATTGTTGTATTACAAAATAATATGGAAGGATGTATTGTTATTAAGTTATCGTTATTTACGAGCTTATCAAGTTGGTTATGCGTGTTTTTTACTCGTTCTTTATAGATTTTAAAGCTGGTTGATAGTGGGGCAGATACTTTTCTATCAAGAATAATATTTCGTGCAAGTTTTATGGGAACATTCCAACCTGCTTCTGGTACAGAATAGACAAGTACAACTTTTTTACCATGTGCTATTAGACTTTCAATTGTTTTACGATAGAGTGCCCCTATTGCATCAATTCTGCTTTGTGGTTTTGATGATATAGAGATGTCGGTGTTATTTGCAGGGAGTATGTAGGCATTCTCACCATACTCAATGCCACCTTCTTGATTGTTAAAGCGTGTACCTTCGAGATACAGTGGCCACCTGCCGTGCATGACAACTATATCAATTTCTTTACTATTATTTACGTATTCTAGAACGGCTTTATTATATGCGTTGCATTGAGATGTGGGTTCATCTGTTTTATAAATACCAACTGTTGGTATGCAAGCACTATAGGTAAAATGCGTTAGGTCAAATTTTTGTTCTTTTAGGGTTTTTGCCAAAACATGAGCCAAACCTAGCGCATGACTATCACCCCATATAGCAAATTTCTTTTTAAGATCTGGGTTATAGGTACAGGCTTTTTCTGGACTTATAAAGAGTTTTCCTCCGCCATGACATTCTGGTGCTCGTGGGTTGTAATCTTTACGCCAAACCTGTATTTCAGCAGCTTTAGCTTGTTTTTTATTAAAGATTCCTGATTTAGCATGTCCAATTAGACTTATGCTTAAGATAAATAATGTCAATAGGGCTGAGCTTAGGAAAATCTGTTTTCGATTATATTGTTGCTTATTTCTAAATGGATTTTCAATAAAGTGCCAAGTAAAATATCCAAGTAATAAAGCTATAACAATTAACGATAGATAAATTGTTGTTGTTGGTGCTTCTTCCATTCTTATTCGAGCGAATGCAAATAAGGGTTGATGCCATAGATAAGTGCTATAACTAATGAGACCAATCCCCACTAAAGATTTTTGACTTAATAACTTGCCAACCAAATTGTGTGGTGTTGCAAATACAATGATTAGTGCTGTACTTAAAACAGGTATTAGTGCCCAGCGACCAGGGAAAGGTGTTGTGTTATCAAAATAAAAAATAGAAAAAATAATTCCAGTAATACCTATTATTGAGCCTATTTGAGCAGTCAAAGGCTTTGTTTTTATCCAAAATGATGCGCTAAGTGCAAGAATCGCACCTATTCCTAACTCCCAAAGACGGGTGGGAAGTAGATAGAAATTTGCTGTTGGATAGTGAGCAGCGGCGTACTCAGCAAGAGCAAAACTTAATAGGGTAATACTGATAACAGCAAACAAAATAATAGAGTGCTTAAACTTATTAAGTAGCAAAAGAAAAACGGGGAAAAACACATAGAATTGTTCTTCGACTGATAGCGACCAAGTGTGTAGCAATGGCTTTAATTCGGCGGCTGCTGAAAAGTATTCATTTGCTCGCCAGAAATAAAAATTGGATAAAAAAAGATTGATTGATATTAAACTATCAAAAAACTCTTTTATTTCAAAAGGAAGCATCCAAAAATAGGCAAAAGGTATGCAAGCTAAACTGATGAATAATAAGGCAGGTAGTATTCTACGTGCTCTTCTTTCGTAAAAATTAACTATCGAAAAACGATTTTGGCTAATTTCTCTTTGAATAATATTAGCTATTAAATAGCCGCTAATCACAAAGAAAATATCAACCCCAATGTATCCACCGCTAAAAAGAGAGAATCCAGCATGAAAAAATAACACGGGCATTACGGCGAGTGCTCTAAGTCCATCAATTTCTGGGCGGTAGTTTGTTGTTTTAGACATGCTTGTTGACTCTCTTTAATCTGAACCTAAATCCGTAATTTGACTAGGAGGCTGTCTGAGAACTCGGGTTGAAACGAAAATGCCAGAAATATTATAAGGTGGGCTTATCAAAAGAGGCGAATACTCGTTCTATTTAACGAATTTGATAAGCTCAGATTATGATGTTTATGGCATTTGCAGTCAGTTCTTAGTTCTCGGGCTATCTTTTAGGGCGCAGGGGTAAGATATTGATTTTTCACTAGATCAATATCTTATCCCCTGTTATTTGTGTTGAGCTCACTGATTTAAGTTAATTGTAGCGACTTCAAAAAATGTAAAAAATAGGGGGGGTGGGTAATACACTCTTTTATCACATTTTATGATTTCATAAGTATAGATAGGTCGAAATACTCACTATATTCCTCTGAGGTTAGATATTCTGAAGCAAAAATTCTTTGTGATATGGGGTATGATTTCCTTATGTCTTATGAATACAAAATCTTTGTTGTCATATCGGTTTTATCAGTGGTGGCAATATCAGTGATGTCCTCGTCAATGTTACTGAGTGTACTTCGAGGGGTAGAAATTGAATCGTTACTATAAAACTCTTGTTTAAACGATGTAAATTCAAAATCATCCATTAGTTTGTGTAATTTTTTCTCAACAGAGTTTCTTCCCGCAAATTGTGTTAAACGCCATTTTAAAGGTATTTTTCCATAGGCTTTTTTTACGGCTTCTAGTTCGCCATAGTCTGTTTCATAAGGGTGCATATAAAAAACAGCCCGTCTGCTATCAAGGTTTTTAGATAGTAGTTTTGTTATGGCGTAGGGGGAAAGCCTAAAGTAGCCGCCACCAAAAAAAGGTAGTTTGTATTTTCCTATTTTTACATAGCTTAGGTAATGTTCGTTGATAGAATACTTGTTAAAAATCTTTAAAGAGTATTCTCTTTCTATTCCATATTTGATGACTTTCATTGGGAACAGTGAAGAGTCATATTTTAATCCATTTTTAGCAAGTGCTTCGCAGTACCATTCAAATAAGTATTCTCTGATTGAAAAATTAGGTGCACGAAAACCAATAACTTTTTCTCCTGAGGCATCTTCAAGTAGTTTGACAGAGGTAGTAATATCTTCCTCTACTTGTTTAGGGGTCAGGTTAAATATCGACTGATGATTAAAGCCGTGGGAAGCAACCTCATGCCCTGCATCACTAATCCTGCGAATTAGTTCAGGGTGCTTTTGGGCAACATTTCCAAGCGTGAAAAAAGTTGCTTTATGGTTGTGTTCTTCGAGAATATCAATAAGACGTACTGTATTGTCATAAACTCGATTTGTTACTGGGTTGCTAGTATTTAATACAGACTGACTCCAGTCCTCCACATCTATAGAAAAAATCATTATTCTCCACCTAATTCTTATTAATATAAGGTGACTGTAACAAGAATCCTATATAAAGATATTGCTTCTTCTGAACTAAGGTCGTAATAAGTCGATAAGGTGTTTGTTTTTTCTACTTATCTACAAGATATACTTATTTGAACTAAAATTTTTGATGAAGCTACTTTTTTTTTATGATTGCATACTGTATTCTACCTCGTCCTTAAGGGAATCTGATTAAGTCGATTAGAACTTAGCGCAGAAAAAGAAAAATCTGTCACTATTTTCCATGGGTGAGTCGTAATAATCATTCTATTGCATCAATATTTTCTTAAGAAATAATCGGGATGTAGCGCAGTCTGGTAGCGCACCACACTGGGGGTGTGGTGGTCGTCAGTTCGAATCTGGCCATCCCGACCATTTTTTTCCTTTTGAGTGTTATGCACGCCTCATATTTCTCATTCTGTCTGAAGGTTTTATACTATCGAATCATCTCGACCAGCAGTTTTCCATCTATTTATCCCTCAATTATTACAACCGTTGCAGCTTTGGCAACAAGATTTCCAGTTTCAGGCTGAAGCACCTAATTTATCTCGGCTATTTTGCAAATATGATGTACTTTCATCTCATGAATTAGCAGGAATTGATGCTAGCCTATTTGCAAATATTGGCTTTACTCAGGCTCAAGAGCTACCTATTGCTTCTTATCGCTATTTAACCCAGCAACAAAAATATGTAAAAAAAGGGGGGGATGGGTTTATAAATAGTGAGTTTGAAAATAATAAGTTTATAGCTAAAAGAAACGCAGAAACACTACTCTGTGCTGATCCAGTACATCTTGAAGTTGGCTTAAATGATATTACCCTAACAGATCAGATAACTGATCTGACTGATGATGAAGCCATGCAATGTCTTGAGGCTTTGAATCAATATTTTAAGCAGGATGGGCTGGAGTTTATTTATGGCTCTCCATCACAATGGTATCTATCATTAGGCTCAAAAGAGGATATAAAAACGACTCCACTAACAGAAGTATTGAGAAAAAATATCGCGCACTTTTTGCCTGTGTCAGCAAATCAGAACTGGAGTGCTATTCAGAATGAAATTCAAATGCTGCTGCATTCCTTGCCCTTAAATCAAAAGAGAGAGTCAGCAGGTTTACCTAGCTTGAATAGCCTTTGGTTTTATGGTGGTGGAGATATAGAAGTTAATAAAAATATCACACTTGATAATATCTGTGCTGTCTATGGAAATAATGAAGGAAAAGGCAAATTATTATCCATCGCTGCTAAATGTGATTTTCATCCTTTGCCTGCAAATACATCTAGCTTGATAGGCACAGACACTGGAAAGCAGATGCTTATACTTGATCAGTTAATGCAGGCGGCTATTTATGATGATATTGAAGCTTATCAAAAACAATTAAATAATCTGGATGCTTATATAGAGCCACTTATAAAAGCTTGGCAGAGTGGCAAAATTGAACTCATTATTGATAGCTGTACTGGAAAATTAATAAAACCCCAAAAAAACAAAGCTTGGCAATTTTGGACTAAAAAACAGTCTTCCTTGATTGAGGTTGCCAATGAAGCTAGTTAGACGAGAGTTGACAGGGAAACTTTGTAAGGATGTTTCTACTGCAACTCTGTTAGAACGTGTTTTTGCAATGCGTGGTATAAATCATCACGATGAACTCCAAATTGATTTAAAAAACTTACATCCTATTTCAATGTTAAAAGACATTGAAACAGCAACGAAAATTCTTATTGATACTATTCGTCGTCAGGAGAAGATTCTTATTGTTGGCGATTTTGATGCTGATGGTGCAACCTCTACGGCTCTTGCCGTTCGTGCTTTACGTGCAATGGGGCATCAGCAAGTGGATTATTTGGTGCCAAATCGTTTTGAATATGGCTATGGTCTTACACCTGAAATTGTTGAAGAAGCCAATAAGCGTTCACCGTCTCTTATTGTCACTGTTGATAATGGTATTTCTAGTATAAAAGGGGTCGAGAAGGCAAAATCATTGGGTATAAAGGTGCTTATAACAGATCATCATTTACCCGCGAAAGAAACACCTGATGCAAATGCAATTGTAAATCCTAATCAGCGAGGTGATGAATTTCCCTCAAAGAACCTAGCTGGAGTGGGTGTAATTTTCTATTTAATGTTGGCACTTAAAACCACCTTACAAAAACAGAACTATTTTACTGATAACAATCTGACTGCTCCAAATCTTACCGAGTTGCTTGATCTAGTCGCTCTTGGAACGGTTGCAGATGTTGTTACTCTTGATCAAAATAATCGTATTTTAGTCGAGCAAGGCTTGCGTCGAATGCGTAGCGGCAAAGCCTGTGAAGGCATACAAGCATTGTTTCGTGTTGCTAAACGCAATATAAATAATGCGGTAAGTACTGATCTTGGTTTTGCTTGTGGTCCGAGGCTCAATGCAGCCGGGCGCTTAGATGATATGTCGCTAGGTATTGAATGTTTATTATGTGATGATGCAATCAATGCGATGGACTATGCGAGCGCACTAGATGATTTAAATATCGAGCGCCGTAGCATAGAAGAGAATATGAAAGCAGAAGCTTTGAGTATTCTGGAAGAGCTTGATAATAATAAACTTAGTGGGGATCTTCCGCCCGTATTATGCCTCTATAACGATGCTTGGCATCAAGGTGTTATTGGAATTCTGGCTGCGCGTGTGAAAGAGCGATACAACCGTCCGACAATCATTTTTGCACCTGCTGATGCTATGGATATTGAAAAAGCTAACGCAGAAATAAAAGGTTCAGCTCGTTCCATAGCAACAATCCATATCCGTGATATTTTAGATGAAGTTGCATCAAGCACCCCAGGTCTGTTAGAAAAATTTGGTGGACACGCAATGGCAGCAGGGCTAACACTTGAGAAATCACGTTTTGATGAGTTTACACAAGCTATATGTCATATCGTCAATAAGCATGTGAGAGAAGAAACTTTTGTAGAGCTTCACTACAGTGATGGAGAGCTAGAAGCACAAGATTTTGACCTTAAATGTGCCAATGAACTTCGTTTTGCAGTGCCTTGGGGGCAAAATTTCCCCACCCCAATTTTCGATAATCACTTTACCATTATTAATAAACATATTATAAAAGACCGTCATTTAAAACTGCTGTTACGCACAAAAGGATTTGAGCGCACAGTCTCTGCAATTTATTTTAATGCAGACCTTGATAATTGCCCAGAAGAGGGTGCAGAAGTGCATTTACTTTATAAGTTAGATGTAAATGAATTTCGTGGCAGTAGTTCTTTGCAGTTGATGGTAGAAAAGTTATTAGCTTAGGAGGGTGTAATAAATAACCACCTGTCAGTTATTCTTAGGCTACTCCAATATGTATCGACACCTTGTCGATGTTTTATAACCTTAAGTTCTAATAGATTAGATTTTTTTGTTTTGTACTTTTAAAGTATAGCTTCTTTTAGAGTACAGCTTCAAAATAAAAATTAGGTGAAAACCATGAGTGCCCCAGAAAACATTAATAGATATTGTCTTAACTCAACAAAGCCAATAAAGGTTGTTAACCCCCTCTCTTCATATATTGCAATAAAAAGATGGTTTGATATTGCTTTAATCGTTCTACTTTCTCCAGTTATAGCCCCTCTTATGCTTATCACAGCATTATTAATTAAGTACCAATCCAAAGGTCCAATTTTCTTTTGGCAAAAACGTGTAGGTTATCAGGGAAAAGTATTTAATATGGTGAAATTCCGTAGTATGAGTACTGATTCTGAAAAGAATGGGTCTCAATTTGCGGAAGATGGAGATGCTAGAATTACCCGTTTTGGTCGTTTTATCAGAAAGATGAGAATTGATGAGTTGCCTCAATTATGGAATATTCTTCGTGGAGAAATGAGCCTTATTGGTCCTCGACCAGAGCAAATTGTGTTTGTCGAAGAATATAAAATGACTATTCCTAACTATATGGATAGACACCAAGTTCTTCCTGGAATAACTGGTTTAGCGCAAATTAAGCAAGGTTATGTAGATGATGCCGAAGGCACTCGTACCAAGTTAAAATATGATTTATTTTATATTAAGAATATTTCATTCAAACTTGATATGCATATTGTATTTCAAACAATTTATACAATGGCAACAGGTTTTGGCGCTAGGTAGGTTTTAGTGTACTCCATCAACTTTGGTTTGATGGATACAGGACAACAAATTTATAGATACCCATCCCCCCCTATTTTTGCGTTTTTTATAGCTTAGAGAGCCACAGAGTTTTAATCATATCCATGCCAAGCTTGATAGATTTTGCTGTGTTAAACCAATAATAAATAATCATAATTTGTCGGATTACGCTATCACTAATCTGACCTACAAAAATACAGATTTCTACCAATTCTGGTCTATCAATTTAAAATGGGATGATATTTATGGGCTAACACTCCAGCCAAGTTTATTTCTGAGAATATGAAAGTAATCATAAGATTCAGGATGCATTAGCTGTAATTTATGAGACTGTTGACGTATTACAATATGATCACCTGCTTGTAGATCAATATTTGATTGTCCGTCAAATGATACACGAGCATTTACATTGCGCTTTTCGCATAAACTGATATGAATATTACTTTGATTGCTGATAACGATAGGGCGATTGCTTAATGTATGCGGACAAATAGGAACAAGTACAACTGCCTCTAAACCAGGGTGTAAAATTGGTCCACCACCTGAAAGAGCGTAAGCAGTTGATCCAGTTGGCGTAGCGATAACAATCCCATCAGCGCGTTGCGTATTGACAAAGTTATTGTCGATATGAGTTGTAAATTCAATCATGCGAATATCATTTCTAACATGCAAGACTATATCATTTAGTGCGATGCTTTCTCCTAGGCTTTGCTTTCCACGAAAAGCTTCTGCATGAAGAAGTGAGCGCGTTTCAATAGTATATTTTCCATGTAGCATTTGAGTTAATTGCTCACTAATTTCAGCGGGTAAAATATCCACTAAAAAGCCTAAGCGCCCCAGATTAATCCCTATGACGGGTATATCTTGATTGCTGAGCAAGCGACCAGCCTTGAGTAATGTGCCATCCCCACCTACGACAATGGCTAGATCAATACAATTACAAAACTCCTCGGTATTCATTATTGGTACATCAATAAATCTTGCGGCACTTTTATCCGCAACAATCTTAAAATTTTCAGCTTTTAGAAAAGTTAATAAAGTTTTCAAGGTTGCTTCAATACGTTTATCATTTTCTTTACAGAAAATGCCGATGGTTGAAAATTGTTTCATGCATTAATCCCATTAAATAGCTACACTTTGTTGAGGAAAACCTGATCAAGTCCAATTATTATACGAATTCACGCTTGCCAAATCTGCCGATATTTTCGATGAAGATTGACGCAATAGAATAACTATTACGTCTCACTTCATGAAAAATAGCGACAGATTTTTCTGCGCTAAATTCTAATCGACTTAATCAGGCTTTCCTCAACCCTTATCTTAACGTAAAAGAGGCGACAATGCGGGCAGTACCTACACCACTTATAGGTAATTTATTAATGATAATTACCGCTGCGCTCTGGGGCTTTGCTTTTGTCGCTCAAAAAACAGGTATGGATTATCTTGACCCTTTTATGTTTAGCGCGATTCGCTTTGCCGTTGGGGCCTCATGTCTGCTCATATTAGTTCGTTGGTTTGGTTATAAAAAACTAACTCGCCAAGGGATGATATCTGGCATAGTCATGGGAGTTGTTTTAACCTTTGGTGCTATGTTACAACAAATAGGAATTGTGGAAACAACAGCAGGTAAAAGTGGCTTTATAACAGCAATTTATATTCTGCTTGTTCCTATATTTCTTTCATTCACAGGAAGGCGTTTAGCATTACAAATTTGGCCTGCGGCATTATTAGTAATGTTTGGGCTTTATCTGTTAAGCATTCAAAAGGGAGATTTTTCTAGTATTAATCAAGGAGATATTTGGGTTCTGGCATCATCAATATTTTGGGCTGCGCACATTCTGTTGATTGAAAAAGCAGTGAGAAAACATGATCCATTACGTTTATCTATCGTACAGTTTTTCACCTGTTCATTGCTCTCATTACTGGGTGCTTTACTCTTTGAAGATGTGGTTTTGCAAGATATTGTGACTGGTGTAAGCAGTGGCTGGCTTGAAGTTGCTTACGCCAGCATCGCTTCAGTTGCAATTGCGTATACGCTACAAGTCTTTGCCCAGCGTTCAGTGCCATCGCACCATGCCGCTTTAGTTTTGTCGCTAGAAGCCGTCTTTGCTGTCATTGGAGGAGTCTGGCTATTAGGTGAAGATTTAACCTTACGAATGATATTAGGTTTTATATTGATGTTTATTGGGATTATTCTAGCGCAGTGGAAGTTCAAGCCGAATATATAAAGTAATATTCATAAAGTAATTGTGTGTTACCCATCCCCCCCCTTTTTTTACATTTTTTGAGTTTGAAAAGCCCAACAAATAAGATTTAACTCTCTGTTTATTGGGCTTCATGTCTCAATATTAACTACACTAAAACAGTCAGTTAAGATAAATTATTCAGAAACTTTTTGTATTTTCTCTTTAGGTTCTTTAGAAGGTGTTTGTGTTGTAACTAAGACTGGATACCAAAGAGTATTTCCTCGAATAAAAACAGATGGGCGACCATAGTGATAGAAAGGCTTTCCCTGTGTGATAAGTGCTGAATAATCTTGGTAGATATACTGTTGAGGCTGTGGAGATCTCTGAGTATTAGTGTTTAAAGTGATTGGTGTCGCTGGTTTTCTATTATCTTGGATGGAGATATTTACCTGCTTATTGTTTTTCAGCAGTGCTTTAAACTTTCTGACAGTTTTCATATCAGTAGTGCCATTGATAGTATAACGTATGCCATCTTGCTTGTTGGTTTGATTAATTTCTGCTTTTACTTTTAAGTGAGGATTTCGCAAAAGGTTGATTAGCATCTGAGCCGTTTTTCGATCAGTTTTACCGTGGGCTATATATGAGGCATCAGTTGCTTTTTGAGGCGTTTGTTGTTTCCCATCTGATGCTATTTGAGCCTGCGCCTGAACTTTTAAGTGAGGGTTTCTTAGCAGGCTAACTAACATCTGTGCTGTTTTTAAATCGGTTGAGCCACTGGCAGTGTAGGTTTTATTGTCTAAGCTATCTATGCTGTCTGGGTTAGTTGTAGTCTCATTGCTTTGGGCGTTATTGGCTAAAATTATACCCAAAAAAAGAACGGCACCGCTAAGCATAAGTCCATTTTTAGAAAAGAATTGCATACTATCTTTGCTCCCCTGAATTATTAAGTACGATTAGCTGATTATAGCCTTAAATCAAGGAAAAATAAGAGGATATTTAAAGATAAAGTAGATTTTTTTATATCAGAGACGATAAGGTAATTGAGAAAGATCGAGCAAGAAAAGAAATCTCTTGTTCTGAAGGGTGGTATCAGTAATGAGTCAAACTTGAGTTTGACAGGTTGGATTAGACGATGCTAATCCAACACATCTGGTACCCCATCAACATTGGTTTGATAACATAGGTTTGATGGAGTACTAGTTTTAGGATAGTTTCCTAGGAGGCTATTACATCATGCCGCCCATTCCACCCATTCCGCCCATTCCGCCCATATCTGGCATGCCACCAGCAGCGGCTCCAGACTCTTCAGGCTTATCAGCAATCATTGCTTCAGTCGTTATAATTAAGCCAGATACAGATGCTGCATTTTGAAGTGCTGCACGAGTTACTTTAGTTGGGTCAAGAATTCCCATTTCAATCATGTCGCCAAACTCGCTAGTACGGGCATTGTAGCCATAGCTACCTGATCCGTTCTTAACCGCATTGACGATAACTGATGCTTCATCACCTGCATTAGTACAGATTTGACGCATTGGCTCTTCCATTGCACGTAGTGCGATGCTTACGCCCATATCTTCGTCGTGGTTATCACCTTTAAGATCAGAGATTTCTTGTAGAACACGGATAAGTGCAACACCACCACCTGCTACTACACCTTCTTCTACAGCAGCGCGAGTTGCATGAAGAGCATCTTCAACACGGGCTTTCTTCTCTTTCATTTCTACTTCTGTTGCAGCACCAACTTTAATAACTGCAACACCGCCAGCTAGTTTAGCTACACGCTCTTGAAGCTTCTCACGATCATAGTCAGATGAAGTTGTTTCGATTTGAGCACGAATCATATCAACACGACTTTTGATCTCTTCTGGGTTACCAGAACCATCAATGATTGTTGTATTTTCTTTATCAACAACGATACGTTTAGCAGAACCAAGGTCTTCCATTGTTACAGCTTCAAGGCTAAGTCCCACTTCTTCAGAAATAACCTTTCCACCTGTTAGGATTGCGATGTCTTCAAGCATTGCTTTACGACGATCACCAAAACCAGGAGCTTTAACAGCCGTTACTTTAACGATGCCACGCATATTGTTTACAACCAATGTTGCTAATGCTTCGCCTTCGATATCTTCTGCGATAATAAGTAGAGGTTTTCCAGCTTTTGCAACACCTTCAAGTGCAGGTAACAAATCACGGATATTTGCGATTTTCTTATCATGCAAAAGAACCAATGGCTCTTCAAGTTCTGCTGACATATTTTGCTGGTTAGTCACAAAGTAAGGAGACAAGTAACCGCGATCAAACTGCATTCCCTCAACAACATCTAGCTCATTTTGAAGAGCACTGCCTTCTTCAACAGTAATAACGCCTTCTTTGCCAACTTTATCCATTGCTTCTGCAATAATACCACCGATGTTTTCATCAGAGTTCGCAGAAATCGTACCAACCTGAGCAATAGCATCATTATCTGCACATGGCTTTGACATTGTTTGAAGCTTCTCAACAGCCGCTTCTACAGCTTTATCAATCCCACGCTTAAGATCCATTGGGTTCATACCCGCAGCAACTGATTTCATGCCTTCACGAACGATTGCTTGTGCTAGAACAGTCGCAGTAGTTGTACCGTCACCTGCGATGTCAGAAGTTTGTGAAGAAACTTCTTTAACCATCTGTGCGCCCATATTTTCGAATTTATCTTCTAATTCGATTTCTTTAGCAACAGATACACCATCTTTAGTGATTGTTGGTGCGCCGAAAGACTTATCTAAAACAACATTACGTCCTTTAGGACCCAATGTTACCTTTACCGCATTTGCTAAAATATTAACGCCTTCAACCATGCGTGAACGCGCGTCATCTCCAAAACGTACTTCTTTTGCAGCCATTTTGTATTCCTCTTAAAAATTGTTTACTTCCTGAGAATATTATCTCAGGATTTTAAATTTGTTCTGAGCAGTGCTTTTGCAACAGCAAGTTACCGCAACAGAGTGAAAGACTTTATCTTTGTTATTATCCTTCGATAACAGCTAGAATATCTTCTTCCTTCATCATCATTAATTCTTCACCATCAACTTTTACAGTAGTGCCTGCATATTGACCGTATAAAACATTGTCACCAACTTTTACATCCATTGCACGTACATCACCTGCATCTGTGATTCTGCCATTACCTGCAGCAATGATCTCACCACTGTTTGGTTTTTCTTTGCTGGCATTATCGGGAATGATAATTCCACCGGCACTTGTAGTCTCTTCTTCTGCTGGGCGTACTAACACACGATCGTGTAAAGGACGAATATTCATTGGGGTTCTCCTTAAAAATAAAAATAAAGTAAGAGTATTAGCACTCTCACGCAACGACTGCTAATGATAGGGGGTGATTATGAGAATTCAAGAATTTTTTCTATTTTTTTTCTAATTGTGTATTAACTTGTAGCCTGAATCTGTGAGGTTAATGCGGATAACAGGGCGTAAGATATTGGTTTGGCATGGAATTTAAAAAGCTCTACATAATTGAGTTCACCATCTGCTAGCGCAGATGGGAAGCTCACTAAATCTTAGCTTCACCCATAGGTTAAGCGGGTATTTTTTAAACCCGTGATGAATCAATAGCTTGCGTCCTGTGCCGTAGTGACCTCACGGATTCAGGTTGTAAACCAAATACCGTTAGTTACTTGACAGTCAATAGAATCGAGTATCATGTGAATAACTAAGCCTAAGCCAATATAGCGAACATAAAAAGGGCGAGGAATAAAACAAAGCACCACATAAACAGCAATCGCATAAAAACGATGCAAGGGGTGAAAGCCAATACTACAGCGGCTAGGATCATAAGTAGGAGTCGCTAACAAATGATCAATATCAACCAACATAGTGAGCATCAAAAAAATATAAGCACGTTTCCAGTCAGCACGAAAGAACAGCGCCACAATAATTGCAGGAGCAATAAAATGAAAAGTAATATGTAGCATACCCATCCCCCCCCTTTTTTTATATATTTTGTTTACACGATACCAGCGGCTTGTTCATCTGCAAAAT
>Ga0256840_1001324_pt1 | contig 23565 bp, 19 predicted proteins | sample 355202metaG_FD_185969 | JGI IMG/M metagenome (GOLD analysis project Ga0256840, IMG submission 185969) | Hydrothermal vent microbial communities from Mid Atlantic Ridge, Atlantic Ocean - 355-202 | ecosystem: Environmental > Aquatic > Marine > Hydrothermal vents | place: Atlantic Ocean: Mid...
ATTTCAATATTATTTCATGGGACAGGGCTCTGTATTATGCCAAGCATTATGCCGTTATAGGTGCCTTTCCCCGTGAAGAGTTAGATCTGGCAGAAAGACTGTTTTATGAAGACCCTAAAAAATACGGATTTTTCGGTGAACGCATTTGCAAGAACATTACCGAAAGTATAGTGCGGCGGGATGTTGAAAAAATTCCCTATACGGGACACTATCTTTTTAAAGGTAAGCCGATGGAAGACTATTTTCGTCTGAAAAAAGATATTGGAGACGAGATCATTTTAACTTCGGGAGTACGCGGTATTGTGAAACAGATGAGCTTGTACATAGATAAAATATACCGTTGCAAAGGGAATATTTCACAAGCCTCTTTTTCGTTGGCTCCGCCGGGTTATTCGTACCACAGCTGTTCTGACTTTGATGTGGGAAAACGAGGTTGGGGGCATAAGAATTTTACAGCAAAATTTGCACGAACTCGCGAGTTTCGGCAGTTACGAAAACTCGACTATATCGATATGCGATACACTATTAATAACGAGGAGGGAGTACGGTATGAACCGTGGCATGTTAAAGTCATATAGAGGGTTTATTCCGTTATTGCTGCTTTTGTCTGTTTCAGGATGCACGTTTTATCAAGATATCTATCAGGAGGACGGAGAGATTATGGCGACTCCGCTACCTGAGAAAACAACTGCTCCTTCGGCACCTCAAGACGAAAAGGTCGTTGATGATCCGGTTCTTGAACATAATAGCAGCGAAAAAACCGCAACTGTCTCGGTACCGGAATCGTTCAAAGGTGACGATGAAGCCAATAAAACGCTGTACGAGCCGCAAGACAATGTGTCCATAGCACCGCCTTTGTCGCTGCAACGAGCCCTTATAAAACGTGTGAGTACCACCAGCGATGCCAAAGATCATAAAAACTTTGCATTTGACCTGATTCAAAAAGGGCAGCAAGACAATAACACGCTCTTTATAATTGGCGGTATTCAAGGTGATGAACCGGGTGGTTTTATGGCAGCTTCCCTCATTGCAACACGTTACAACATTACCAAAGGCTCCGTCTGGGTCATTCCCAATTTGAATTTTTACAGCATTATTAAGCGCTCACGCGGTCCGTTCGGTGATATGAATCGAAAATTTGCATCGCTGCAAGAGAGTGACCCTGATTATGATGCCATCTGTAAAATCAAAAGCTATATTGCCAATGAAAACGTTAAGCTCATCGTGAATCTTCATGACGGCAGCGGTTACTACCGAGAGAAACATATTGATGAAAACCACTCCCCAAAAAAGTGGGGGCAGTGCTCTATTGTTGATCAGGCGCATCTTGACAGCGAATACGGTGATTTAGAAGCGATCTCTTCAAAGGTGATTGCGCATGTCAATACCAATTTGATTCGACAAGAAGATCGCTATTCGTTTAATAATACGCGTACCGCAGAAGGCAACGAGGAGATGGCAAAAACATTAACCTATTTTGCTGTTAAAAACAACAAAGCCGCTTTTGGTAACGAGGCGAGCAAAAATTTGCCGACACACGAGCGTATCTATTATCACCTGTTGGCACTGGAAAAATATATGGATATTATGGGGATCGAGTTTGAGCGCGAATTTGCATTAACACCTGAGGCGATTAAAAAAGAGATTAACAGTAATATTCACATTACGCTTGATGATAACAGAATACGCCTTCCGCTGGAAGATGTCCGTAATATTTTACGCTATTTTCCAGTGAACAGAGACGGCAGCATTACCTACTCGCCGAATAATCCGCTCATTAAAATAATTAAAGAGAATGATACCTACACCGTCTATTACGGTAATCGACGACTCACGCATTTAAAAGCGGATTATATGGATTATGTCGATATTGAAAGCAAGGTACACTTTAAAGTCGACAATCAAGATACCGAGGTACAATTCGGCGAGATACTTAGCGTTAAAAAAGATTTCTTGGTTTATGATCACGAGGAGTACCGTGTGAATGTTATCGGTTTTTCCCACCACTCAAAAAAAGAGACGGAGATACCCATCTCCAAAGAGAAGTTTATGAAACGATTTTCTATTGACAAACGGGGGCAGATGTACCGTGTTGAGTTTTATAAAAAAGACAAGTTCGCCGGAACGGTCCTGGTAAAGTTTGAAGATGCATAATGAATAACCGTGAAACAACGCAGACAGATGTCCTTATAATCGGTGCCGGCGGTGCCGCGCTTAGTGCCGCGCTGAAGGCACAAGAGCATGGAGCACGTGTTCAGGTACTGTCTAAAAGTTATCCGACCCGTGCTCAGACCTGTATGGCGCAAGGAGGCATTAATGCCGCGCTTTCTCACAGCGGTGCCGATACCGTAGCATTACATGTAGAAGACACGCTCAAATCGGCGCAGGGGTTGGCTCTGAGAGATGCAGTTTCGTTGATGTGTCAGCAAGCGCCGGAAGCGCTGGCGTGGCTTGATCGAATAGGTGTGCCCTTTAGTCGGAATGCAAAGGCCCAAATAGCGCAACGGCGTTTGGGAGGCGCTTCAAGCGAACGTGCTTGCTATGCGCAAGACTATACCGGTTTAAAAATACTTCATACACTGTACGATCAATGCAATCGCCATAACATTGAGTTTTTAAACGAGCGTTTTTTACTGAATATATGTACACAAAAAGATACGCACGGTAATGTTTGTGTCAGCGGTGTTACGGCACTTAACCTTCGTACGGGCGAGGTAGAGATGCACGAGGCTGCCAGTGTGATTGTTGCGACCGGAGGGTATAGCCGAATTTACCACCGTCATGCTACCAATGCTACCGGTACCACCGGTGACGGCATTGCTGCCGCACTGCGAGCCGGTGCCCGTTTGAGCGATATGGAGTTTATTCAGTTTCATCCCACGGCACTGAAAAACTCTTCGGTACTCATCTCTGAAAGTGCCCGAGGTGCCGGCGGTTATCTTCTAAATGCGGCACATGAGCGTTTTACCGATGAACTGGCACCGCGTGATATTGTTGCCCGTGAAATCTTAAAAGAGATAGAACGAGGCGGTGCCGTCTATTTGGATATTCGCCATTTGGGTGAGGCGTTTATTGACGCACAGTTACCGCAGGAGCGCAAGCTGGCACAGTTATATGAAGGCATTGATCCGGTATATGAGATCATGCCCGTAAAGCCGGCGGCGCATTACTGCATGGGCGGTATTGAGGTCGATGCCCGGTCACAAACAGCAGTTAGCGGGCTGTTTGCCTGCGGTGAGTGTGCAAATCATAATGTACACGGAGCCAACCGTTTGGGCGGTAATTCATTGTTGGAGCTGGTTGTCTTTGGACATCAAGCAGGTGTTAATGCTGCGCAGTATGCGCAACAGACCCAAAATACATGTAAGCCTACCGAACAGTTGCAAAAAGACAGAACTTTTGTCGAAGGCGTTAAATATTTCACCAATCAGATAGATTTTTATGAAAAGCACCGCTTTATGGGAAATATTTTTTACAACAATGCCGCTATAGTTCGAGATGAGAAGGGGTTAAAGGCGGTGCTGGCCGCAGTACGGCAATTGCAAAAAGAGCTGCCGTTTATGGGACCTAAAGACAAATCAAAAGTGTATAACACGAACCTAGTGGAGTTTATTGAGTTTGGTAACATGGTTGAGTTGGCCGAAGTCGTACTGGTGAGTGCCATCAGTCGGCGCGAAAGTCGTGGCGCACACTTTCGAAGTGATGCACCGCAACGCGACGACGAACGTTTCGGTGCACATACGGTTGCATGGAAAGAAGAGGGCGTGTTATGTTTGGATTTTATTAAGGGAGAAGTGCTATGAATATTGAAGTTTTACGGTACTGTCCGGCGGCTCCCAACGGCGCACAAAAAGTTTCGTACGAGCTTGAGGCAACAGGTCAAACGCTCTTGGACGCATTGACGACGATTAAAACCGAACAGGATGCCACGCTCTCCTTTGCTTCGGAGTGTCGTTCCGGTGTCTGCGGTAGTTGTGCCATGCGAGTCAACGGTGTTGAAGTACTGGCATGTACGTATCAGGTACGTGAGGGTGATCTGATTGAGCCGCTTCGTAATATGGAGGTTGTCCGAGACCTGATTGTTGACGTTGAGAGTGCTTTGCGTTTCAATCAACAGGCACATGCTTACGGGAGTGTCAGTGTACAAACGCCCTCAGTTACCCCCGAAGAAGAGAAAATCAACGAACTGCAAAGTGCCTGTATATTGTGCGCTTCGTGTTACAGCGCGTGCCCGGTTTATGAGCTTAACAGTGAGTTCCTGGGACCGTTTGCACTAACACGCAGTTGGCGCTATGTGAGTGATGTCCGCGAAACGGAAGTCGTCGATAAAATTGCTACCGTACAAGACAACGGCATATGGGACTGTACCCTCTGTAATGAATGTGTTCCGGTCTGTCCGGTCGGGATTGCACCAAAGCAAGATATTGTTATGTTGCGTAACAAAAGCGGGGTAATGGGCTATATGGATCCAAGTTTTGCGTCAGGTTTTGGAAACGGTTTTGGCAATGACGGGACGCCGAATTTCGGAGGGCCGGCTTTTTAAAATTTTTAAGTTAGTCTTTGTTATACTTTGTCGCAAAGGTAGGTATTATGGCGAAAGAACACTCATTGGATATTTCTGCAAAAATAGACAAACAGGCGTTTAAAGATGCGATCAACTTGGTAGAGAAAGAGGTGGCGAACCGTTACGACTTCAAAGGAACACCGTATGAAGTTACTTACAAAGAGAGTGACAAAGCATTGGTTTTGGTAGCCTCAAGCGACAATAAACTGGAGGCACTCAAAGACATTGTCATTGCCAAACTGGTGAAACGGGGGCTTTCCTCCAATGTTCTTGACGAAGTGCGTGTTGAAGATGCCAGCGGCGGAACGCGAAAAGCAACCTTTAAAGTTGTTGATTATATTGAAGCCAAAGAGGCAAAAAAAATTGTAGCTGAAATTAAAAAACTCAAACTCAAAGTAACTGCACAGATCGAAGGGGATGCGATACGTGTTAAAGGCAAGCAGATTGACGATCTTCAAAAAGTGATGCGTGCCGTTAAATCGTTAGAGTGGGATGCTCCGCTTGTTTATGACAATATGAGGTAAGCGATGACCAAAAAGAAGAAGTTCATCTCTATTGACAAGCGTTTGCTGACGGAAGGTCAGAAGCTTAAGTTTAAAGTGTACGAATCCAATGAATCCAAAAGTGCCATGACACTTTTTTTACAGAGCGACAGTGTGCTTGATGGTACAACCAAGGTGCAGTTACGTGAGGTCGAACAGCTCTACGTCGATGAGATGAGCTACAAGGAGTATGAGAAGTATATTACCGAGCATATTCAAACCATTGTCAAAAATCCGGAGTTGTCGCTTGATGATAAAGCTGCCGTTTTGTATGAAAGTGCGACACGTATTATGGAACAGCTTTTTGAAAATCCGGAGTCGCTAGAGGCGCTCAAAGAGTCCAAGGAGGTTGTTGGCGGTTTTATTGAAACAACGTTGAGCGATCCCAGTGCCGTACAGTCGTTAATGAAAATAACGGCGCATGACTACTATACCCATACCCATTCGATTAATGTCAGTATTTATGCGATCTGTTTGGGTACCTATTTAGGGTTACGTGAAGAAACACTTTATGATTTGGGAACATCAGCGATGTTGCATGACATTGGAAAGAGCAGGATCGATTATGAGATTATCAACAAAAACGGAGCCTTGAGCGATGAGGAGTTTGCTCAGATGAAATATCATGCCTCATACGGATATGAGATTGCCCTGAATCTTGGCATTACCGACAGAGATATTCTCTCGGGTATCCGGCATCATCATGAGAAAATGGATGGCCACGGTTATCCTGACGGGATTGAGAAGAAAAACATCTCTCAATTTGCACGTATTATCGGCGCATGTGATGTGTTTGATGCGCTTACAACAAAACGTTCTTACAAAGATCCTTTTAGCTCGTTCGATGCTTTGGCACTGATGAAGAATCGAATGGATACGCACCTCGATATGGAGGTGGTAGATCAATTTATCTTAATGTTGCGTGATCGAAAATCGTCATGACTTCAGAGAGACAAAAGGAAAAAGATGAGTAAAATGACGGTAGCTGAAGCGGCAGCACACTTTAATGTATCGAAAGAGGCGATTCACAACCGGATTCGTCGCGGCAGCATTGACTGTATTATCGAAAACGGTGTCAAGTATGTGGTGACCGGTGAGGAAGCCTCCTCTAAAACGAAAGAGGAGAGTCGCTATTATGACTATATTGAAGCGGAAAATGCACGTCTTAAAAAGCGTATTGACACCCTTGAGCATGAGACAACAACACTCCGAAATCAACGCGAACAGATGCTCATTGAAGAGCGTCAAAAAATAGAGATGATTTATAAAGAGCGGGATGAGCAGCTTAAAAGTGTTCTGCAGGTCGTTGCCACGAAGTTTTTAGCCAATATGAATGTTGAGACCGTCATTGAAGATGCGGTAACGGCTGAAGTGCTTGAAGCAGAACCGATGGATTGGATCTCACTAAAAGACTTTTTAAAATTAAAAAACTATAAAACCAAGAAAAAAGAGAAGATTAAAAAGCGTTTTAAGCAAGCTGCCAAAGATGACAGTCGCATTATTATCAAAAAAAAGAAACTCTATTTGGATCCGCAAAAGTATGACTACAGCGACTTGCTCAAATAATTTAGTGACGTCGGTGTCGTTTTGCAGCGGGGTTTCTTTTGTGTTGCTCCCGCTTTTGCAGATTAAGTTTTCGAAAGCAACTCTGACAGATTGGATAGGGTGAGTTCATGGGTAATGTTTTAGTACACTGACGGCATTTAGGAACGAAATGGCTCTGCTTTAGCGAATTTTCTATAAATCGGTTAATAATACGACGATACCGCAAGGCTTCATGCTGATCGACAAACAGGTCGCTAAAACGATAGTGTAACCATAAATACAGTGAGATCTCTTTGGCCATATCTTCAGCTTCAAGAAGTTCGTCACTGCTCTGTGCGAACTCATGAAGGAGTACCGGTGCTTGATAATGTACCGGTTGGTCTGCCTCTACAGCACGAATGTAACGTTCATAAGCAGCAACAATATATGGGGATTTGAAATTGAGCGGCGCACAAGCAAGATGGTATTTAGATGCCAGATCAAGATCAAAATGATCTACAATGGTAGCGGCTTCTAGCATTCCTTCCAAGTTTGCTGCTCGAAAAGGACCGCTAAATTGCATATTCTTAACAAAAAAATTGAGAATTTCAAACAAAGAGGTCTCTTCTAGAATTGAACCGACAAGACGAATATGTTCCAAAGACGCCATAACGTTAAAAGGAAGGGCAATATGGGTGGCCTGTTTATGAAACTTTTTTTGGAGAATCGTGAGAACATCCGGCTTTAAGGCACCGACATATCCGGCACGGCTGAGACCGTAGCGACCGGCACGACCGGCAATTTGATGTATCTCGCTGACGCTGAGTTCGCGCTCTTTGACACCGTCGAATTTTTGTGCCTTATAAAATAACACGGTATCAATAGGAAGATTCATTCCCATGGCAATGGCATCGGTGGCAACGAGAATGTTGGTTTCACCTTCACGAAAACGGCGAGCCTCTTCGCGCCGTACTTCAGGACTTAGATTACCGTAAATAACGCTGACTTCATGGTGACGCGAGAGTTGCTGCTTGAGTTTTAAGACATCGCGTCGCGAGAAAGTAATAATGGCAGTATGCGGTGTAATGTGAGCAATAGGTGTGGCACTTTTAAGCAAGGTTAACGGATTTTTCCTTGTAAAATGGATGATTTCCAACGGTTCATTCAAATAGACGGCAAGCTGCTCAACAGCGTTAATGGTATTGACCGATCCGGTCATAATGACGGTACTTGCCGGAGCACCGATAATGGCATTGGCCCATGCCCAGCCGCGATCACGATCTCCGATCATCTGTATTTCATCAATGACGCAGACATCGACATCAACCTCAAAATTGAGCATTTCAATGGTTGAACTGATGTGCGTTGCCTCATCATCGATGATCTGCTCCTCGCCGGTGATAAGTGATGCATCAACACCGTATGCCTGTAAGGTTTCATACCCTTCAAGTGCTAAGAGTCGCAACGGTGCAAGGTAGTAACCCGTTTCAGCGTTCTGTAGTGTCTGCATGGCCTGGTGTGTTTTACCGCTGTTTGTCGGACCTACATGTAAAATAAGCTGTCGCTTGAGTGAACGTGCCAGAGGAAAAAGATTTTTGAAATCACGAATACTTCGGGCTAACAGTTCCTGACGTTGGCGTTTGAGCAGATCTTTTTGAATGGATCGATTAAAATCAAAAAGAATAATGCGTTCTAATTTTGCTGAAATGTTCAAAGAGTTATTCAGATACGGAAGCAACAATGTATAAATTTTTTGATGTAGCGTTTCATCGCTCAATTGAAGAATTTCCGCCTGTTTGCGACATTTGTCAACGATGGCATTGAGTTCAAGGAAAAAAGTGTTTGCTGCCTCTTTTGTCGCGATCTCAACCGCATGGTAGCACTCCAGCTCTTTTTCATGCCAGATGGCGTATAAGAGAGCTTGTTTGTCAAGAGAGAGGTCTACGTCAAAGTCAAGAGTGTGATTGGAATACGGCAACATAACAGAGCTGTTTGCACTTAAAACAATTTCGTGTTCATATTGTTTGAGTGCGGTAATGGAAGCAAGTTCTTTGAGTAGTGACAACAGTAACGTATCACTTAGCTCCGGAAGCGTTACAGAAGCCTGAGGAGGTGTCTGTTTTAAGGCGTGGATAATTTGAGAGGCACTTAAGTAAGTATGCTTCGGTGAGAGCGTTGCAAGAAAGGTGTCTAACTCCTGTTGTTTTAACAGGGTTAGCTGCTGTTTTGTCTCTGTGATTGTGGCAATGAGACGATCGGCAGGCTCTTCTTTTAAATAGGTAAAGGCGAAGGGTTGGGTCGTCAGTACAACAATTTTTTCAAATGCCGTATCGAAAATATTGTAGTGCAACAGCGCATGAAACTCCAGGGCATCTTCAAGGTTAAAACTACCCGAAACACGCTTTTCAATCAGCGAGCGTTTTTTTTCATAGCGGATATGCTCAAGTTTGGCTTCCATTTTGTAGCGGTTTATTTTTTTGCTGCGAACATCAATAAACGCATTAAAAAGAAGTGCTTCTTCTTCGGCGGTGGTATCCATCTCTTCTAAAATGGAAGCGATTTTTTCACTTCGCAACGTCGGTTGTTCTTTGATTTTTGTTGCCGTATAGATGGTACCGTCTGCTCTAAAAAAGTCAACAATATTTGAACGTATGTAGGTATCGGCTTCAGACCAGATGCGCCGAATACGTCGTATGAGGTAATCGCGTTCATAACGATCGGGAGGCAGAGCGATAAAGTGAAAGAGTTCACTTAAGGTTGAGGTAGGGACGCGCTCTATACCTTCATCAAAACCGTCACCGTCAAAATAGTGTCGAATTTTCTGGTTGAGCTTGAGCTGTTTTTTCTTTTTGCTACCCATAAAATGCTCTCAAAATAGTTTTACGGTGATATTATAATAGAGTTCTTGAAAAACTCCTAACTTCGACTTTGGTGTTATCGTTTTTTAGTGTTTTTAATGATATAATTCCCCTGAATTACAGTGAATTACAAAGGAAACCTATGAAAAAAATTCTACTCATCTCATTGGCAACAGCATCGTTGCTTTGTGCCGCAGAAGGTGACAGACCGTTGAAAACCCATACGGAGTTTTCTCTTGTCGATGCCAATGGTAATACCGACAATACATCGTTGGCATTTGAACTTAAAGCCGATAAAAACTATGGCAAACATGAGTTTCGTGCTGATGCCAATGCCTATTATACCAAAGAGAGTGATACCGCTACTAAAAACAAGTGGATGCTTGAGCTTAACTACGACTATATGATAACAGACCGTTTTTCTTTTAACTATCTTATTGGGTACAAGCGCGATAAATTCTCAGGTTTTGATTATCAGTTCTATACCGGACCTGGGGTTGGGTACAAGGTGATTGAGACACCGGTGCATAAGCTCAATGTACAGGCCAATTTACTTTACTCGATTGACCAGTATGAAGGAAACGGTGATAAAAACGACTATTTGGGCTACGGTGCCGGTTTGAATTATGAGTGGCAGGTAGCCGAGAATCTAAAGTTTAAACAAGATCTAAAATACCGCGGCAGTTTTGATGATTCTGAAAACTATTTTATAAACTCCAAGAGTGCTATTGAAAGCAAATTAGGCGGTCTTTTTTCTATGGGGATTAGTTATGCCGTAGATTATGCCAACTTGCCGGCAGCAGGTAAAACATCAACCGATAAAACATTACTTGCATCGCTCATTATTGACTACTAGTCTCTTTGTTTGCACTGCTACGTAGTAGTGCAAAAGAGCATAAGGCAACACCTGCAGCGACTGCGAAGAGTTCAGAAGGCCATAATTCGTAGATATATCCCGCACCGATGGCCCCGATAAACCCACCCAAACCGTATGAGATGCCAAAAAAGAACTGCTGCGCCAGTTTTTTTTGTGTATAGAGCGTAAAAAGATAGCTGATTGCTGCGGAGTGAAAAAGTGCAAAGCTGAGCGCATGAATACTCTGTGACACAAACAGCAGGGCAAGGTTAGTGGGGTAAAGAAACAGAAGCAGCCAGCGTATTGTCGTAAATAGTGTTGTAAACTGTAAGATACCCAAAAGATTTTTTCTAAGGAGCGGTCCTTGAAAGTAGAGCATAATAATTTCCACAATAACACCGAAGCTCCAGAGGTAAACCGTCATATCCAAAGAGATACCCTGTGCGGTTTCATAAATGGTAAAAAAGTTGTAAAAGGCACCGAAACTTATCTGCATGAGCAGCAGACCGCTCCAAAGTCGCCAGCGTCTTAAGATATTGAAAGAGCTCCCCGAAGGCGTGTCGTTATTGTTAACGGTCGCCGTTTGATGTGCGGCAATGATATAGCCAAACAGGGCAGTTGCCATAACCATAGCAATGAGGTAGAGAATGGCTGTTTGCGGGGTATTTAAAAATTCAACCAGTACCAATGAGACCATAATAAAGCCGACCGATCCGTACAGCCGTACTTTACCGTAACGCTCTTTGCCGACCTGTTCTAGCGCGATGACTTCAATAAACGGTAAAATCAGACTCAGACCGATGCCCAGTCCGATATTGGCACACAAGAGCGCATAAAACGATTCGAGTGCCGGATAAAAGGCAAGGGCACTCAACGCCAGGAGTACCAGTGCGGTATTAAAAACATTACGATTAAGCTGCACTCCTTTAATAAAGGCAAAGGGAACCATAAATCGTACAAGAGGTGCTGCAGCAAAGATGATGCCGATCTCAGAAGGTGTATAGCCGATACCGGAGAGCACTTTAGGCAGAAAAATAATATGAACAGCTATGATGGCAAAATAGAAGAAGTAAAAAAGAGCTAACAGTACAGGCATTATTGGGTATTAATGACGGCGGTACGGCTGATAAGGTCGTGCAATGCACGTTTATCGCGGCGAAACAGTCCGATAAAAAACCCTACAAGAGTGATTAGCGAGAGGAAATAGCCCAAAAATCGGACAATCAGTTGAAAATAGGAGGCTGTCTTGAGGGTTGTAGCATCAACGACTTTGGAGCGAGCGAGTTGTTTGCCCGGTGTTTTTCCGCTACGGTGCCACAAAAAGACATAGATTCCCATCATTAACACGACATGCAGCAGGGAGACCAGAGGATCGGGTGCATTGGTGACAGACGCTTCGCTGTGGGTAATGACATCGAGAGCTGTGGCTTTTTTCATCGCGTCACGTCCAAAAACAAGCATCATAAACAGGCTAATGGGTATGCCTATCATAAAAATATCGGTTACAAAGCCTAATGCACGTGTCCAAAAACCGGCAAAAAGCCTCTGTGGGGTTGATGCATCGGAAGTTTTGCTCGCAGGAGTTTTATGTTTTACGTTACGCCATCTCATGGTGGCATTATACACTTTTTCAGGGCGTATTGTAAGTCAATGCTGTTAGTTATGTTGGAAACCATTATTTACAAATAGTTAACTAAACAGACGTATACTTTTACCATCTCAACAATGAACGTTGAAGAGATTCTTTTTAATCAACTCCTAGTATTCAAAAGATAGTTTTAGGCTGTAGTGTTTGAGCCTAAAACTATTGACTCCCTTAACTGATAACGGCTATTTTGTTTTTCGTGCGTGACGTTTTCGTTCGGTTGCATCGAGGTAGCGTTTACGAATGCGAATGTTTTTGGGCGTCACTTCAAGCAGTTCATCTTCTTCAATCCATTCAAGCGCTTTTTCCAGATTCATATCACGCGGCGGCACAAGTTTAATGGCATCGTCAGCACCGCTGGAGCGAACATTACTCTGTTGCTTCCCTTTAATAGGATTGACTTCAAGGTCATTGGAACGGCTATGTTCACCAATGATCATGCCGGAGTATACTTTGGTTTGCGGTTCAATAAACATGACACCGCGATCTTGAAGGTTGAAGATAGAGTATGCCAGGGCAACTCCGGACTCCATGGAGATAAGCGCACCGTATTGGCGGCTCTCAACACTTCCGGAGTAGGGTCGAAATTCCAAAAAGGAGTGATTCATCACCCCTTCGCCGCGGGTATCGGTCAGAAACTGTCCTCGAAAACCGATAAGTCCACGCGCGGGTATTTCAAACTCAATACGAGTAAACCCTTCCCCCATCGGCAGCATGGACTTCATTTCTGCTTTACGTTTGCCCAGACGTTCAATAACCGTACCGCTGTAGTCATCAGGGGTGTCAATGACCAGATGCTCGAAAGGTTCGCATTTAATACCTTCAATCTCTTTGACAATGACCTCGGGACGACTGATACCAAATTCAAAGTCTTCCCGACGCATATTTTCTGCTAAAACGGTAATTTGTAACTCGCCGCGACCGGAAATTTTGAATTTTCCTTCGCCGACAATTTCAAGTCTCATGGCGACATTGGTCTGCATCTCTTGCTCAAGGCGGTCTTTCAGTTTATTGGAGGTGACATGTTTGCCTTCGGTTCCCGCCAAAGGAGAGTCGTTGACCGAAAAAACGACGGTAAGCGTCGGCTCTTCAATATGCATCGGATCAAGCGGCATCGGATTGTTCGGATCGACTACGGAGTCACCTACGTCAACTGTCTCCATTCCTGCAATGGCAATAATATCACCGGCTTCCGCTTCGTTGATCTCCATACGATTGAGTCCGTGAAAACCGATGAGTTTGCTGACTTTTCCTTTAACAAGTTCTCCGTCGGCTTTAGCGAGTGTAATGGCATCACCCTTTTTAATGGTACCGTTAAAAATTCGAGAGATACCTATTTTTCCGACATAGTTATCATAATCAAGCGTAAAAACCTGTGCTTGAAGGGAGTTGTCTTTATTGCCGTCAGGAACGGGAATGCGCTCGAGTATGGTTTCAAAAAGGCATTCAAAATTGCCATCTTCGTCCGCCATGTCGCGTTTGGCAATACCATCACGCGCAGCAGCATAGATGACGGGAAAATCCTGTTGCTCATCGCTGGCATCCATAGCCGCAAAGAGGTCAAAAACCTCATCGACAACACGTTCAGGGTCCGCAGAGGGTTTGTCAATTTTGTTGATCACAACAATAGGCATTTTTCCCAGAGCCAACATTTTCTTGACGACAAATTTTGTTTGCGGCATCACCCCTTCATAGGCATCAACCAACAAAAGGACACCATCTACCATTTTAAGGACACGTTCGACTTCGCCACCAAAGTCGGCGTGACCCGGAGTGTCAATAATATTGATTTTGTAATCTTTATAGCGAATTGCCGTATTTTTTGACAAAATGGTAATGCCGCGCTCTTTTTCCAAGTCATTACTGTCCATGGCACGTTCATCGATATGTTCGTGAGAACCGAATGTTCCAGACTGTTGTAATAAACCGTCAACTAAGGTTGTTTTACCGTGGTCAACGTGAGCGATAACGGCGATATTTCTAATATTTTGCAAGGGGATTCCTCTGTCTCTTAAGATATAAGAGCAATAATTTTTGGAATGTTATCGAAAATAAAGTTATAGAAAGGTTATAGAAGTCGAAAAAAGCATGCTCAGTGTCTCAAAAATACATGTAAATGAAATCAGGAGATTTTGCACACTTTCTTAGGTTTAAAAAGATTTTTTATTATTATGGAATGCTAATTGCTTTTGTTCAGTTATGTCAACTAAAGAAAGGAGTCGTCGTGGTGGTACAAAAGAGTAAAACGGCGTCCAACGGTTTTTCATTAATGCAGCTGCTAGGCGGGCAATCAAACGGAAAACAGGGTGAAAATTTTGCACTGATGCTTCAGCAGTTGGGTATTGTTAGCGAAACGGCAGGGCGCATTAAAAACGGGTCCGATTTTATAAATGTATCGTTATTGCAAGCAGAAGAGAGTGCTGTAATGCCGCCCTTGCAGGAACAACAAGAAGGATTAAAAGAAGTCGATAACACGCTTTTGAAACTCTTAGAAGCATTTCCTTTTGATACATTGGACGCCGACGCAGAGCGTAATATGATAAACCCTCAGTTGCTTCAAGGCCATACCGGTGATGATGTGAAGCAACTGATTGTCGAAGCCAAGGCACACTTGAAGTTGCAAATTGGAGATTTGGCAAAACGTCAGGGGATAGCGCTGGACATTGAAACGTTGCCAAAAAATTTGCAGAGCCTCGCGATTATAGCTGAGAAAATCGGCATTGATGTTACAAAGATAACGCTCGATATGTTTCAGAACAAATTGCCGAACATCCCTGCCGGCGACAAGGGAGTTACGGTGTTGCAACCTCAGCAAAAAAGTGTTGAGTATTCGACACAGGCATTGGTGCATTTTAAAAGGGATTATAAAGAAGCGCACACACTGACGAATGCGACGCGGGATCCGATAGCAAAGCAGGAGCCATTAAAGACGCTGTTGCATATACCTTCACAGAGCCTTAAAACACTTTCTGACAATGCGGTGACGAAAACGGTTGGACCAGAAACGATGCAGTTTACCCCGGCCAACAGTGCCCCTTCGGCAACCAAACCTCTTACGGTGCCATTACAACCAGCCGCTCTATCGAATATGGCCGGAGTAGCACCTGATGAGACTTTAGAGAGCGTACGGCCTGCTATGGAGCGAATGCCGACTCTAGAGAGCAGCATCACGGTACCGAAGACGCCTGTTTTGTTTGGAAGTGAGGCATCACGTATGGCACAAACAGATGACGTGACGAATGAATCAAAAATCGCTTCGGTTACATCTATTGAAAGCAAACCCGTGGCGCTGGAGCTTAAAGTGAAAGAGGCCAAACAGATGGTATCTCATATGGCAACCAATCTTAAAGAGGCGGTTGAGAACTATAAGCCGCCGTTTACACGCCTTACCATGCAACTGAACCCTGCCAAACTGGGTGAAGTGGATGTGACCATGATTCAGCGCGGCAACAATGTGCATATCAATATCAGTTCGAATAACAGTGCCATTGCCGTATTGGCACAACACTCGGTAGAGCTTAGAAACCAGTTGGCTAACAATGGCCTGAGTCATGCTACGATGCAGTTTAACACCGGCGGCGGTGAACAGCAGCGACAGAGCCAGCATCAGCAAAATATGATGGAAGCATATGAAAAATATGCTGCCTTGGAGGGTGAGGAAAGCCATGAGGCATTGAGCTCACTTGAAATCATCATACCACAATATGTATAGAAGGAATGTATAATGGAAGTCACCAACAACACTACCGCTACGAGCTTATCCAATGCACCCGCAGGAACGAATCCTAAGAGCGTTTTGGGAAAAGACGATTTTTTAAAACTGCTTTTGGTGCAACTGAAGTACCAAGACCCTACCGAACCGATGGACAGTGATAAGATTTTGTCACAAACATCGCAGTTGGCGGCACTTGAAGCTTCGACAAATACCAACAAAGCTTTAGAAGATTTAACGGCATCACTGGGAAACAGCTTGCAGTTCAGCACGATCTCGGCAATTGGAAAAATTGCCGATACCGGGAGCAATGCCATTGTTGTCGAAGAGGGTAAAACGACAGAGTATCAGCTCTATTTTGCTTCAGATGTCAGTAGCGGTACAATCTCTATTATGGATGTTAACGGAAATACCATTGACACTATGGCATTGAACGGTTCAGACAAAGGGGTGCACAACTTTACGTGGGACGCTAAAGTGAATGGAGAGCCTGTAGAAGAGGGGCTCTACTATGTGACGGCAAGTTATAGTGATGCTTCCGGAAAGAGTTATGAAACACGGGTTGGAACGTATCCGATTGAATCCGTTCGATTTGAAGACGGAGAAGCTCTGGTGAAATTGGGATCGAGCTACATTCCTATGGATTCCATTAAAGAAATTTATGAGGGTTAACTGATGAATCAGGCATTTTACACAGGACTTAGCGGCATGAAAACATACCAGTACAGTCTGGATGTGACGTCTAACAATTTGGCCAATATCAATACCGTAGGGTTTCGGGCAGACAGCACAGAATTTTCAACATTGTTTGAAGGAGTGCTCCATACTGCTCAGGCATCGTCGAGTAACTCTGTAGGTGTCGGATCACAAGTGCAGGCAACGGCCATGACCCAGACTTACGGCAGTTTTATGCAAACCGACAGTGCTACGGATTTAGCCATTGCCGGAGACGGATGGTTTGGTGTGACTTCAGGTGCCGGCGATATGTATACGCGTGCCGGTGCATTTACATTTGATTCGGATCGTAATCTGGTGAGTTATGACGGTATGTATCTGTTAGGTACCATGGGCAGTAATATTAACGGAAATATTATGACGGAAATTACAGATACCACGCCGATGGGTGCCCCGTCATCACAAAGTAAAATGACGCTACCGGAAAATTTACATGTCAATGCGGAGCCGACATCATATATTAATTTTTCAGGGAATCTGACCTCAAGCGAGACTGTTATTCACCAAAGCAGTACGGTCATTTCACCCAACGGAGAAGAGAATTTTCTACTGTTGGAATATACTAAAAGTGCGCAACAGCCTCAAGAGGGCATTGTATGGGACATTGTCGCGACCTTAAAATCTAAAGACGGCGAAACAGTTTACGATACGCAAAAAGGATCGGCACGCTTCGATTCGCGCGGTGCTATAGAGCGTTTTACGCTACCGACATTTAACAATGACGGCGTACCGCTAAATATTAATCTGGGCGTGGCGTTTTCCGGAGTGACCTCCATTGACAATGTTGAAGTGAGTTATGCCAGTGAGCACGACGGTCGTGCCGCCGGTGATCTGGTGGGGTACAGCATTAATACTAACGGGGAGGTGATCGCATCGTTTGACAACGGTGTGTCCAGTTCCGTGGGGCGGGTTGCTATTTTTCATTTTGGAAACGATCAAGGGTTAGAGCGTGTTAGCGGTACGCACTTTCAAGCCAGTGCAAACAGCGGTGATCCGATATTTTATACGGATGAAGCCGGAGAGTATGTCGTAGGAGCAGATCTTAAAAGCTTTACCTTGGAAAATTCCAACCTGCAATACGAAAACGGTTTGACGGAGCTGATTATATTGCAGCGTGCTTTAGATGCCAATGCCAAAAGTATTACCACCGGTGACGAATTGATTCAAAAAGCTTTGGATATGGATGCCTAAAACTGGAATACATCTTGCTTTATATCTATAATTATTACAAAAGGATTTAAAATGTTAAAATCACTTTATTCTGGTGTTTCAGGTTTACAGTCACATCAGATCGCTATGGACGTCGAATCAAACAATATTGCTAATGTCAATACCGTCGGTTATAAATATTCTCGAGCCAACTTTTCAGATCTTTTAGCACAGACCAATCAGATTGCCACGGCTCCTCAGGGCGCTTTAGGCGGAAAAAATGCCATGCAGGTCGGTCTGGGTACAACAGCCAACTCCGTTACGCGGATTCATTCGCAAGGATCTATTCAAAATACCGATAAAAATACGGATGTTGCCATTCAGGGTGACGGTTTTTTTGTTGTCAGTTCTGATGGCGGCAATACCTACAAATATACACGTTCGGGAGATTTTAAATTTGATGCTTCCGGTAACTTTGTTGATAATAACGGCTTTATCGTGCAAGGATGGATGCGGGATAAAGAGACGGGAAAAGTAGACGCTACCGCGCCTATCGGTGACATTCAAATACCTGCCGGTTTGACAACGCCGGCAAATGCCTCGACGCAGATTGATCTGAAAGCCAATCTGAATTCGGGAAGTACGGTAGTACAGTTTGCTCCGACATTTGCTCTGGACAATACCGGCGCTACCACCGATATTGATGCTTACAGTGAAGATATGGCGTATCTGTTTAATGCCAGTGGCGAAGCATTTAATCTGGTTACCGGACAGGGGTTTGAAATGAGCGTTGACGACGGTGCCACGTGGCAAGCGTTTACGTATGACCCTGTCGGCGGTGACGGCGCTGCGGGTGATGGAAATTTTCAAACAGTAAACGGACTGCGTGAAGAACTTTCAAGTTTTTTAGGTGTTGATGTTACCGTCACTTCCGAAGGGAAGTTTCAAATTCAAAACACAAGCGGCGCGGCAATTAACATCAGCGTTCAAGATATTGCCGCCAATCCCAACAACAAATTTTCTTCAAACTTTTCCACACTCATAGGAAGTATTCAGCCGGCTGCTGCAAAAACATCACAGGCTGTTAATGCGGCAACACACTCCAGCAGTATCGATGTGTTTGATTCGCTGGGGAGTAAACATACGGTCAAATTCGATTTTAGAAAGCAGTCGGGTGCGGCGGGAACAACATGGACATGGAGTGCTGAGGTACCAAAACCCGGTGATTTAAACAGTAATTTATCACCAAACGAAAATAAAATCTGGGGCGGAAGCATTCAGTTTGATGAAAACGGTGCCCTTTCGGGATTTACCCCGCCCAATTTGGACTTTACTGCCAACAACGGTTCATCAGCCAATCAGAATATAAACCTGAACTTTGGAACCATCGGCGGATTTGACGGCATTACAAGTTTCGACTCCAAGTCGGCAACAAGCGGTATTTCGCAAGACGGATACCCCGGCGGTGATCTTTTGGGGATTCGAATCGATCAAAGCGGTACGCTAATTGGCTCTTTTTCAAACGGGCGTTCTTTTGGACTGGCACAGATTTCCATGGCAAAATTTTCCAATAACGAGGGGTTGGTCGGAGACGGCGGCAATGTCTATTTGCAATCGGCCAACTCAGGAGATCCTATTATAGGTACGGCAGCTACGGCAGGGCGCGGGTTTATGCAGTCGTCCGCTTTGGAAGCATCGAATGTGGATCTTTCCAAATCATTGACCAATCTCATTATTATTCAACGTGGGTATCAAGCCAACGGAAAAACCATTACCACCTCCGATACGCTGCTCGAAACGCTCATTGGACTGAAGCGTTAGATTTACATGTAAATTTGTAGCGCGTTGAGTGCGCTACAGCACTCTTCCATAGAGTTCATTATGCAGTTTCATGGCATAACGATCACTCATACTGGCAATATAATCGGCTATGACACGATGCTGATGACGTGACGCCAGCTGGCGGTAAAAATATTGCGGTAGAAGTTTAGGTTCATCATTCAACGCAGCGTACAGTCCAATAATTGCCTGCTTTCCCGAGAACATTTTACGAACAATATTTTTATGCTGGTAAAGCTCTTGGTGCAATATCTTTTTGAGCTGTTTAATGTCACGTTCAAGATCTCTCTCAAAGCCGACGGGAAGAGGTTCCGATGAGGGAATCACGGCACTGAGAACAGCAGTTGAATCAATGTTTTTTTTGGAATAGGCTAAAAGAGAGTAGACCAGATGGTTAATAAAGTGAGAGCTAAAACGGTAGCGAAACATCTCATCACCCTCTTTGATATGAATTCCTTCCGCTTCGACTTTATGTAAAATTTCTTGAATCAGATCGCTTTGTTTGAGTGTCTCAAAGCTGATGAGTCCGGCATGAATGCCGTCATCAATATCGTGACTCATGTAGGCAATTTCATCAGCACGATCTACAATCATTGCCTCAATGGAGGGGTGTGTTGAAAGATTAAACTGCGTATCGATATTGGCGTGCAAAAACTTTTTTGCATAGGGGTAGGAGTGCTTTAAGATTCCTTCTAAGGTCGCAAACGTCAAATTGAGACCATTGAACTGTTTGTACTTTTTCTCTAAAAACGTGACGACCCGAAAAGATTGATAGTTATGCTCAAAACCGTTTGGAAAGCCATTGTCTTTCAGACAGCGATCAAGGGTATCACCGCCGATATGCCCAAAAGGGGTGTGCCCTAAATCATGCGCCAAGGCAATAGCTTCGGCAAGAGATTCTTGAAGATGCAGACTTTTAGCAATCGAACGGGCAATTTGACTGACCTCAAGGGAGTGCGTCAGTCGGGTTCTAAAGAAGTCGCCTTCATGATTTAAAAAGACCTGTGTTTTGTATTCGAGCTTACGAAAGCTTCCGGAGTGGATAATGCGGTCACGATCACGATCAAAAGGCGAGCGGAAATCACAAGAAGAGGCATGAAAACGAGCATCAGCTCTCATACGACTCTTTTTCAAGGTTGATCTCATGAATGGTAATGAGCAGGTCAAGTAGCTTCTTTTGTGTAAAGGGTTTATGTAAAAAGTGGGCGTGCTTGAATTTCTCCATGATCTGATAGTGAATATCGCGCATATCATGGACTACAAATACAATTTGTAATCCCTGTTTTTCGGCAATGTCAGAGAGCTCTTCTATTGAAGTTTCACCCAACACGTTTGAATTTAAGATAAGAAAGTCAACATGATGGAACTCATCATGAATAATTTTAGCGGCATGTTCCCATGAAAATGAAGGCTTGACTTTGAGGTGAAAATATTCTAACTGCTGACGTAATACCCGTGCAGCAAGGACATTGTTATCTACAATAAGAGCAGAGTATTTCATAATCTCTTTATACGGAAGACGGTATTTACGCTGTTCTATTTTTTCGGGAAGATCAAGGACAAGATTAAAGACAAAACTGCTGCCGTGACCGTAGCTGCTTTTGAGTTTAATGTCGCCGCCCATTGTGTTGATGAGCTGTTTGCTCATAATCAGACCGATCTTAATGTTGGAGTCGATATTGTAGACATGCTCATCGGCGAAGTCATTGAAAACGCTGTCAATCTCTTCTTGACGAAATCCTATACCGGTATCTCTAAAGGTAAATTCCAGATCAATAGACTTTTGGGTAACGGAGCGCGGTTTCAGCGAGATGATGATTTCACCCCTTTGGGTGTTGTTGAGAGACTGATTTAAAATATTGGTAAGAATCTGATTGATACGCAGGGGATCACCCATATACTTAATAGGCATTTTGGTGTCAATATCAAAAGTAATCTCAACTCCTTTTTCCAGAGCCATTTGATTGGCGGATGATGCAACCGTCTCTAAAATAGTATTGATGTTAAATTCAACATGTTCTAAGTCAAGAGCGTTGGAACGGAGATTGGTAATATCAATAATATTATTGATGACTTCATCAAGTTTCGAAGAGGATGCCGTGATATTATCGAGCAACTCATGCTCTTTACGGTTGGTACTAATGTCACTCAACGTGTGTGCGGCACTTAAAATGGTATCGATGGGTTTTTTGAGACTCAGGGTCAAATTCTCCAGAAAGGCATCTTTGGACGTCAGTGTCTCTTCAAGATGGTTTTTTTCATCACAACAGCCATTATACAACGTATCTGAAGCGTGCAGTTTTTCTTTGAGAAGTTGATTGTCCCGATACAGTTTTATAAGCGCTAACAGCAGCACTATGGCAGCAAGAAGCGTTACAATAAAGAGGGTGTTTGTACTGTTTGAAGGTTCTTGTGCTGTTGTGGTTTCTGCTTGCACCTCCTGTACAATAACGCTCGGTATCTCTGTTGCATCGGAGGCAACGGCAGCAGTCGGGTTGCTCTTGGTTGAGGAAGCCGGTATTGTATCTTGCGGCTCGATTGGTGCGACGGGTGCGCTGTTTTGTGATGCCGTTTCCTGCAGCGGTTTTTTCGGTACGACAGCATGTTCAGACACAGTGGCAGGTTTATTTTGGGCTTGGGGTACTTCTACAGTGGCTAAAACAGGTTTTGGTGATGGAGTCCGGACCGGTTTTTGAACGGGAACGGGCGTAATAATATCTTTGGTTTCTATCTGTTCTGATGGCTGAGGCTCCAGAGGCGGTGTATATTTATTGATAAAAGCGTCGGCATAGGTCGGGGGTAAAAACTCTTTGACCTCTTTAGCGGCCTGATAGCTCTCAAAAGGTTCCAAAGCGATAATAAACGAGCGACCCGAAGGACGGGCAACAATATTAAAACCGTATTGATCTTGAATAACATAAAATTCTGCGTCAAGTTGTGATTCGAACTTTTCTAATGCCTTGTCGGCATCGTTTTGGCTTGGAAACGAGCCGATAATAATTTTGCGTTCGGATGAAGCATAGAGTGCAATAAAAGTTAAAAAAAGGAAAAAAAATGTTTTCATAAAGCTATCCGCATAGTAGTTTTGGAATGCATTCTACCATTTTAATTATTATATTTAACATAATAAAATAATCAACAGTGCTAATTTCAAAAAAAGTTTCATCGTAAGGTGTGAATTGGTGGAGCATAGCAAACAAAGCGGGTCTTGGTATAGCTACTGTAAAACGATTTTTTGCAGGTGGGAACAGTTCAATTTCGACATGTAGAAAAGATAGCTTCTATTCTACAGTGTGATATTCATATTAGCACGAAACAATCTGGGGAAAGCCTTCTTGAGTCTCAGATCGAAATATTTTATGCTATAATTAAGCAGAAAAGTATGAGGGTATTATTATGACTGCTCGAATGGATGGAAGCTTTGTTGATTATGTTGATTTCATCGATGTAGTCCAGGAAGCATTAGAAACAGCCCCTAGAAAACTATTTGAAAAAATGATGCGTCTTATCCTTAACAAGTTTCATGATCAAGAGATAGAGTTACAACGATTAGCCTTAGAAATGGATGAGATGCATAGTCTCCCTGTGGATGATCTAGATGAATTTTATGATACCACGCTTGATGCTATTGATAACATCCATCTCTTTAAAAAGAAACTGGAGCAGATCCAAAACAAAGATACTCTGTTTGAAGATCTTTATGCACAAGCAGATAAGCTTCACTCCTCTTTAGTAACTTATATGGATAGAATGGGTCAGCTAGAAGTTCGTATACTCCAAGAAAATCAAAAGTCAGCATAATCCTATGGAGATTATCAAAACTTCTCAATACCTTCGTACTAAAAAACAACTGATTAAGAAACACACTCTTTCGAAAGCCGAAATTGAGAATGCTTTAGACCTCTTTGAGAAAGATCCTTATCATACATCTTTACACTACAAAAAAATGACTTGCAAAAAAGATAAAGATAGATATTCAATCCGTATCCCCAGTACACAATATCGAATTTTGATGAATGTTTCTACCAATACTGTATACCTGGTATGTGTATGCAGTCATGATGAATATGATAGAAGAAATAAAGACTGCTAATAAAGCACCTTTTTAAAGCAGAAGAAAATAAAGTTTACTCTTCTTTAT
>Ga0256840_1001325_pt1 | contig 23559 bp, 26 predicted proteins | sample 355202metaG_FD_185969 | JGI IMG/M metagenome (GOLD analysis project Ga0256840, IMG submission 185969) | Hydrothermal vent microbial communities from Mid Atlantic Ridge, Atlantic Ocean - 355-202 | ecosystem: Environmental > Aquatic > Marine > Hydrothermal vents | place: Atlantic Ocean: Mid...
AATCTCAATAAGATCATCAGCAAAACTTCTTTGTTTGATATTCTTCCAAGCCATTTTGTGAACCTGCTGGGTAAAATTCTATTATCTCATTTTTTGTGGAATTTATGTACGCTCGTGCAAAGGTCTCATATAAATAAAAATACCCCAGATCATAAATGAAACTGAGGTATTAAATTCTAAGTTTTACTAATGGTTATATTATTTTTTTGTCGCTTGTTTGGATTCGATATTAATCAAGTCTTTAAATGAAGATTTAATTTTGGAATACAATTTTTCAACAATGTTAGCACCTTTTACTTCTTTCTTTAGTGCTTTAATTTGCGAAGTTAAGCCTTCGTATGAGCTTGCATTTTTACTAGTGTAACCCAAGTTTACAGCTACCTCTAACTGGTTTTGTGCTGCCGTTAGTAATACAAGCACTTTCTCTTTGTCCTTCTCCTTATCTAGTTCAGAAGCGGCTAAAATCATTGCTTCAGCTCGTAATAGAGAAAGTGGAATTACAGAGACCTCTTCTACAGTTGTAGAGAATGCTGTTTCAAGTGTCGCAAGTGCAGCATCCTTCTTTCCTTCAATCAACATTTTTGTTGCCAATTTGATTGCATCTGGATAAGTCGTCATTGGCAAATAAGTTGTCTTTGTTGTAAGGTCATCTTGTAAAGGCATTATAAGCGCACGTGTTGCTTGAACTTTACTATCCTTTAAAAACTTACTCGCTATACTAACTTGAGCTTTAATAGCTTCTGGTGTAGTTAAAAGCTCAGTTACCTTTACTGTTGATGCAACAGGTAATAAACCTAAGTTTGGATCGGCCGCTAGAGCAACATCAAATTTACCTGTCGCATCTTGTAAGGCTTTAATCGCTTCCTTCTCTTTACCATCATTTATAAACTTTACAGCATTAACGACCTTCCAGAAAGCTTCGCTTGCACCTTTATGTACTTCTTTTAATAAACCTTTTTGGCTTTCAGCTTTATCACTGATTGCTTTTTTATTAGACTTGTCCTGCTCTTTACTAACTTGTGGCTTTGTATCTTTTGCAATAGTCTTTGTTTCTGTAGATACGACAGTAGCTGATTTAGCCTGTGTATCAGCTAAAACGCTAGAACTTACCGCCAAACCACCCATTAAAATTGAACTCATTAAAATTAATTGTTTAATATTTTTCATGTTAATTACTCCTATTGTTAGAATTTTAAGAAACAATATTCCATAATCTCCTAAGAGATTTAAAATATAAGTTTGTTAAAAATTACATGAGGCTCAGAAATTGAGCCTCACTAAGTTTATACAGATGATTTATTTATCATCTACTTCTTCAAACTCTGCATCAACGACATCGTCATTATCTGTATCACTAGATGATTGCTCTGCTGAACTAGCAGTAGGTGCTTGAGCATTAGCCTGCGTAAAGGCACTTGATGCTTCCTGCAATACTTGTGATTTAGCTTCTATATCAGCCTTGTCATTGCCTTTGATAGCCTCTTTAACATCATCAATAGCGTTCTGTAATGTATCTTTTTCAGCTGTAGGAGAGCTCTCTCCTGCCTCATCAATAGATTTTTGGGCAAGATGAACTAGCTGATCTGCTTGGTTACGAGTTTCTATTAATTCACGCTGTTTACGATCATCCTCTGCATGAGATTCTGCATCTTTAATCATTTGTTCAACTTCTTCTTCAGACAACCCACTGGATGCTTTGATTTCAATAGCTTGCTCTTTACCACTAGCCTTGTCCTTAGCAGAGACTTTGAGAATGCCATTCGCATCAATATCAAAAGTAACCTCAATCTGTGGTGTACCTCGTGGTGCTGGTGGAATATCAGAAAGGTTAAACTGTCCTAGAGACTTATTGTCCTTTGCTAATTCACGTTCACCCTGAAGTACATGTACTGTAACCGCAGATTGATTGTCTTCAGCAGTTGAGAATATTTCTGATGCTTTCGCAGGAATTGTAGTGTTTTTTTCAATCAACTTGGTCATAACACCGCCCATTGTCTCTATACCTAAAGATAATGGCGTTACGTCAAGTAATAAAACATCATTCACGTCTCCAGAGAGCACCGCAGCTTGTATTGCCGCACCCATGGCAACAGCTTCATCTGGGTTAACATCTTTTCGAGGTTCTTTCTTAAAGAAAGCTTTTACTTCCTCGCTAACTTTAGGCATGCGAGTTTGACCGCCAACTAAGATGACATCATCAATTTCAGATACAGATAAACCAGAGTCTTTAAGCGCTAACTCACAAGGCTTAATAGTACGTTTCACTAAATCTTCAACTAATGACTCAAGTTTAGATCGAGTAACTTTTATGTTTAAGTGTTTAGGCCCAGACGCATCAGCTGTTACATAAGGAAGATTAATCTCCGTTTGTTGCGCAGATGATAATTCTATCTTAGCCTTTTCAGCGGCCTCTTTAAGGCGTTGTAATGCTAATGGATCATTTTTGATATCTACACCAGAATCCTTTTTGAATTCATCAGCAAGATAGTCCATTAAGCGCATATCAAAATCTTCACCACCTAGGAATGTATCTCCGTTAGTTGCCAATACTTCAAATTGCTTTTCACCATCGATATCAGCAATTTCGATAATAGATACATCAAATGTTCCACCACCTAAATCATAAACTACAATTTTTTGATCTTCTTTGTTTGTTTTATCAATACCATAAGCTAATGCTGCTGCTGTTGGTTCATTGATAATACGTTTGACTTCTAAGCCAGCAATTTTTCCTGCATCCTTAGTTGCTTGGCGTTGAGAATCATTAAAATAAGCTGGTACAGTAATAACGGCTTCTTTAACAGATTCACCTAAATATGACTCTGCATCTGTCTTAAGCTTTTGCAAAATACGGGCAGATACTTCAGAAGGAGAAAGTTTTTTACCATCAACTTCCACCCAAGCGTCACCATTATCAGACTTGATAATTTTGTATGGTACTAACTTAATATCTTTTTGTACGGCTTCTTCATCAAACTTACGACCAATTAGTCGCTTAATTGCAAATAAAGTTTTTTCTGGGTTGGTAACCGCTTGACGTTTTGCTGGCTGACCAACTAAAACCTCACCATCTGCATATGCAACAATAGAAGGTGTAGTACGATCACCTTCAGCATTTTCAATTACTTTTGCTGTGTTTCCTTCCATAACGGCAACACAAGAGTTCGTTGTTCCTAAATCTATTCCAATAACTTTTGCCATAATATATGACCTCCTAAATACTTACTGCCCTGTGTGATATAACAAAGCAGTATGTCTAATGTTTAAAATAAGTCTGTTAGACTTTCTGAATTTGAGTGGCATTTTAATTAAATTACGTGTCCTAAAATGTCACTCAAGTGACAATTTTCATTGTTTTTTATTAATAAGCTGTGCCGTAATGAGGATCAACATCATTCATTAAGCGCGGTAGTTGTGCCATTAAGTGAATTGTAAATAAAGGGCCATAAGGGAATAGCTTGTATAAATGTCTCTTTCCTCCTTTATTTTTATAGGCTTTCAATAAAACACGATATACTCGATAGGCTTTAGTCGCCTCTTTTACGCTTAGCTGGCCGTAAGGACACTTCTCAGTTATTGTTGCTTCATCCTCTTCACAGTCATGATTGCGAATACAATCAATATACTCCCAATATTTCTTTTGCCCTAGATAATGGGGTGCCTTGGTTTCGCAACAGTTTTCATAAAAGTCAAATAAGAAATTGATAACATCCCAGTGATCATCCGTTAACTCTATTCCAATAACTTCTGAGTTATTTTCAATACGCTCTATTAATTCTTCACGTGGTGTATCGCGTACTACATCTGCAGGTGGAAACTCAGCTGGTGGTAATAATACTGGTGCTAACTCATCTAACAATACGTCTAATCTTGTATCTCCAATACTCATGTTATCTCTCTCCTTTCATAGGTTTGTTTGTAAAATTTTGATAACTAAACTACTTATGGAGGTGATTTTATATGAGGAGTAAAAAAGTAAATGTCAGCTAGATGACGCAATCTGAATTTTTTTCAATCATGGGCTATACTCAATTCAATTCAATAGAGATAGCTTCTAATGCTTATCAATCATTTAAAAATACCAATGAGATATTGATATCAATGAAACGAATTGAAAATAAATATAAGACTTCAGGCGCCTTAATTCAGAAGTGTCACTTATTTTCTAACTTAAATAATACATCCACAAATGAAATAGCATCTCATTTTAAGTTGGTAAAATGGAGTAAAGGTTCTCAAATAGACCATGAGACTATCGCAGGTAATTTTTTATTTTAATACAAGGCCGTATAGAAATGATGAGGGTAAACCCGGATACTGGTCGATGTGTCACGCTTGATTTGTTACATGAGGGTGATGGTCTTGCTATTATTACTCTCCTTGATGGAAAGCCTCGTGAAATGCTTTTCTCACCCGTCGAAGATTTGAGATTAATTTCAGTATCAATAGAGAAAATGAGAGAATAGATATGGAAGTATCTCTCTATTAATCAAAACTTATGCCATATATTGCTAAAAAAATGCGTGAGCAAGAAGATAATACAACATGATTTGCCCTTTCGGATACAATTTCAAGACTTAGCAGAATATTACTCAAAAACCTTAACTATAAATATAGCTATATAGGAAATAAAGGATGAGGAGTATAAAGAATACTTAGTTTGCGGGCTTTCTGATGAGGTATTAGCTCGAATGGTCGGTTCTGTACGCCAAGTTGTTAATCAGCATCTGCAACACTGGAAGCAGGATAATGTAATTAATAAGTCACGAAACTTAATTCGAATAAGGGATCTTCAAACGCTTTTTGATGAGGCAGGTTATATAATGAGCCATTACTAAGCTGAACTTTTTGAAAATATATATGTATGTATGCCTCTATAAATATAAAGGGTAATTTTGCTTCTTACGAGGAATAATCTATAGCCTCTAAAATTAAACCTTTTTTGTTAATCTTAAGAATACCCATGTCATTCATTGTTAAAAGTGTCAGTCTGCTGACAGTAATACTTTGTAAATTGTAGATAATACCCCCAATGTCAAATTAGATGATACTTGAAAAAACTCAAGCATTATCAAATTGGCTTTTAATTGATTAGTTGTTAATGGAGGTAATAAAAAATGATCTCAAACATGTTGCGTTTCCCCCCAGCTCTTTTTGATGGATTTGATGACATACTGGCTCAAGAATACTTATCACAAAACTCTCTGCGCACATATCCAAAAGTTAATATGGGTGTAACAGATAAGAGTGTTGAAGTGTATTTATTTATACCTGGTATGAATGTATCGGATATTGATGTCACTATAGAAAAAAATCTTCTTAGTATCTCAGGTGAGCGAAAGCCAGAAGCAGAGTTAGTTGAAAGTGAAGCTTTTAACCGTCGGGAGCGTTTTATGGGTAAGTTTAAACGCACAATAGCACTACCTGAAGATGTCAACCCAGATCAAACAGAAGCTGTTTATCGAGATGGTATTTTACACATCAGTGTTGCTAAAAAAGAAGAAGTTCAACCACGTCAAATTAAAGTATCAGTGTAGGAGGTTTCAAATGACTACAAACACAGGAAAAGAGACAAAAATTAGACAGTCTAGTGATATTAATCACATTGAAAAAAATCATGGTTCTACTAATGCACAATCATTAGATCTAATGCCAGCAGCGGATATACATGAAACTAAAGATGGAGCTGTGCTATATCTTGATTTGCCAGGCGTTAACAAAGATTCATTAGATATTAGTGTAGATAGCGACGTGCTTACTGTGAAAGGTGGATTGAATCTCAATACACCTAAGGATTTAAATCCCAACTATATGGATGTACATGCAGGGACTTATAGTCGAAAGTTCACTCTAAGCTCAGAGCTTGATAGTAGTAAGATTGAGGCAAATCTTAAAGATGGTGTGCTAAAACTGGTGATTCCTCGCTCAGAAAAGCACAAGCCTCGTAAAATTGAAGTGAAAGCCGCTTAAATAATTTATATAAGGAGGTAATTATGATTAGATTAGATGATGTATCAAAAACATTCAATCGTACGTGGGATTCCATAAGTAATGGCTGGAATCACTTAGTCCATCGTGCAAGTAACGCTCTTACTCGCTTTCATGTTAATAATGAAGATGAGAGTGAAGAGGCTGGTACTACTCGTTGGGGTTTATTAAGTGCAGATATTTATGATGATGATGACAAAGTTATTGTTACTATTGAAGCCCCAGGTATGCAAGAAGAAGATTTTGATATTAGCGTAGTTGATAATGTCTTGTATGTGAAAGGAGAAAAACGTTTCGAACGTGAAAAAACTGAAGGTGGTTATAGTGTTAAGGAGCGTGCATATGGTCACTTTGAGCGTGTGATACCACTAGCTTATGATGTTGATCCTGAACAGGCTAAAGCCACATATAAACACGGAGTGCTTCGTGTTGAAGTTAACAAGTCTGAACAACATAAGCGCAGAAAAATTGAGGTAAAGTAGTTTTTCTAGCGCGCTAATAATGTTGTGGTGTGTATAAAGTAAACAGGGCTGGTCAATGATCAGCCCTTATTTTAGAAGGATAGAAAAAATGAGTAATAAAAAACACATTGTTTGTCCGCAATGTTTAGCGGTAAATGCGATACCATCAGAGCGATTAGGTGATAATCCTAAGTGTGGGAAATGTAAAGCACCTTTATTTAGAGGTCATCCAATAGAGTTGACTGATCAAAATTTCTCTAAATTTATTGCTAAAAGTGATATTCCAATCGTGGTGGATTTTTGGGCGGAATGGTGTGGTCCATGTAAAATGATGGCGCCAGCCTTTGCAGAAGCGAGTAAACAACTTGAGCCCAATATAATTCTTGCTAAACTTAATTCAGAAGTTGCACAACAAACAGCTGCTCAATTTGGAATTCGTAGTATTCCTAGTATTATTATGTTTAAAAATGGTAAAGAAGTTTCCCGTCAAGCTGGAGCATTAAATACTCAACAAATTATACAATGGGCGCAGGCCAATGCTTAACCTTGTAGAAATACTAAGCAGATGCCCGCCACGCTGGATACTCTCTTGCTAACGCTTGGCTTTCCATTTGTACAAAAAAAATCATTGAGGTTAATAAATTAAAGTGGACTATAAAGATTATTACAAAATATTAGGTGTAGAAAAGAGTGCTTCTCAGGATGATATAAAACGTTCATATCGTAAACTTGCGCGCAAATATCATCCAGATGTTAGTAAAGAAACAGATGCCGAGGTTAAATTTAAAGAAGTTGGCGAAGCCTATGAAGTATTAAAGGATCCTGAAAAACGTGAGGCCTACGATCAACTTGGCTCGAACTGGAAAGCTGGTCAAAGTGGATTCCAGCCACCACCTGACTGGGAGCAAGACTTCGATTTTGGTGGTGGAGGTTATACCCAAGGTCAAACTCACGATTATAGTAGCTTTTTTGAGGATTTGTTTGGTGGACGAGAAGGCGCTCAATACTATCAATCTGGTTCAACGGGTCGTAGTGCTTACAGGTCAAAGGGAGAAAATGTTCGTGCTAAGATTATGATTGATTTGGAGGATTCATTTAATGGCACAACAAAAAATATTACTCTTCAAATGCCTGAAATGAATGAACAAGGTCAGGTTCTTAATAAAACACGAACTTTAAAGGTGAAAATACCAAAAGGTATTAAAGAAGGACAGACCATTCGTTTAAGTAAGCAGGGAAATGTAGGCATAGGAGGGGGAGAAGCGGGAGATTTAATGTTAGAAGTTGCTTTTAACCCACATCGTTTATACACCGTTGATGGTAAGGATATTTATCTAAATGCACCTGTAGCTCCATGGGAGGCAACTCTTGGTGCTAAAATTGATGTACCTACTCCCGATGGAAAAAAAGTTGGCATGAAAATACCAGCAGATTCTCAGCAGGGACGTAAATTGCGCCTTAAAGGTAAGGGGTTGCCTGGTAAAGATACGGGTGATTTCTACGTTGTTTTGCAAATTGCTTTGCCACCTTCATCGGACCCTAAGGTGAAGGAGTACAATGAAAAAATGCGTGATGAGATAGACTTTAATCCCCGTAGCTACCTATTCTAATTTGGAGAACAACTATGAATGCTAAAAAAACAACGGTTATCTCAGGCTATATTCTTGAAGAAGAAACAATGTTGACCCTGGCAGAACTATGTTGGACTTGTCAGACTCCAGCTGAGACGATGATTAGAATGATCGACCATGGTGTAATAACACCTACGGAGGGATGTAATAGTCGTCAATGGCGCTTTCATCGTAGTGCATTAATCCGTGCTGATAAGGCAAAACGTTTAAAGAATGACCTAGGGGTTAACTTAGCGGGTGCGGCACTTGCACTAGAACTTTTAGATGAGATTAATACTTTAAGAAAGCAACTAAGAAATAAAAATGAAAACTGATTTTGAGAAAAAAATAGAATAATACATAGATTTTGGGGGCTAGAAAAACACTATAAATACTAAGAATTATTGCTTTTATAGTCTGTTTTATCTTAGTCTTCACCGTTACCACTAATTTTTCAACCCACTATTATTTAATTAAGGAATAATTAAAATGATACATACATTACCAGACCTACCTTACGCTAAAGATGCACTTGAGCCACATATCTCTGCTGAGACTTTAGATTATCACCATGATAAGCATCATCAGGCTTACGTTACTAATCTAAATAATTTTATTGAAGGTACTGAATTTGCGGATAAATCATTAGAGGAAATAATCACTTCTGCTCCTGCTGGCCCAATTTATAATAACGCGGCACAGGTTTGGAACCACACATTTTATTTTAACTGTTTAGCTGGCAATGCTGGTGGCGAGCCGACTGGTGCGGTTGCTGATGCAATCAATGCTGCATTTGGTTCATTCGCTGAATTTAAAGAAAAATTCTCTGCAACAGCAGTCGGTAACTTTGGTTCTGGTTGGACTTGGTTAATTAAGAATACTGATGGTTCTGTTGAAATCGTAAATACGTCAAATGCAGGTTGTCCACTTTCCGATGGTCAAACAGCAGTATTGACGATTGATGTTTGGGAGCATGCTTACTATGTTGATAAGCGTAATGCTCGTCCTGCTTATGTTGCTGATTTTTGGAATCTTGTAAACTGGGACTTTGTTAATAGCAATATGTAATGCTATCCCATCAAGGTTTACCCTTGATAATTGACAAAAAACAAAAAAGCGAGTAGATTCGATCGTTTTTTCGCAAAAGGGTGGCTTAGGCTACCCTTTTGCATTTTGTCGTTATTACTCATCTTTTTTGATTAGTAGTAGTTAGGTACGAATCATGTCAAATTCATTAATGTCTACTTACATGCCTTTACCCGTTGAATTTAAAAGTGGTCAAGGCGCCACTCTCACAGATACTAAAGGTAAAGAGTACCTCGATGCTATCTCAGGTATTGCCGTTTGTAGTCTTGGTCACGCTCACCCTGAAGTTGCGGATGCGCTTGCTGAACAAGCTCGCACTTTAATCCATACATCAAACCTTTACGAAATTACTCACCAAAAAGAATTGGGTGAAAAACTTTGTGAACTATCGGGTATGGATAAAGTATTTTTCAGTAATTCGGGTGCTGAAGCAAATGAAGCTGCAATCAAGCTTGCGCGTTTATACGGTAAATCTATTGGTGTAGAGCGCGCTAGCATTATTGTTATGGAAGGTAGTTTTCATGGTCGTACTCTAGCGACACTTTCGGCAACGGGTAGTCGCAAGGTTCAAGCAGGTTTTTCTCCTTTGGTTGAAGGTTTTGCACGTGTCCCTTATAACGATATTGAAGCTATCAAGAAAACAGCAGAACATAACTCTGATGTTGTTGCCGTTCTTGTTGAACCTGTGCAAGGCGAAGGTGGTGTTGTAGTTCCTGATGCAGATTACCTTGCCAAGATTCGTCAAATTTGCGATGAAAATAACTGGTTAATGATGTTAGATGAAATTCAAACTGGACTGTGTCGAACAGGTCAATGGTTTGCTCATCAACACACGAATGGTAATTATAAGAACAAATTCAAACCTGATGTAATGACATTAGCAAAAGCATTAGGTAATGGTGTACCCATAGGTGCTTGTTTAGCCTCAGGCAAAGCAAAAGATGTGTTTTCTCCTGGTACACACGGTTCTACCTTTGGTGGCAACCCACTTGCAACACGCGCAGGATTAACAGTAGTAAAATTTATGGAAGATAGTAATCTATGTGACGCTGCTACTGATATGGGTAAATATATTATTGAGTCATTTCAACAAGCACTTTGCAATGTTGAGAGTGTTGTTGATATTCGAGGTCATGGCATGATGATTGGTATTGAGCTAGATAAAGATTGTGGTGAATTAGTCAAGCAAGCTTTAGATAAACAGTTACTCATTAATGTAACTGCAGGCAAAGTCATTCGTTTATTACCACCATTGATTATCACTAAAGAGCAGGTAGATACTATTGTTAGTACGTTAGTTTCACTCATTAAAGAGCGTCATTAATTCTTAGTATAATGGCCAAAGCCTCACCTTTCTCTTAGGGTGCTGTAGGTATATCAAATACAAAAATATAGCATCTAGAGTAGAGTCGAAGGATGCGGAACCATATAGATAAACATAGGAAATACGAACATGTCAAGAATCAGACATTTTCTTACTTTAATGGATTTTAGTCCTGATGAGTTACAGCAACTTATTGCGCGCGCCATTGAGCTTAAAGCATCTCATAAAAAAGGAGATGTTTATGAGCCACTTAAAAACATGACGTTAGCTATGATCTTTGAAAAATCATCAACCCGTACCCGAGTATCCTTTGAAGCGGGTATGAATCAGCTGGGTGGGCAAGGTATGTTTTTATCTTCGAGAGATACGCAGCTTGGCCGAGGTGAACCTATTGAAGATAGCGCACGCGTAATTTCAAGCATGGTTGATGTGGTGATGATTCGTACTTTTGGCCACGATATTGTTGAAAATTTTGCAAAGTATTCAAGTGTGCCTGTCATCAACGCACTTACCGACGATTTTCACCCTTGTCAGTTACTAGCAGATATGATGACCTATGTTGAACATCGTGGAAGTATCTTAGGTAAGACAGTGACTTATGTGGGCGATGGCAATAATATGTGTCATTCATGGATGAATGCAGCGAAGCAATTTGGTTTTCATTTAAACATTGCCTGTCCAAAAGACTATGAACCCGATGTTAAGTTGACTGAGTCTTTAAGTAAGCACATAACCATTTTCCATGATATTAACGATGCTGTAAAAGACGTTGACCTAATTACTACGGATGTATGGGCTAGTATGGGGCAAGAAGAAGAGCAAAAAATCCGAGAAAAAGCTTTCAAGGCCTTTAAAGTGGATGATGCAGTGATGGCGCTGGCAGCTAAGGATGCAATCTTTATGCATTGCTTGCCAGCACATCGTGAAGAAGAAGTTAGTGCATTGGTTATTGATGGTAAGCAGAGTGTCGTTTGGGATGAGGCCGAGAATCGTCTTCATGCACAAAAAGCGTTACTTGAGATATTAGTAAAAGGCTTTAACAAGTAACATGTCAAAACATACTGAAGAAATAGCGCTACGCCGCACATTTGCGATTATCTCGCATCCTGATGCGGGTAAAACCACCATAACAGAAAAGCTCTTATTATTTGGGGGCGCTATTCAACTTGCGGGTTCTGTAAAGGGTAGAAAAGCCGCACGTCATGCGACATCTGACTGGATGGCGATGGAAAAAGATCGCGGTATTTCGGTAAGTTCATCGGTAATGCAGTTTCCTTATAAATTTAATAAGGAAAAGCCTAATGACCCCGATCAAATCATTAACTTATTGGATACCCCTGGTCATGAAGATTTTTCAGAAGATACTTATCGAGTATTAACAGCGGTTGATTCTGCTTTAATGGTTATTGATGTAGCTAAAGGCGTTGAAGAGAGAACCATCAAGCTCATGGAAGTGTGTCGCCTGCGCGATACCCCGATTATGACATTTATAAACAAACTTGACCGTGAAGGTCGTGACCCTATCGATTTATTGGATGAGGTTGAAAGTGTATTGAAAATTAACTGTGCTCCCATCACCTGGCCGATAGGCATGGGGAAACGTCTAAAAGGTGTATATCATATTCACAATGACACAGTGCATTTATATGATCCCAATCATGATGGTAAAATCATGGAAGGGGAAAAAATAGAGGGTATTGATAACCCGCGCCTTGATGAACTTATTGGTACACAAGCTGAAGAATTACGTGAAGAGATCGAGTTGGTACTTGGAGCAAGTAACCCATTTGATAAAGATGCCTATCTTGCTGGTAAGCTCACCCCTGTCTTTTTTGGCTCTGCGGTAAATAATTTTGGTGTTGCTGAATTATTGGCAGATTTTGTAAAGTACGCGCCTGAGCCACAACCCCGTGAAACTACAACACGTACTGTCTCTCCTAGTGAGGAGAAATTCACAGGTTTTATTTTTAAAATACAAGCTAATATGGATCCAAAGCATCGTGACCGTATTGCTTTTATGCGTATTTGTTCGGGTAGCTTTGAAAAAGGAATGAAGCTCAATCATGTGCGTATTAAAAAAGAAGTTAAAATTCCTGATGCGTTAACCTTTCTAGCTGCAGACCGTGGCCATGTCGATACTGCCTATGCGGGTGATATTATTGGTCTTCACAATCACGGTACAATTCGTATTGGTGATACTTTTACTCAAGGCGAAGACTTATTTTTTACGGGTGTCCCTAGTTTTGCACCTGAACTTTTTCGTCGTGCACAGTTAAAAGATCCTCTAAAAATGAAGCAACTTCAAAAAGGCTTGGATCAATTATGTGAAGAGGGTGCAACCCAATTATTTCGCCCATTTAGAAATAACGATCTTATTTTAGGAGCTGTAGGTGTGTTGCAGTTTGAAGTAGTAGAACAACGTTTAAAAGATGAATACAAAGTAGATTGTATCTTTGAAGGTGTAAACGTAAATACTGCACGGTGGATTCATTGTGATGATGAGAAAATTCTAAATGAGTTTAAAAAGAAGGCAGAAGCTAACCTCTCTTTAGATCATGCAGGTGAACTCGTTTATATTGCACCAACACGGGTAAATTTGATGATGGCAGAAGAAAAATGGCCAGACATTGAGTTTCTCTCAACACGCGAACATGGGGTTTATTAAGGAGAAACTGGATTAAGTCCAATTATTTTAAGCTTGCTAAAACTGCTGATATTTCCCACGAAGATCGGCGTAATAGAATGACTACTACGTCTCACTTCATGAAAAAAAGCGACAGATTTTTCTGCGCTGAATTCTAATTGACTTAATCAGGTTCTCCTTAATTAAAATACAAAATGACCAAAAAGAGGGGGGGTGACAAATACTTTGGGATCAGGTTGGAAATCTATGAAATTTATATTTTTATCTAGTGGTTTATTTCTTTTGTTGGTGTTTTCTTCGCTGCAAGCAAAAGAGACGATTACTTTCCTATCAAAAGATAGTTTGCCAATAACTGCAGATACATACATTGATGAGACAGAAAAAAACCGACCATTAATTGTCTTGTTTCATCAAGTAGGCTGGAGTCGTGGTGAATATAATGAGATTGCTCCCAAACTTAATAAATTAGGCTTCAATGCTATGGCAGTCGATTTACGCTCAGGAAAATCAGTGAATGGTATTACTAACCAAACGGCAAAAGTTGCACAAAAATTAGGTAAAGGAATGCGCTATATTGATGCTTTGCCCGATATGGAGTCTGCTTTATTAGAAGCGCAAAAAATAGCAGGTGAGAATTCTAAGATCATTGCCTGGGGTAGCTCATATTCATCAGCTTTAGTGTTGAAGTTAGTGGGTGATAAACCAGCATTGGCAGATGCCGTATTATCATTTTCGCCTGGTGAGTATTTTAAAAAAATCAGGTAAACCAGCCGATTGGATAAAACAATCAGCACCGTCTATTGAAGTCCCCGTTTTTATTACTTCAGCCAGATCAGAAAAAGGTCGGTGGGCAGTAATTTTTAAACGCATAAAAAGTAAAAATAAAATAGCTTTTGTACCTAAAACCAAAGGTAATCATGGATCTCGCGCCCTTTGGGATAAGTTCAACGATAGTAACGCCTATTGGGAGGCGGTTACCCAATTCTTAAACAATCTAAAATTAATTTTTTGACATGCCAAAGTGTTGAAAATAAGATAATAGCCATCATACTAAAGTGATGCAAACTGATCTAAACGAACGCGCTCAACATTTACTCAAAGTCTTAATTGAAGGCTATATTCGTGATGGTCAACCGATAGGCTCATCGTTGTTAGCGAAGCGTAGTGGATTAGACCTTAGCCCAGCTACCATTCGCAATGTAATGAAGTCTCTAGAAGAGGCGGGTTATATTCATGCACCGCATACTTCTGCGGGTCGTATTCCTACTTCACAAGGCTATCGTTTATTTGTTGATACGCTTGTAAATGTGCAGCCACTGGCCGAGCAAGAATGCCAGACACTTGAGATTCAACTTGATCATCAATCTTCCAGTGATCTAATCCATTCTGCATCGAATATGTTATCAGGACTAACCCGGTTAACAGGTATTGTGATGGCGCCACAAATGGACGCACGTTCGATTAACCAAATTGAATTTTTGCAGCTTTCTGAAAAGCAAATCTTGGTTGTATTGATAATGTCGAATAATGATGTTGAAAATCGTATTATTCAGGTTGATCGTGCATTCACTTCATCTGAATTGCAGCAAAGTAGTAATTACCTTAGTGAGATTTTAATTGGTAAAGATTTAAAGCAGGCACGTACTGTTTTAGTACAAGAAATGGAAGATGTACGCAAAAGCATGAATGCTATGATGATGTCGGCGATAGATCTGGGTGAGAAGGCAGTATCAGGGATGTCTGATACGCAAAACGATGATTACGTTGTTGCAGGTAGAACTAACTTAATGGACTATGATGACCTCTCGGATGTCAATAAACTGCGTCAGCTCTTTAATGCCTTCAATGAAAAACGTGATGTGCTTGGTTTATTAGATAGATGCATGGATGCCGATGGTGTGCAAATATTCATTGGTAGCGAAGCAGGGCATGAAGTTTTTGGCGATTGCAGTGTTGTTACAGCGCCCTATCAAATTGATGATTCTCACATTGGCGTGTTAGGTGTTATTGGTCCCAAACGTATGCATTATGATCGAGTGATTCCTGTAGTTGATGTTACAGCTAAGCTACTTTCTGCTGCTTTGAATAAAGAATGCCTACAAAAACCTTAAAAATAGGGGGGGGTGACAAATTTTACGCTTCTTTATGACTTTTTTTCTTGAAATATTTTGTAAAAACCCCATCTATAGAACACATTAATTTAAACAAATTTGGTTAAAAGAGAGCAGAACAATGAGCCAATCGAAACAAGACGAAAATCCATTTGAACAGAATGAAAACGAGACATCAGCTTCAGGCGATGCAGGTACAGATTCTGAAGGTGGAAAGGAGCACGAAGATGGAGCGGAAAATATCGATGGTGACGTCACTATCGAATCACTCCAAGAGGAATTAGAGACGGTAAGAGCAAGCGCTGATAAAAACTGGGATACAGTTTTACGTATGAAGGCAGAAGCAGAAAACCAACGAAAGCGAACAGAAAAGCAAGTACAAGATGCACATAAGTTTGCTGTTCAAAAATTTGTAAGCGAATTGCTGCCTGTAGCAGATAGCCTAGAAATGGGCATGGCGGCAGAAGGTGATATTGACCAAATCAGAGAAGGCATGAATTTAACTATGAATGTGTTGAATAAAGCCTTTGATAAATTCTCTGTTGAGGTGATTGATCCTTTAGGTGAAAAATTTGATCCAGAATTGCATCAAGCTATGGCAATGCAACCAAGTGATGAATATGAAGAAGGTCATGTAAGCGCGGTGATGCAAAAAGGCTATACCTTAAACGGTAGATTAGTTCGTCCAGCAATGGTTATGGTTGTTAAAAATCAATAAAATGATATGCAATTTATCAAATATTTAGTTATTAATACTTGATAAGTAAAAAGATAACCACACATTTACTACAACATTTTATTTAAAAGATATTTAAGAGAGTTAAGTCTCTAAAGAGGAATACATAATGGGAAAGATAATCGGAATTGATCTAGGGACAACAAACTCCTGTATCGCAGTAATGGAGGGCGATAAGCCTAAAGTTATAGAGAATGCAGAAGGTGATCGTACAACACCATCGATTGTTGCATTCGCTGATGACGAGGTTTTAGTTGGTCAGCCAGCTAAGCGTCAAGCGGTAACAAACCCTGAAAATACACTTTACGCAATCAAGCGTTTGATCGGCCGTACCTTCGATGAAGATGCCGTACAAAAAGACATTAAACTCGTACCTTACAAAATTATAAAAGCAGATAACGGCGATGCATGGGTTGAGGTAGATGGTAAGAAAATGTCTCCACCAGAAGTTGCAGCACGTATTTTGCAAAAGCTTAAAAAAGATGCTGAAGACTATTTGGGTGAAACTGTAAATGAAGCCGTTATCACAGTACCTGCTTACTTTAATGATTCACAACGTCAAGCTACAAAAGATGCGGGCAAAATTGCAGGTTTGGACGTTAAACGTATTATTAATGAGCCAACGGCCGCTGCTTTAGCCTATGGTATGGATAAAACATCTGGTGATAGCACAATCGCAGTTTATGATTTAGGTGGTGGAACATTTGATGTATCAATCATAGAAATTGCAGAAATTGATGGGGAGTACCAATTCGAAGTACTAGCAACCAATGGAGACACTTTCCTTGGTGGTGAAGATTTTGATATGCGCTTAATTGATTATTTAGCGGATGAATTTAAAAAAGATAATGGTGTTGATCTACATAATGACCCACTAGCGTTGCAACGCTTAAAAGAAGCTGCTGAGAAAGCAAAAATTGAACTCTCTTCAGCAACTCAAACTGATGTAAATTTACCTTATGTAACAGCTGACGCATCTGGTCCAAAGCATTTAAATGTGAAAGTAACTCGTGCAAAACTTGAATCACTCGTTGAAGACTTAGTGGCTCGTACAATCGATCCTTGTAAAGTTGCATTAAAAGATGCAGGTTTAAAAGCATCTGAAATTAATGATGTAATCTTGGTTGGTGGTCAAACACGTATGCCAATGGTTCAAAAAGCTGTAGCAGATTTCTTTGGTAAGGAGCCACGTAAAGACGTAAATCCTGATGAGGCAGTAGCAGTCGGTGCGGCTATTCAAGGTGGTGTTTTGGCTGGGTCAGTTACAGATGTTCTGTTATTAGATGTTACGCCATTATCTCTAGGTATTGAGACTATGGGTGGGGTAATGACTAAGTTGATTGAGAAAAATACAACGATTCCTACTAAGGCATCGCAGATTTTCTCAACAGCAGATGATAATCAAAACGCTGTAACAGTTCATGTGCTACAGGGTGAGCGTGAACTTGCATCTGGCAATAAATCTTTGGGACGTTTTGATTTGACGGATATTCCACCTGCACCACGTGGTCAACCTCAAATTGAAGTAACCTTAGATATTGATGCTAATGGTATTTTGAATGTATCAGCTAAAGATAAGGCAACGGGTAAAGAACAATCGATCGTTATTAAAGCCTCTTCTGGATTGTCAGATGAAGAAGTAGAAGCAATGGTGAAAGATGCAGAAGCTCATGCGGAAGAAGATAAAAAGACACGTGAGTTAGTCGATGCGCGTAACCAAGCTGATGGCTTAATTCATGCAACTGAAAAATCCTTGACAGAATATGGAGATAAGGTTGATGAAGCAGAGAAAACTAAAGTAACAGCTTTAGTTGATGAGCTTAAAGAGTTGGTGCAAGGTGATGATAAAGAAGCGATTGAGAAGAAATCTCAAGAGTTGATGGAAGCATCAGGAAGCTTGGCGCAAGCAGCAACAGGTAGCGAAGCAGACGCGACAACTGATGCAGGTGAAGCGACAGCTGAAGATGATGATGTCGTTGATGCTGAGTTTGAAGAGGTTGAAGAGGATGGAGATAAAAAAGCTTAAGCTTTTTGTTGTCCTCTATCCCTCTTTATAAATAAAGAGGGATTTATTTCAAAGGTGCATCGGCAAAATCCGATGCGCCTTATTTTGTTTTAGAAATATGTGTTTAAGAAAAACAGGTTATTTTAGATGTCTAAACAATGTTATTACGAAATTCTTAGTGTTCAAAAAAATGTTAGCGATGGGGATTTAAAGAAGTCTTACCGCCGCATGGCAATGAAATATCATCCTGATCGTAATCCTGGTGATTCTGAAGCTGAACACAAGTTTAAAGAAATCAAAGAAGCATACGAAATTCTATCTGATTCGCAAAAGCGTGCGGCATATGACCAGTTTGGTCATGCAGGTGTAAATCAATCACAAGGTGGTGGGCATTCTGGTGGTGGTTTTGGGGGCTTTGGCGATATTTTTGAAGATATTTTTGGTGGAGGACACAGCCAAGGTGGTGCAAATGCTGCTTATCGTGGCAGCGACCTCCAATATAATCTTGAATTAACATTAGAAGAAGCAGTGTTTGGTACGACAGTTGATATACGCGTTCCTAGTAAACAAACATGTGAAACCTGTGAGGGTACTGGTGCAAAAGAGGGTAGTAAGCCAGAAACCTGCAGTACTTGTAATGGCCAAGGTCAGGTACGTATGCAACAAGGTTTCTTTTCTGTACAACAAGCTTGTCCACATTGTCATGGTGCTGGCACAATTATTTCTGATCCTTGTAATGATTGTCATGGAGAAGGTCGTGTTGAAAAACGTAAAACACTTGAGGTTAAAATTCCAGAAGGAGTTGATAATGGAGATCGTATACGTTTAAGTGGTGAGGGTGAGGCTGGTATCAATGGTGGTTCCGCAGGTGATTTATATGTACAAATGCACCTTAAACCACATGATTTATTTACGAGAGATGGTAATGACTTACATTGTATTATGCCAATACCATTTTCTCAGGCAGCACTTGGTGGTACTTTGAAGGTTCCAACATTAAGTGGTGAAGTAAATTTAAAAATTCCTGCCGAAACGCAATCAGGTAAAGTCTTTCGTTTACGTAGTAAAGGTGTTAAATCTGTTCGTAGTAGTATGGTCGGTGATTTGCTTTGTAGAATTGAGGTTGAAACACCTGTGAATTTAACATCAAAACAAAAGAAGTTATTGGAGCAGTTTCAGTCTGCTTTAGATAAAGGTGGGGAAAAACATAGCCCTCAGCAGCATGGTTGGGGCAATAAAGCTAAGTCATTTTTTGATGATGTAAAAGGGTGGTTTGAAGGTGAAAAAGAGTAATACTTCGTATTATAGTGTGGAAAAATAAACAGTAATTATGTAAGGATCTCTAATGATAAATATTGCAGTAGTAGGCGCGGCAGGGCGCATGGGCAAGATTCTAATCGAGGCTTGTGTCGAATCTGACAACGCAAAGCTCACCGTAGCCACCGAACACCCCGAGAGCTCACTTATTGGTACAGATGCAGGTGAAGTAGCTGGTGTTGGAAAAAACAATGTAATATTGGTGTCAAATTTAGATGATGCGGTAAATGATTTTGATGTTTTAATCGACTTTACACGTCCAGCGCCTACACTAAATCACCTCGACTGGTGTGTGAAAAATAACAAAGGTATGATTATCGGTACAACAGGGTTTTCTGAGGGTGAAAAGGCTCAGATTGATACTGCAGGTAAGAAAATTCCCATTGTGTTCGCTGCTAATTTTAGTGTAGGTGTCACACTTAGCTTGAAACTTTTAGAGCTGACTGCTCGTGTATTGGGTGATAGTGTCGATATTGAAATAATCGAAGCACATCATCGCCACAAAGTGGATGCACCATCAGGTACTGCGCTTAAAATGGGTGAAGTAATTGCTGAAACACTTGATCGAACATTGGAAGATAATGCTGTTTATTGTCGCGAAGGTGTTACAGGCGAACGTAAACGCAAAGATATAGGCTTTCAAACTATTCGTGCTGGCGATATTGTTGGTGAGCATACTGTAATGTTTGCTGATATTGGTGAACGTATTGAAATTACACATAAAGCGTCTAGTCGTATGACTTTTGCAAAAGGTGCAGTACGTGCAGCAATTTGGTTAGGCCGCCAGTCTCCTAGCGTATATGATATGCAAGATGTATTAGAGTTATAAAGGTATGGTTCCTTAATCAAGTTCTCCTTAATCAGGATTTTTTTAAGAATGATGATGTTATTATATGACTTTAATCATAAAAATGAGAATATATAAATGACACAAAGTAACCGCTGGTTTTGGTTAACAATCGTTATTATTTCGATGGCTCTTCTTTATCTTTTAGCACCGATCTTATTACCCTTTGTTTCGGGGGCATTGCTTGCTTATTTAGGTGATCCTATCGTCGATCGCTTAGAAAAGTTAAAAATTTCAAGGACACTCTCTGTTGTTATTGTTTTTTTCATTGCTTTTTTAGTTGTACTACCCATCTTTTTCTTTTTAGTGCCACTAATTGAATCTCAAATCAAACTACTGATTGCAAAAATGCCAGGTTATATTGATTGGATTATGGTCAATTTAGAGCCAACCTTAAAAGATACGTTTGGCGTTAGTATTCCTGCTTTAGAGATTGAGCAACTCAAAACTACTTTTGCTGAGCAATTCTCTGACGCTGGTGGATTCTTTAAGGGTCTTGTTAGAACTATCTCACATTCAGGTATGGTGGTAGCGGGTTGGGCGGCAAATGTGTTTTTAATACCAGTAATAACGTTTTATTTATTGCGTGACTGGGATCATTTGGTCGCTTATATCCACGATTTATTGCCTCGTTCAATAGAGTCCACGGTATCTCAATTAGCAGAAGAGTCTGATGAAGTGTTAGGTGCTTTCTTGCGCGGTCAAATGCTAGTTATGTTGGCACTGGGCGCTATATATGCTGTGGGATTAAAATTGATAGGTCTAGAATTTTCCCTATTGATCGGTATGCTCGCAGGAATGTTAAGTTTCATTCCTTATATGGGGCTAATTGTTGGAATTGTGGTAGCGGGTATTGCAATCATTTTACAAACACAAGACCCAACAAATTTACTTTGGGTAGCAGCTGTATTTGTAGTTGCTCAAGTGATTGAAGGTACGATTTTAACACCACTGCTGGTGGGAGACCGTATTGGTTTACATCCTGTTGCAGTTATTTTTGCGGTATTAGCTGGAGGGCAATTATTTGGGTTTTTTGGTATATTATTAGCACTGCCAGTATTCGCAGTGATAGCAGTGATAATGAGGCACTTTCACAAAACCTATAAGGATAGTCGTCTCTATGAAGATTTTGAATCTAGTGAGCAAGAAAAAATAGCTGAGGTTTAGTGCAAAATTATAATGTCGTCAGAACATATCCAAAAACCAGAGCAATTAACACTAAACGTTAAATTGCGAGATGGATTTATTTTTGATTCATTTTATGTCGCGCCTGAAAGTAGAAATGCTGAAATTGTAAATATTTTACAGACAATTTTTGTTTCAAAAAAATCACAACAAAATATCATTTGGGGTGAGAAATCATCGGGCAAGACTCATTTGCTACAAGCCTGTTGTGCAAAAGCGGCTGAGGTTAATTGCACGGTTAGCTATATCCCGCTAAAAGAGTTTAAAAATTATGGAATTGATATTCTAGAGGGTTTGTCACATTACAATCTATTGGTGATTGATGATATTGATGAAGTATTGGGTAATAAAGGGTGGGAGATTGCATTATTTAACCTTATTAATATCACACGTGAAAATAAGCAAAGCCTATTGCTAAGTTCTCAACAAAATCCACGTCAGCTTGACGGTATTTTACCTGATTTAGCATCTAGATTGATTTGGGGTGGTAGTTATCAATTGCAACTATTAACTGATGATGAGAAGCCTAAAGCGCTACAATCCCGCGCAGAACAACGAGGCTTTAAGTTGAACGATCGCGTCATCGAATATGTTTACCGTCGTTATCCGAGAGATATTGAATCTTTGATGGAAATATTAAATAAGCTAGATGAAGAGAGTTTCCGACAAAAAGCATTGATTACGGTTCCTTTTGCAAAGCAAATTTTAGAAGGTTTTTAATTTTTTTCATTTATTTTGTGAACTAATGGAGTCAGTATTTGACTAACTCAGTATGTGAGGTATAATCTCGCACAGCTTGAAAGTACGTTTTTTATATTTATGCAACACCATCTCGAAGTTCCATTAGTTTTGATCCTCGTCTGATTTCATAATTCATAGCAACACCACTTCAGCACTACTCTTAGAAATTACTCATTAGAGTTGTTTTTAAGCAATTTAAAATTTTGAATATTAGGAAAAATATTATGTCTACAACTACTGGAACAGTAAAATGGTTTAATGAATCTAAAGGCTTTGGTTTTATCGAGCAAGAAGACGGACCAGATGTTTTCGCTCACTTCAGTGCAATCACTGGTGATGGTTTCAAAACTTTGAACGAAGGCCAAAAGGTTGAGTTTACAGTTACAGATGGCCAGAAAGGTCCTCAGGCAGAGAACATTGTAGCTCTTTAACTTTTAGTTAAAGAATTACTTTTAAAAGCGAGGCTATATGCCTCGCTTTTTTGTGTCTGTAATAAATGGGTTAACCTTGAATTATCGCTAAATTACTCTATAAATATGTGTAACGATAGAAAAATACTAAGGAGTAGTAAGTAATGGATACAAAATCACTTTTAGATGAGTTATTAAAAACAGGTAAAGAATATGCTAATAAAGGTCGTGAAATAGCAGAGGAAAAACTGCAAATACCAAGAAAAGGTGAAGAAGGTTACGAGGAAACCATTGATGGCATGAAAAAGGGGGCAATGGCAGTGGGAGTACTTGCTTTGCTACTGGGTACTGGAGCAGGTAGACGCGTAACAGGTTCGGCATTAAAAATAGGAAGTCTCGCAGCGATTGGTGGAATAGGATGGAAAGCTTATCAAAATTGGGTTTCTAAGAGGAATGAGGCAGACCAAGATGTGAAAGATATGGCAAATAATGCAAAAACCATTTCTATTAATGATCTAGATGAAACTGAAGCTAACGAGCGAAGTCAAATTCTATTAAAAGCTATGATTGCTGCCGCAAAGGCAGATGGACATATTAATACAAAAGAAGTAGCTGCAATTGATGAGCAAATACAAAAGCTAGGGCTATCAGGTGATGTAGCTTTATTAATGCAAGCAGAAATAGCCAAACCGCTGGATGTAAAAGAGATTGCAGAATTGGCAAAAAATAATCCAAGTATTGCTGCCGAAATATATCTGGTATCAGCTGTTATTTCTGATAAAGAGAATTCGATGGAGCGTGACTATTTAGATGAATTGGCTAAAGCAATGAATTTACCAGGATCTTTAGTTGAAGAATTACAAAAAGTAAAAGAAGAAGAGGTGGCTTAAATTTTTTGTGTTATCTAGACCAGATTTTGTCACCCCTTTTTTTCAGTGTTTTGTGTTTTTTATACCTGAGGTAAATTACAAAACAGATAATTGGACTCCCTCACCCTTAATTGGGGTGAGTTAAACTGAAGTTTTCCCAAACGAAAGCAGAAAGGAGTCCTAGTTATGAAAGATACCATCGTAGGCGTAGATTTAGCAAAAGAA
>Ga0256840_1001326_pt1 | contig 23556 bp, 19 predicted proteins | sample 355202metaG_FD_185969 | JGI IMG/M metagenome (GOLD analysis project Ga0256840, IMG submission 185969) | Hydrothermal vent microbial communities from Mid Atlantic Ridge, Atlantic Ocean - 355-202 | ecosystem: Environmental > Aquatic > Marine > Hydrothermal vents | place: Atlantic Ocean: Mid...
TCTAGCTTATTGCTATCTATTTCTTTATCAATAAATTGAATAATTTTTAACAAAGGAGCCTCACCATCATCTAAAGAAATAAAATCGACAACATCAAAAATTCGAGTATCCGTTAAAGAACGTAATTCGGTATTGCAATAACCACCACCAAACGCAATTTTCATTTTTGGGTAATGTTGTTTTATATACTGAGCACATCGTAAAGCAGCAAACAAGTTTCCAGGAAAAGGAATAGTGATTGCAACCAAGTTAGGATTGTATTTGGTTATTTTAATCTCTAAGAGTTTAAGTAATTCTATTTCTAGAATTGTGGGTTCATAAGATAAAAATTCAGCAATTTTATCATAACTACTCGCAGAGGTTCCTATTTGTTCGGCATAATTGGTAAAAGCAAAAAACTCATCAACATTAACTCTTATAAAATCGCCTAGTTCTTCAATAAAAAGTGTAGCAAAATGTTTGGCCTTATCTAAAATACCGAGATTGCCAAAAGCCCAACCTAAATCATCTTCCAGTTTTTCAAAGCGGTGCGCTCTAGGTAAGAAACCATAACTTAGTATCTGATAAGCTGTAGTAACCTCATGATTTTGTAGGTAGGCAATAACCGTTTCTACTTTATGAATATATTCGGCTCTTTGTTGCCAAACTAGTGGAAATTCATAGCTGTCATTTACGGCAGCTTCATCAAATATTTTTAAAATAAAATCTTTGGTAAAAAGAGCATTAAACAATTCAATACTTAAATCACATTGATCAACATTTACACCTTTTTCTTGCAAAAAACCTGTTAAATAAGCAGTAGCAGGGTAAGCAGTGTTTAGTTGTGTAAATGGAGGAGTTATGAATAATACCTTTGTTGACATAGAGTGCAAAGGTAGTTATTTTGAAATAATTTATTAAGATATTTATGTGTTTCTGAAAATAGTAATAAGTGAGAAAAAATGTTTTATAAACATTATTTTTTAGTATAAATTAAGAGTTATTAAAAAAAAGCAGAAGTTATAAACAAATTATTTTAATAGAAAATAAAAGATTGTAATTTAGAGGCATAAATTTATATAATAATCAAAAACTCCCCCTAATTTTTGACAATAATAAGTTGTTCATTAAGAGTTTTATTAATTAATGTTCTAATGAAAGCAGTAAAAAACAGTTTGAAAACACTTTTAGTTTTCGCAATTTTAATTCCCTTTTTTTCGTTTACGAAATCTGAAAGACCAAGTGACTCTATAAAAATAGTTAAACGAGATAATGTTACCTATATGTATTTGGCTCAAAATATAAATTTTAGTTTAAATAAAGTAACCATAAACGAAAACTGTAAATCACAACTTCATTTAGTGATTCACTATTTAAAAAAATACCCAAAATTAGAAATAGAAATAGGAGTTCACAATGACTTAAGAACTAAAGAAGATTTAACACAAACAAGAGCATCTGTATTAAAAGGCTTTTTTGAGAACTATGGAGCAAACTCTAATAATATTAAAGCTGTAGGGTATGGAAACAATGATTTATTAAATGATTGTAGAGGTAAAGACAACAAGTGTTCCGAAAAAGAGCAACAAGCAAACAGGAGAGTTGAGATAAAAATCATGAATCCAGATATTTTAGAAGATTATGTTGTTATTAATAATACAGTAGGAGCAATAGTAGTTGAAAATGATGATTCAAAAGAAGAGATAGTTAAAGAAGTGGTTGTAGAAAAGCAAGAAGAAACAGCTATAATAAAAGAAGATAGTAAATCGGAAGAAAAAGTAGTTTTAAAAGAAGAAATAGTTAAAGAAGTAATGGAAAAAAAATAGTTAGAAATAACAAATTATTTTCTGGTATAAGACACAAAGCTATAATTGTATTTGTTTTTAGCGTCAGGTTTAAAAGATTCTCTAGAAGTTTCTTTCCAAATACTTAAATCAATTTTAGGAAAGAAAACATCTGCTTCAAAATCATGATGCACATAAGTAATATCTAACTCATCTACAATACTAATTGCTTCAGTATAGATTTGAGCACCACCAATAATATATGGTGAAGAATCATTTTTAACCATTTTTATGGCACTATTTAATGAATTAGCAACCAGGCAACCTTCTTGTTTATAATCCTTATTACGAGTAATAATAATAGTAGTTCTGTTAGGTAGAGGTTTACCAATAGATTCAAAGGTTTTTCTGCCCATAATAATATGATGCCCCGTAGTTAGTTTTTTAAAGCGTTTTAAATCGGCAGATAAATGCCAAATTAACTGATTGTCTTTGCCTAATGCATTATTGTTGGCTATGGCTGCGATAATTGTAATCATAAGTTTCTTTTTACTTTTGAGCTTTTTTAAAGCTTTCTTTTTGGCTTTTTTATATAATTTGTTTTGTTTAATAATGTCCAAATTTATTATAATATTCTACATCTCGTTGTTTTTTATTATCATATACTTTTTCTATCCATGATGCTTTTATACTATCTTGTGTGCATTTTTTTCTGGTTAATATTATTTTTACAACCTTTATAAATTGGTATTTTTTGAACAATAACAAAAGGTGTTTTTTCATCTTTTTCTTTAATGTCTTGAGAAAAAACAGTACTTATAATATTAAAAATTAGGAGTAATAATATAATTTTTTTCATAAAATATATTTAATAAAGAATATCAAAAAAAATTAAACCGAAACCTTACCTCTAATTAAAGGATGTGGGTTGTAATTTACCAATTCAAAATCATCAAAAGTAAAATCAAAAATATTTTTAATATTGGGGTTTAATATCATTTGAGGTAAATCTCTAGTATCACGAGAAAGTTGTAAAGCAATTTGTTCATGATGGTCATTATAGATATGCGCATCGCCAAAAGTATGGATAAACTCACCATATTCTAAATTACAAACTTTGGCAATCATCATTACAAGTAAAGCGTAAGAAGCAATGTTAAAAGGAACACCTAAAAAAATATCGGCGCTACGTTGGTATAATTGGCAAGATAATTTACCATCAGCCACATAAAATTGAAAAAACGCATGGCAAGGAGGTAAAGCAGCTTTGTTATTAGCAACATTATCTGCAAACGAAACAGAAGTATCAGGCATAACACTAGGGTTCCAAGCAGAAACCATTAGCCTACGAGAGTTAGGATTGCTTTTTATAGCATTAATAACATCCGTAATCTGATCAATACCTTCACTATTCCAATTGCGCCATTGATGGCCATAAACAGGACCTAAATCACCATTTTCATCTGCCCAAGCATTCCAAATTTTCACACCATTTTCTTTTAAATAAGCAATATTAGTATCGCCTTTTAAAAACCATAGTAATTCGTGAATAATAGATTTTAAATGTAATTTTTTGGTAGTAAGCATCGGAAAACCTTTAGCTAAATCAAACCGCATTTGGTAACCGAAGACACTTTTAGTACCTGTACCAGTTCTGTCGCCTTTTTGTATTCCGCTCTCTTTAACGTGCTTTATTAAGTCTAAATATTGTTTCATTATTTATTAGAATCGTTATTAGTGGTTTATTTCTCCAATTTTATCAGGATTGTGCTTGTGTTTGAATAATATTGCAAATAATATTGTAACAATAAGCGCATAAGCTGCAAAAGTAAGCCAAATACCATTCCAATCTTTTCCTGCACTTGTTGTAAAATATCTATCAATAAGAATCCCACTTACTATTGAACCAAAAATGGCTCCAAAACCATTGGTCATCATCATAAAAAGACCTTGCGCAGAGTTTCTAATAGAAGGGTCTGTTTCAGTTTCAACAAATAGAGAACCTGAAATATTAAAAAAGTCAAACGCCATTCCGTAAACAATACCAGATAAAATAATCATCCATAAATCTGATCCAGGATCACCGTAAGCAAATAAAGCAAAACGTAATACCCATGCAATCATACTAATTATCATCACTTTTTTAATACCAAAACGTTTTAAGAAAAATGGAATAGCTAAAATGAATAATGTTTCTGACATTTGAGAAATTGACATAATTAAGGTTGAATATCGAACAACGATTGAATCCTTAAATTCTGCAATGTGTTTAAAATCATCTAAAAAAGTATCGCCATAAGCATTAGTTAATTGTAAAGCAGCGCCTAACAACATACTAAAAATAAAGAATAATGCCATTTTGTAATTTTTAAATAACTTAAAAGCATCTAAACCTAACATTTTAACCATTGATTTTTCCCCTTCAGTATTACCTTGAGGAGGGCATTTTGGTAAGAAAAATGAATAAATTCCTAATCCAATGGCTACTATTCCTGCAATGTAGAATTGATTTGCAGAAGCTTTATTACCAGATAAATTTGTAATCCACATTGCTACAATAAAGCCAACTGTACCCCAAACACGTATTGGAGGAAAACTTTTGACTACATCTAAATCGTTTGTTTTTAAAGCATTGTAAGATACTGAGTTTGATAAAGCAATGGTAGGCATGTAAAATACCATAGCCAATAAAATAATCCAAAAGAAATCATTTGGATTGTCAATTGCGGGAACTATTAATAAAGTTAAGCCTCCTAAAATATGTAAAAAACCATATAGTTTTTCGGCATTTATCCATCTATCAGCAATAATACCTGTTAATGTTGGCATAAATAAAGATGCAATTCCCATAGTTGAAAAAATTACCCCAAATTCAGTTCCAGACCAGCCTTTTGTACCAAACCAATAATTACCAAATGTAATAAGCCAAGCTCCCCAAACAAAAAATTGAAGAAAACTCATTACGGTTAATTTTGTTTTTACATTCATATATTCAAGTTTTAATTTATTTTTAGTTAGAAAGTCAAGTCAAATAATTACTCCCTACTATCAATCTCATCTCTAATTTTAGCGGCCAATTCATAATCCTCATCAGCAACAGCTTTTTCTAGCATTTTGTTAAGATCATTTATATTTTTATCCGAAAAGAAATTACCATCATCACTTCCAGTAATTTCAGCAATCGTATAATCTTTTACTTCAGTCATTTCGGAAGAAGTACGCTCATCAATTTCATCTTTAGTTTTTAAATAAATACCAGCTTTATCCAAAATATTCTCATAAGTAAAAATTGGCGCGTTAAAACGAGTAGCTAAAGCAATAGCATCCGAGGTTCTAGCATCAATAATTTCTTCCACTTTATCTCTATCACATATTAAACTAGAGTAAAAAATACCATCAACCAATTTATGGATAATAATTTGTTTAATAATAATATTAAACCGATCAGCAAAGCTTTTAAACAAGTCATGTGTAAGAGGTCTTGGTGGTTTTATTTCTTTTTCTAGTGCAATTGCAATTGCCTGAGCTTCAAAAGCTCCAATAATAATAGGTAAGGTTCTAGCACCATCAATTTCTTTTAAAACCAATGCGTAAGCACCACTCTGAGATTGGCTATAAGAAATACCTTTTATGTCTAAACGAACTAAACTCAAATTTTTATAATTTTTTGGTTTGTTAATACTAAAAAAGGCTGTCTAATTGTTAGAAATACATCTAAAAATTAGACAGCCTTTCACAAGGCACAATTTATAAAAAATTATCCATTTTGAGCTTTAAAGGCTTTTAAGTTTTCCACTAACTTAGGAACAACGTCAAAAGCATCGCCAACAATACCATAATCAGCCGCTTTAAAGAAAGGAGCTTCAGGATCCGTGTTAATAACTACTTTTACTTTAGAGGCATTAATACCTGCAAGATGTTGAATAGCACCAGAAATTCCGATAGCAATGTATAAATTAGAAGCAACTTGCTTTCCAGTTTGACCAACATGCTCCTCGTGAGGTCTCCAACCTAAATCAGACACAGGTTTAGAACAAGCAGTTGCAGCTCCAAGAACTTCAGCTAATTCTTCAACCATACCCCAATTATCGCCACTTTTTAAACCTCTACCAGCAGAAACAACAACATCTGCATCTGCAATAGTTACTTTACCAGTGGTTTTTTCTATGGAAGTAGATTTAATACCAAATAAGTCCTCTGAAATAGAAGGAGAAAACTCCTCAACAGAACCACTTACAGCATTTTCTTTTACTCCAAAAGAATTTTTAGCAACTCCAATAACTTTATTATCACTTGCAATTACCGTATTTTGGAATGCTTTGTTTGAAAAAGCTTTACGTTTAACAGTAAATGGATTAGTTGTACTTGGAGCAGCAATAACATTAGAAGCCAAACCAGCATCCATGTTTACAGCAACCATTGGTGCTAAATATAATCCGTTAGCACTTGAGTCAATAACAACAAGGTTTGCACCTTCTTTAGCAGCAGCTTGTTTAATTACATCTGCGTAAGCTTTGGCGTTAAAAACACCAAGAGCATCATTGTTTACACTTAGTACTTTTTCAGCACCATATTGATATAATTCACTTACATCACTCGCGTTTATTGTAAGAACAACAAGGTTTGTAGCCAACTGTTCGGCAACTTGTTTACCGTATGATGTTGCTTCAAAAGCAACTTTTTTAAATTTTCCTTCCGATGATTCGGCAAAAACTAATACTGACATTTTTTTAGATTTTAGACTATTTAGATTTTAGACGTTAGACGAATTTATCTAAATAGTGTTATTTTATATTTTATTCACATTGTTTAAAGAGAAATCAATCTTGTGTTTTTTGTCTTTAAGTCTTGTGTCTTTCTTAAATCACTTTTGCTTCATTATGTAATAACGCTACTAATTCAGCAACATTAGCTGCATCAATCATTTTACAAGCAGATTTAGCAGCAGGTTTCTCAAAACTAGCAGCATTAGTCTTAGCAATAAAATCTACAGCCTCCACAACTTGTAAAGGTTTTTTACGAGCCATCATAATACCACGCATATTCGGAATTCGTAAATCTTTTTCTTCTACTAATCCTTTTTGACCAGCAATAACAAGAGGTAAACTAGTAGCTAAAACTTCTTTTCCACCATCAATTTCTCTTGAAACAGTTGCAGAATTACCATCAATATCTAACCCAATACAGGCATTAACAAAATTATAATTTAAGATACTGGCTATCATTCCAGGAACCATTTGACCATTATAATCAATAGATTCTTTACCAGCCAAAACCAAATCGTAATTTCCGTTTTTTACAACTTCAGCCAATTGTTTAGCAACAGCATAACTATCCGTAGCTTGTGTATTTACACGTATGGCATCATCAGCACCAATAGCCAAACATTTACGCAAAGTGGGTTCCGTTACAGCTTCGCCAACATTAACAACAGTTACAGCGGCACCTTGTTTTTCCTTTAACCACATAGCACGAGTTAAACTATACTCATCATGTGGGTTTATTACATATTGTACACCGTTCGTATCAAATTTAGTATCGCCTTCTGTAAAGTTTATTTTCGAAGTCGTATCAGGTACGTGGCTTATACACACTAGTACTTTCATAATTTAAAATTTATTTGTTTTAAGATGCCACGAATTTACTGCTTTTTTTTGAAATATACTATGCGTGCATAATAAATTTTTAGACAAAATAAATTTATAGTCTCAAATAAAATAGAACTTATAACCTGAGTTCGACTAATAATTCGTTTACAGTTTAGATTATTTTTTTTATAGTCGAAGATGAATTTTAGAAGGATTATCTAGATAATTCAAAGAAATTTAGCGAGATTATGAAAAAAATAATCAAACCCGAAGGGAAAACAAATAAAAGGCAATTTTTTTTGAATAATTTTTAAGAAATAACAGGTTATTCCTTAAAAATTATGCTTCAAATCTCACCATTTCTTCATTTTCTGTAAATAGAAGTCTTAGTCGAACTCAGGTTTATAAAAAGAATAGGGGAGTCTTAAAAAGATAAAATAAGTTTACTTTATCTTTTTAAGAATTTTTAAAGCTTGGTCTTTTTTAAAATAATTTTTTGAAACAATTTTTTCTAAAACTTTTATAGCGTTAGATTTATCATCCAGCTTTAAGTAAACCATTGCTTTATACCAATATCCTTTGTGGTTATCAATGGTGTTACTTTCAATAAGGCTAGTAAATGTGATTAGGGCGTCATTATTTTTATTTACCTCAATTTGCGAAATACCAATATATAATAAGACATTAGGATCTGTATTTTTAGAAGAAGCTAGTATCGTGTTGCCTAATTTAATAGTAGCATTATAATCTTTGGATAAAAAAAGTTTTTCTAATTCTGCTTTTTGATAGCCAATTGTTTCTCCTTTAATTGAAAGAGAAGGGAGTTCATTCCAAGAATTATGTTGCTCATAAATAGTAGTTAAATTTGAATTTTGAAATAATAAGGAATAAAACAGAAAAATTATAGATGCAGCAACACTACTGTAAACAGCAATATTTTGCCATCTAAACTTTTTAGTTGGGGAACTATTAGTGTGGTCTTGTTTAAAATCTTTTAATTTTTGAGAAAAAGCAACAGTATCTTTATTTTGAAATAATGACGCAGCTTGTTTTAATTTTTTTTGCTCTCCATCATATAAAGTCCAGTCGGTATCATCTTCAAAAGTATCAATTTGATTATATATTTCAATAAATTCTTGTAAATCAACAGAATTATTAATTTCTTTTTGGAATAAATCTCTCTCTTGAGGATTCATACCATCCATTAAATATTTTTCTAATTTATCCATTAAAAAATCATCTATTTTCATTCTTTTAACCGCGTAAACCGCTCGTCTTTTTTTATTAGTTGAATTAATCTTTTTTTACATTTAAAGACACGTTGTCTGGCTACTACTTTAGAAGAATAAGCATATTTTAGAACAATCTCATCATACGTTTTTTTATCAAATATCATTTTTAAGATTTCTCTACATTGCTCTGATATTAATTTAAACTTTTCTTTGTACAATTCCCATTGCTCATTTTCTAAATAAAAAGCAGCCATATTAAGCTCTTCAGATACAAGAGGGATAACATCAATATTTGTTACCCTATTTTTTGATTTTTCTCGTCGCCAAAGATTTTTACAAACAGTAAATAGGTAATTGTCAAATTTTTGAATGTTTATTTTGCCTTCTTTTAATTTTACAAAGATAAGCAATAATGCATTATGAAAAATATCCTCAGCATCTTTTTTAGACCCGCCTCTACTCACAACATAGTATTCCACATAGCTGTAAGGTTTATCGTAAATATATTTTAGAATTTTAGGGTTCCCTTCTAAAAATCCTTTAATAAAACTTGCATCGTTTTGCATATGAGCAATTATGGTTTGTTAAAGAAAAACCAAATATACTATTTTTTTTTGGGTAACAGAATATTAAGACTTGCTCTTATTTGTGAATCGATTTATAAAAGGGGGAATCCGAAAAACCTAAATTAGAGTAGGAAAAAACTTAAATTTTTTATTATGAAAAAAATTATTATATTAATTATTTATGCAAGTTTGTTTTTTCAAGGAAATACATCTTTTGCACAATTAAATGAGGATTTTGAAAATGCACCATGTTTGGGTAATGGAGCATTTGCAGGTAGTAACACGAGTTCGTGTACAACTTTTATTCCTAATTGGATAGCAAATTCTCTATCTCCATCTATTAACTTAGATAATACACTTAATACAAATTATGCATGGATGTGGTCTTATAGTGGAAGAGGAGAATCAATTTCGATTCCATTTAATTTTGTACAAGGTCAGTCATATACAGTTAGTTTTAATTTAAGGACAGATCTAATGAATAACAATAGTGCTACTGCGGCATTACAAAATGGACAGGTGTATTTAGTTGCAACAAATAATCCAGGAGGCCCAACGGGTAACCCAGGAGGTAATACCATTTGGAATCAATCTATTGGTGGTGGGAATTATTATCAAAACTGGCAAGCAATAACCACTACTTTTACACCAACAGCAAACCGATCACAATTATGGATTTATCCATTCTGGGGAGTTCAAAATAATAATGGAAATCAAGTAGAAATGAGTATTGATAATGTTGTTATTACTTGTAGAGCACCTCAAAATACTGTTAATTTCCACTTTGAACATGAAGATGGCACAGAAGATACAGTATTTAATATTTGTGAAGATGTATATTTAGATGGTAGTTTAACCTTAAATACAGGAAGCTATTTTATGGATATTTGGAGAGTAAATACAGACAATACTCTAAGTTGGTTATCAGCAAAAGGAGTAAATGGCTGGACAAATGGACAACCTAATTTAGTAAATGTGACACAAACATTTGAAAATGATGTAGAAAACCCTGTCACATTTCAAGCAGGAGTAACTTATGAAGTAAAGTTGGCAGTATCTCATCCTAGTTGTGGTTGGACTTCTTTAACACATAGATTTACTTATGTAGAAGCAAGTATATCTTCTCTTTTTGATATAGATGGATATAATTGCCATGATGGTGTTTATGATGTTACAGTTACAGCACAAGATACATTTCCATCACAATGGTGGAGAGTTTATGAAACAAGTGTAGAAGGACAAACAGATGATAGTGTAACTATAGGATCAGCATCAAGTATTCATGGAGGTACAACTACTACTTTTACTAATTTGGATCCAGATAAATTTTACTACATTAAACATGGAGTTTGGGTAGATGGATGTATTAAGTGGCAAGAAACAAGAACACCTTTAGATAGAGATTGCTGTATAGATAATCCTCAGATAGAACCATATTGGGAATACTGTTCATCAAAAAATTTATGTGATTTAGATACATGGCCAATACGTGTTGTAGATGAAAATGGAAATCCAATTACAGGATCAGATGGAGTACAGTTTTCATGGGTAAGTTCTAATGGAGGTTCAAGTATTAGTGATGTAGTTTACACAGTTGCTTTTGAAGAGTGGACATTGACTTTAACATATCCAGATGGATGTATCTACATTAGAACATATAAAAAAATATGTTGTGAAGAGGATATACATATCGAAATTGATGAATGTCCAACAGAAGGAGAAATAGCAACCTTAGAGCAGCAAGTACAAACAGAGAGATCTCAATTAAGTGATGAATCGTACATTAAATATGTAAATGCAATTAAAAGTTATAAAGAACGTACAATTAATGCAAAAGTTGCATGTAATCCGTGTGATAATGGAACAGTAGTGATGCGAGTTGTAGATGCAAATGGGAATTTAATCACTAATTTTATTAGTATTACTTGGGGAGATGGTTTATTTCCAAATTCAAACGTTCGTATAGGAGATGTAAATGTAACTTATACTGTAACAGTGGTAGTGTCAGTAAATGGAGGTCAGGATAGATGTATATATACAGATACATTTATTTATGAGTGCCCATGTGATTTACCAGCACCAACAAATGTACATCTTCATGGAACATCATTTTTACATTGGAATGCAGTACCAGGAGCAGTAGGCTATATTGTAAGCCCATCATTGGTTTGGGATAGAACATGTACTTGTAGTAATCCAATTTCAATTCGTCCAATAGAAACTAGAAACAACTATACAAATTTATTGTTTGCAGAAGGAACTTGTTATATGGTACGAGTAGCAGCAATTTGTGCAGATGGAAGTATCTCTGAATATTCTGAAGATATTTGTATTGGAGGAGGAAAAGGGATAAAAGGAGGAGATACAAAAAAAATCAGAGAAGTATCTATAACGCCAAATCCAACAAAAGGAGAAATGACCTTTAATGTAACAACCAGTATGGATACAGAAGTTACCATAGCAATCTATGATACATATGGAACATTAGTTAAATCTTTTGTACAGCAAGTAACATCAGATGATACAAGTTCAATTTCTTGGGATGGTTCAAACCTTAGAAAAGGAATTTATTTTATTAACTTTAAAACAAAAGAAGAAACAATTTACAAACAAATAATTGTAAAATAAAAACCAGTTCTAAAAACCGATATAGGTTTTAGAATAGAAGACATTAATTGGTAGCGAACTTCGTTTTGCTACCAATTTTTGATTTAAAAAGAATAATATTAAAATTAGGTGGGTAACAAAAACTAAATGGATGCTCTTATTTATGAAATCGATTTTAAAAAAGAATGAAAATCCTAAAAACCTTATATTTATAAAGTAGAAAAACTAAAATTTTATTTTAATGAAACAATTTACAAATAAATAATTGAATAAGAAATTATTACTATACCAAGTTTTAATTAAAAAAACCTAAACCTAAACCTAAACTTATAAACTTAATATTATGAAAAACTTACAAATGTTATTACTAGTACTACTTATTACTTTATTAGCAACAAGCTGTCAAAATGAAGAATTATTTATAGATAAAAATGAAAATAACTCAAATTCAGAAATTAAAAACATGGGTACATATCCCTCAAACCAGATGATAATCCAGTATAAAGCTACAATGACCGAGGCTGAAAAAGAAAATTTAAGAAATCAATACGATGTAGTGACTCATAAAAATTGTAAATGTGCAGACCCTACCTTAGAACTTTGGATATTTGCTAGTGATAGAAACCCTAGAAGTGGAGGTATTACAATAGAAGAAAAAGTTCTAGGAGCAAAAGAAGATTCGGATTTAGAAGGAGTAGATTTTAATTTGAATATTAATAGAATAGGGAGAGGTTTACTGAGCTCATTTGGACCTGAAGATATTAGGAGTGCTATGCAAAAAAGAGTTTTAGGTAATCAAAATGTTACTATTGCAGTATTAGATACAGGAGTAGATTATAATTATTTTGGTTTTACAACCTCATTTTTATATAACAATCAAAATACTTGTAATGATAATCCATTGCAAGATTATTATGGTTGGGATTTTGTAAATGAAGATAACGATCCTTTTGATGATTATGGGCATGGTACTATTGTTACTAGTATTATTTATGATAAGTTACAAGAGCAAAATGTTAATTTTCAGATTTTACCAATAAAAGTTTTTGATAATAAAGGTAAAGGAAATCTTTTTGATTTATTATGTGGTTTTAAATATGCAGTTAATAATCCAGATGTGAATATTATTAACATGAGTTTTGGTTGGTATGGTACAAATTATGAGTTGCTTAATAAATTTATTATGCAATCACAGCAAAATGTATTAATAACAGCATCAGCAGGAAATGATAAAATGGACACCGATTTGAATGCACACTACCCTTCTGTTTTTGATTCAGAAAATATATTATCAATAGCAGCATTACAAGGTGAAAGAGATGGGGATATTTCTAGTTTTGGAGGAACAATGTTAGGGACTGGATTAGCACAATTTTCAAATTTTGGTACTATTACAGTAGATATAGCAGCAAAAGGAGAGAACATACCTTTTTATATAGATGATGATAATTATATACCAGTTTCAGGAACTTCTTTTTCTACTGCATTTGCAACTGCATTAGGTGGAGAAAAGTATATGCCTAATATAAGTGTAGAGCAACATAAAGCGTCGATCATAGAAAATACAATTCAAAATAGTAGTTTATCTCAAATAAAATACGCTTCCTATATACCTGATTAATTAGTTTATATTGTAGGTTTAGGTGATTTTCAATTAAACTATTTTGAGGAGGGGAGTTTTATACTCCTCTTTTTTGTATATTTATAAAAAAGATATTTATATAATGGGGAAAAATATATTACTAATAGTAAGTATTTTTACAATACAACTATTTTCATACGCTCAAAACTCTAGAATATCTCAATACGATTCAATAATGGCAACATCCATTTCTAATAAAGAAAAATGTGCCAAAATTGAATTTTTTTTCAAAAATAATAAGGAAGATTTAAATACTCTTATACAAATGTATCATGAATTCTCAAAATGGAATTATAATACAAATGAAGATGTTAATGGAGCTAAAAAATATGCCAAAAAATATGCCAAAAAAATTATTGAAACTTATTCTAATGAAAAATTAAAAACAGACGAACTGTTAAAAAAAGCATTATTTAATTTAGGTTTTTTTAATTCTAAGTTTAGTAGTAGTCCGAATTATACCAAAGCTCTTTATTATTTTGATGAATTAATTACTATTTCAGAATCGTTTGAAGTAAGACTTGGTAAAACTTATATGGAAAGAGGCGATGTTTACGATAAATTAGGAGATTTGCAAAAAACATTAGAAAATTATGAAAAATCAGAAAGAATATTTACGTATAATAATGAATATTTTTTATTATTAAAAACATACATTAATATAACAGGAACTTATGCAACTTTAAATGATAGTATTTATCTTAAACCCTTTTTTAAAACTATTGATAAAATAAATCAATTAGAAAGAGATGTTGAAATTTCAAATAGTAAGAAAGCCAAATTATACGCAAATATAGGAACTATGTATGCTGCAAGTTTGAATTTAAAAAAAGCAATTAAATCTTTTAATAAAGGGTTGAAGCTAGCAAAAAAAGAGAATGATTTTGATACTGTTTTTTTAATATTAAATGGATTAAGTGTTACTTATAAAAAAAATAAAGAATATGATAAAGCAGCAAAATATTTAACTATTTCAAAAAGATATATTTTAAATGATAAATATAAGAAGAGCATTAATCATAATAATATGGCTGACCTTTTTTTGCTTAAACAGGAATATGAAAATGCTTTAAATAATTATAACAAAGCAATAACAAGTTTATTAATAGCAAAAAATAATAGTACGTCTTTTAAAAGTTTGCCATCAATTAAGGATATAAGTATTTCTCCATATAAAAAGGATATTTTAGGCTATTTGGTTGATAAAGCAGACGGGTGGTATAAATATTATGAAAATAGTTTAAATACAGCATATTTATTTGAAGCAGAAAAAACCATTGCACTAGCAGATCAAATTATAGATTTACTTTATTTTGAAAGTAACGAAGAATTATCAAAACTATTTTGGCGAAAAAAAGGGGCTGAATTATATTTAAGAGCAGTGTCAGTTTGTTTTTTATTAGATAAGCCAGAAAAAGCAATGTATTATATGGAAAAAAATAAAGGGATGCTTTTATTAGAAAATATAAATACATATAAAGCAAAACAATTTGCAAAAATTCCAGAAAATATTTTAGAGAAAGAAAATAATTCACTAAGATTAATTAAAAATATGCAAAAAGATTTATTAAATGAAAAACTACCCAATAAAAAAATTGACAGCATTAAAAACAACCTATTTACAGCAAAAATAGTATTTGAGAAGTTTATAGACTCGTTAGAAACAGCATTTCCAAAATATTACAAATTAAAAAAGAGACTTACTATACAATCTTTAAGTGCAATTAAAGAGTCTATGTTACCAAACCAAGTTATTGTAGAATATTTAATAGGGAAAGAAACAGGTTATGCGCTATTAATTTCAAAAGAAAAAGTACAATTTCAAAAAATAAAAAACATAGTTGAACTTAATAAAAAGCTACATTTATTTAAAGAAAATATTTCGAGTCCATTTATAACAAAAAAGGCAGTAGAAACATTCCAAAAAGAAGCAAACGATATTTTTACCGCAATTTTCCCATTTAAAGAGTTTATTACAACCGTAAAAGGCAAAGAACTAATTATTATAGCAGATGGAGGGTTGCAATATATCCCTTTTGAGGCTTTGTGTATTAATGAAACAGCACCAGTAGAAGATGCCTATTTAATCCAGAAATGTGCTATTTTTTACAAACATTCTATTTCATTAGAAAAGCAAATAAATTTTTATAAAAAGGATAAAAAGAATACGTTTATAGGTTTTATTCCAACAACATTCCAAGATAAAAAGTTACCATTATTAAATCATAATAAACTGGAAATAAAGTCGATTTCTCCATTCTTTAAGCAAATATTTACGCAAAAAGAAGCAACAAAAAAGCAATTTTTAGAATCGTATAATAAACATTCAATAATACATATTTCTACACATGGAGGAATAGATAATGATATACCGTGGTTGGCATTTTATGATCAAAAATTATCGTTAGATGAGTTATTTGTTTTAAAAAAAGAAAAAGAATTGGTAGTACTTAGTGCTTGTAAAACTTCCGTAGGAAAACATAAAAAAGGAGAAGGCTTATTTAATTTAACAAGAGGATTTATAAATACAGGAGCAAAAAGTGTACTATCCACTTTATGGAACGTAAATGAAAAATCCAGTTCGGAGATTATGGCACTTTTTTATAAGAATATTTCAGAAGGAATGCGTAAATCTAAAGCATTAAGAAAGGCAAAATTAGTGTATATAGAAAAGCACAAAAACACAAGTGAAGCAACACCATATTATTGGAGTTCATTTACTTTAACAGGAAATAGTAATGCAATAAGTCAAAAAACAGAATTAGCTGAAGTGTTTAAAATTGGTTTTTTAACCTTGTTAGTATTGTTGATTTTAATTTATATAAAAAAGAAATTTTTTGCTTAGATTTAAAATAAAGTACTTCAATTTTTTATAAGAACTATTTTTTGCTAAATCTAGATTCAAATTAATTCTATTTCATTACTTTTGCACAAGTTTTTTTAAACAATATATTATGAAAACAATACAATTTAGAGAGGCAATTGCTGAAGCAATGAGTGAAGAAATGCGACGAGATGAAAGTATTTTTTTAATAGGAGAAGAAGTTGCAGAATATAATGGAGCGTATAAAGCATCCAAAGGAATGCTAGATGAGTTTGGGGCAAAAAGAGTAATAGATTCACCAATTGCAGAGCTTGGTTTTGCAGGGATTGCAATAGGCTCTACCATGACAGGTAATAGACCAATTGTAGAATATATGACCTTTAATTTTTCATTGGTTGGAATAGATCAAATCATAAATAATGCAGCAAAAATAAGGCAAATGAGCGGTGGGCAGTTTAATTGTCCAATAGTATTTAGAGGACCAACAGGATCTGCAGGACAGCTAGGAGCAACACATTCACAAGCATTTGAAAATTGGTTTGCAAATACACCAGGACTAAAAGTAATAGTACCATCAACACCTTATGATGCCAAAGGTTTATTAAAGGCAGCAATACGAGACGATGATCCAGTAATCTTTATGGAATCAGAACAAATGTATGGCGATAAAGGAGAGGTGCCAGAAGGAGAATATATACTACCAATAGGAGTAGGAGAAATTAAAAGAGAAGGAACGGATGTAACTATAGTATCTTTTGGTAAAATTATAAAAGAAGCATACAAAGCAGCAGAAATATTAGAAAAAGAAGATATTTCAGTTGAAATTATTGATTTACGTACCATAAAACCAATGGATCATGATATTATTCTAAATTCGGTAAAGAAAACAAACCGTTTGGTAATATTAGAAGAAGCATGGCCGTTTGGAAGTGTATCATCAGAAATTACATTTATGGTACAAGAAAACGCATTTGATTATTTGGATGCACCAATAAAGAGAATAACAACAGCAGATACACCAGCACCATATTCACCAGTATTATTACAAGAATGGTTGCCAAATGCAAATGATGTAGTAAAAGCAGTTAAAGGTGTAATGTACAGGTAGGTGCAAATTAGAAAATAAAATTATAAATTCCTTTCATAATTAAATGAAAGGAATTTTATACGTAAAAATAAAAACGGAATGGTTTATGATATAACTATTCCTATTAAATTAGTCTTAAAAGGGACAAAAGCACATGAAAAAATCAATATTAGTACTAATCTCAGTTTTATATATAACGATATTATCTGCACAAACTAAAGTAAAAGGAATTGTTTTAGATGAACAAAACGAACCAATTGCATTTGCAAATATTATATTTAAACACTCAACAAAAGGAACAACATCCGATGAAAATGGGAAGTTCTATTTGGAGTCTAAAAAAACATATCCAGAATTAGAAATTTCATTTTTAGGGTTCGAATCAAAATTAATTAAATTAAAAGCAGTTAATTATGATTTAAAAATAGTTTTAAAAGAGTCTGGAGCAGATTTAAAGGAAGTCGTAATTTATACAGGTAGAGTAAAACGAAAAGGAAACCCAGCAATTGCAATTTTAAAAAAAATGTGGGAGAAAAAACGTAGAAATGGAATCTATTTGTATAACGAATATGAATTTGATAAATATGAAAAAATAGAATTTGACATGAATAATATTGATGAAAAATTCAAAAAGAGAAGAATGTTTAAAGGGATGGAATTCATTTTTGATAAAGTAGATACATCTAATATAACAGGTAAAACCTATTTGCCATTTTTTATAAATGAATCCATGTATAAAAAATATGGAAGAAATATATTTCCAAGAAGAGAAAGAGAAGAATTAATAGCAAATAAAAACTCAGGATTTGAAAATAATCAAAATATAAATGAATTTTTAAAACAATTATATGCAGACTATAATGTGTATGATAATTATATTCGAATTTTTGATAAAAGTTTTACAAGTCCAATAGCCAAAACAGGACCGTTTGTATATAATTATGTGTTAGCGGATAGTGCATTTATAGATAATAAATGGTGTTACAATATTGTATTCTATCCAAGACGAAAAAATGAACTGACATTTAAAGGAGATTTTTGGGTAAATGATAGCACGTATGCAATTAAAAAAATTCAAATGCATGCAACACGAAGTGCAAATATAAATTGGGTAAAAGAAATTTATATAGAGCAAGAATTTGAAGTATTGAGTGATTCTGTATTTTTAATAAAAAGAGATCACATGATGTCAGATTTCTCCTTAAATAAAAAAGAGAACTCAAAAGGTATTTATGGTCGAAGAACTACCATGTATAATAATTATAAATTTGATATCAAAAAAGAAGATGGTTTTTATACCAAACGAGCGGCATCGGATTATGATGAATCAATATATAATCATTCTAAAGATTTTTGGAAAGAAAATAGAATGGAGAAATTAAGTGATGATGAGGATGGAATCTATAAAATGTTAGATACTTTAAAAACAAATAAGAGATTTAAAGCCTTGTATAGTATAACAGAAACATTAGCATCAGGTTATTGGCAATTTATACCAGGGTTTGATTACGGACCAATATATTCAACATTTGGAAGCAATGATGTGGAAGGAATGAGATTTAGAATAGGAGGGAGAAGTTATATAAAGCAGTCGGATAAGCTAAGAGTAAACGGATTTTTAGCGTATGGTTTACAAGATGAAAAATTTAAATATGGTATTGGAGCAAGATGGTTAATAGAACCAAAAAGTAGATTAACAGTTTCAGTAGCGAACCGTAAAGATATTGAACAAACAGGAGTGAGTTTAACAACATCAAATAATGTGTTGGATCGAAGTTTTGCCTCAGCCTCATTATTTTCTAGAGGGGAAAATTTTAGACTAACAAAACTAAATATTAGCAACTTTGGAATAGGATTTTCGCCAATTAAAAATCTAAATTTAAGAGCAGGAGTAACCCACAAAACACTTGTATCTGCGGCACCAGATAAATTCAATATAAATTATAAAGATGAAAATGGAAACATCCAATCCAATATAAAGCAAACTGAAGTAGATTTTGTAATAAAATATACACCAGGAAGACGAAGTGGAGGTTTTGGAGTAGATCAATTTACATTAAATTCAGGACGTTATCCAATATTTTATTTGAGTTATATCAAAGGATTAAAAAATACAAATAGCGATTTTGATTTTCATAAATTACAATTTTATTACAAACAACGCGTTCAAATTGGAGGAGTAGGAAAATTAAAATATGTACTTGAATTAGGAAAAACATTTAATGATGTACCATTATCATTATTAGATGTAGTACCAGGAAATCAATCGCCATTTATGGCAGCAAGAACCTTTGATTTATTAGATTATTACGAGTTTGTAACCGATCAATATGCATCCATACATTTAGACCATAACTTTAACGGAAGAATTTTTTCAAAAATACCATTAATGCGAAAATTAAATTTAAGAGCCGTAGTTGGTGGTAGGGCAGTAATAGGTTCCGTATCTAATAGTAATAAGTTGATAAATGCATCGTCTTTTGTATATAGAGCGCCAGAGCAAGTATATTGGGAATATCATGCAGGAGTAGATAATATATTTAAATTTTTACGAGTTGATTTTGTTTTCAGAGGAAGTCATAGAGATTTGCCAGAAGCTACAAACTTTGCTATTAAAGGAGGAATTAATTTTTATTTTTAGGATAGTTTTATCACCAAACCACCTTCTAATTTATACCGCTCTTTATTCTCTTCACAAACAGCAAAACCATTAGTATCAAAATGTAAACGGTGTCCGTATTCACTAACCCAACCAATTTGTTTGGAAGGGTTACCAACAACCAAAGCATACGGAAGTACTTCTTTAGTAACAACAGCACCAGCACCAATAAGCGCATATTCGCCAATAGTGTTACCGCAAATAATGGTGGCATTAGCACCAATACTAGCACCCTTTTTAACAAGAGTTTGTACATATTCGCTTTTGCGAATAATAGCACTCCTAGGGTTGATAATATTGGTAAAAACCATAGAAGGTCCTAAGAACACATCGTCCTCGCAAATAACACCAGTATATATAGAAACATTATTCTGTACTTTTACATTGTTGCCCAAAACAACGTTTGGAGATATAACCACATTTTGACCTAAATTACAGTCTTTACCAAGAGTGCTGTTAGACATAATATGACTAAAATGCCATATTTTTGTGCCATCGCCAATAATACAGCCTGAATCAATAACCGCAGTTTCGTGTGCGAAATAGTTTATATCCATTGTATTTATAATATTTTTTGTTTTTTACTTTATATACAGTTTACTAATATCCACTCGCATTCTCTTTTCCTAAAAATATTTTTAAAGCAGAGGAGGTCCCAATTCTACTAACACCCATATTTACCATTTTTACAGCATCCTCATAACTACGAACACCGCCAGCCGCTTTTGCAGAAAGAGGTTTAGAATTTTCAACAATTAATGCCATAGCTTCAAAAGTAGCACCAGCAGGTTTGCCATTTGTAGGTTTGTAAAAACCTGTAGAAGATTTTACAAATACTTTTTTAGCTTGTTCTTCTTTAAAATTAGTAAGAACAACATCTCTAATTAGTTTTGAAATTGCAATAATTTGCGAATCGTTTAAAGCGGCAACTTCAATAATCCATTTTACAATTTTATTATTGTGCAAACCAATCTCAGTACCTTTTAAAACTTCATCTTTTACCAATTCTATATCACCTTCAATAAAAGCTTCGTAATTAATAACAAAATCCAAATCATCAGCGCCATCATCAATAGCTTGTTTAGCTTCAATTAATTTTTTTGAAATAGGATTTGTACCTTCATGAAAACCAATTACAGTACCAACAGTAACCTTACTATTAGCATCAGTAATCCTTTTTTTTGCTAAAGTTACATATTGTGGTCTAATCATAACCAGTACAAAGTTATTGGCAATAGCTTCATCAATAAGTGAAATAACATTTTGTTCTGTTTCTTTTTGACTGATATTTGCTTGTTCAGCAGTTTTTAGATACGTAGAATCTAAGTATTTATTAATTTCCATTGAGATAATATTAGTGTATTATTATACTACAAAGGTAAATTTAATTATGGTATTAAAAAAAACTGTCTAAAAGGATTATTAAAACTTTTAGACAGTTATTAATGTTAAGGCAATACTATTGCGATTAACAAATGAAATTTTTATTAAAGATTAATAATCTTCAACATTAAAAAGTATTGGTAGGTTATACCTTACTTTCACATGTTTTAATCGTTGTGTTGCAGGTATCATTTGTGGTAGTAATTTCACAACACGTTTCGCTTCTTTCTCTAATCTTTTATGAGGTGCTTTAACTCTAATATTGGTAATGTTACCAGTTTTATCAATAATAAACTGCACATTAATTCTTTTTTTACCAGGACTTAATCCTAAATCTTGTGCAATATCTGTATTGAATTTTCTATTGATATGTTTTCTCATTTTTTCGTTAAAACATACTTTTTTTTCTGCTTCAGAACCTTTACAGCTAGGAAATGCAGGTGCAATTTCAATAATAATGAATGGTATAATTTCATCTATAGTTTCACCATCATCTACTTCTTGAATATCATTTGAGGTTATTTTTACAATAGTATCTTGGTCATCATCAGTTGTTGCCAAAACAGCCTCTTCAATTTCTTTTTTAGTATCTTTTACTACTTCAAAATCAGAAGAAGGTTTTTGTACTTGTACTACTTTTTGAATTACTTTTTCAATTTTTTTATTTACAATTGGTTTAGGTTTTTCGAAAATAATTTCAGGTGGGATTATTGGATTGTCATCTTCTTCCATAATAATCGCTGCAATAGGTTTTACCTTATAAAATGATTCGTGCTCTAATGTAAGATAAACCACAAATAATGATAGGATTAAGCCCAATTGCATGAAAATTACAGAACTTTTTTGTAAATTTGTACTAGGTGTGCTTACTTTGTGTTTTTGTTTGCTCATAATAAATAATTTAGACGTTAATATTATGTTAAAACTAACAAAAAGCATACCAAAAAAATCCCATCTACTATTTGTGATGGGATTTTGCTTTCTATAAATAGAATACGTTTTATTTATTAACTTTCTATTTTGAATAATATAGGAAGGTTATAACGAACATTTACTGGTTTGTTGCGCTGTTTTCCTGGTTTCATTTTAGGCAATAATTTAATGATTCGTATAGCTTCTTTTTGTAGTCTTGGGTGTGGAGCTCTAGATTTTATATCAATAACATTGCCATTTTTATCAATTTTAAATTGAACTAAAATTCTTTTTTTACCAGGTGGCAAACTTAAATCTTGTGCTAATCCAATATTAAAATTTTTACTTACATGTTTTATAATTTTATCGGACATACATTTTTTAAGTTGTGTATTTGTACCTGTACAACCTGGGAAAACAGGAACATTTTCAATGATTGCAAATGGTACATCCTCTTCTATCTCTTCTTCTTCTACAACCTCTTCAATTTCTTCTTCATTTATTTGTTTTATAACTTCTACCTCAATCTCTTCTGATTCGTCTGTTTCTGTGGACTTTAAAATTGTTTCTTCAATTTCTTTCTCGTTATTTACAACTATAATTTGTTCTGGTGCAGGTGGTGGTGGAGGTGGCGGCGGTTTGAATTCTTCAATTTTTTGTTGTGTTATCGGAATTTCATCTTCTAATTCGTTTGTAGTTTTTATATTTTCAAAGTTTTTAATTTTATAATAAGTTTTCCATTCTATACCTTGGTAGATAATAAAAAGAGAAATAACCAACCCAAGTAATCTGAATATTTTGGTATAATTTTCTAGATTTGCTTTATGACTTTTTTTTGTTTCCATAATAATATATTTATATGGTAGTATAAAGGTACGATATTGACATAGGGCTTGTCAAGTTTTTTAGCAATTATTTTGGATCACTTATAAAAGTTGGGGAGAAAAAAATAAAAAAAAGCATGATGATGATTTGAAGGCTTGTTTGATGTTTTGATTTTAATGAATAAAAATTTAATTTATTAAAATTGCCCTTGTTTTCTAGAATTAAAAATTCTCTCTCCAAAAAAAAATATGTGATCCATTATTTTTAGAGCAAAAAACTCATCTGCATAGGCATGATGAGTTTTAGGATAATATTTATAAGTAAGTCTTTTTATTAATCTTCTACATTAAATAATATAGGTAGATTGTAGCGTACATTTACTGGTTTGTTACGTTGTCTTCCTGGTTTCATTTTAGGCAATAATTTAATAATTCGTATTGCTTCTTTTTGTAGTCTTGGGTGTGGTGC
>Ga0256840_1001327_pt1 | contig 23548 bp, 25 predicted proteins | sample 355202metaG_FD_185969 | JGI IMG/M metagenome (GOLD analysis project Ga0256840, IMG submission 185969) | Hydrothermal vent microbial communities from Mid Atlantic Ridge, Atlantic Ocean - 355-202 | ecosystem: Environmental > Aquatic > Marine > Hydrothermal vents | place: Atlantic Ocean: Mid...
ACCATCACTTACACCTTGTTCATCTGCTGTATTAGCAACCTTGCAACGCATCCAACATTCACCGTCTGAATCTGCAAAGAATTCTGCTTTCTGTTTTGCCAGTTCTGCCAGCTTCAACTCTTTGCGCTGGTTGTTCACATCGTCATCAGTGCCTGATTGTTTATAAACTTTCGTTAGTTTATTGAGCTTTTGTAATCCAGTAACACCGTGAGATTTAAAGCCAGCTTTAAACCTTTGTTCATAAGCGCAATACTCATTCTCAAAAGTACCGCGAACCTGTTTAAGTGCGTCAATTACCGAGGATTCCCAAACGGCAACAACATCACCCGATTCAACCCGTTTTAGAGCGTCTTCAATAACTAATCTTGCTGAATCATTGTTTACGTTTTGGTTGTTACCTTCGGGCTTGTGTGTATTGTGTAATTGCATTTTGATATTGTTTATTTCATCAGTCATTTACAAGCCCTCTCATTTTCTTGTGCTTCTATTGCTTCCACATACAGGTCATTAAAATCTACTTTTTTTCCTGAAGGATGCGAGGGAATAGAAACACGCCCATTGCAACAAAGAGCTGCTTTTTCTGCTTCGACAATACCCGTGTTTATTTCGTTGGGTTTGTCTCTCACGTCATTGTCTGCAAGTATCACAATATCAGTATCTTTAAATTGAGCGCGTACTAATTTTGCAATATTTGAGAGATTCGAGGCGGTAAACGATACAAAAACAGGCGCATGAGAAAGCAATAAAAAGCATGAGTAAGCACTGGCTAAACCTTCCGCAATATATGCCGTTTCAAAGGGTTGTTTAATGTCACCAAAATAATAAAAAGCTGAAGCAACTTTTCCACCTGTGAGATACCACTTAGCCCCCAGGTTTTTATTGCTGATAAATTGTAGACTGCTAATTTGTTTATCAGCATAAATCGGAACGAGAATATTGCCGTGTTTATCCTGCCTTAAATACTTAGCGCATGAGCTGATCTTCTTCAGCTTTAAATAAGGCGCATCAGGTGAACAAGGGGACGCATTAGCCCAGATACTTTGTGCAATTATTCGGGCTTTTCTATGCTTTTTATTGGTTTCATCCGTTCGTTTTTGTTCTGCCTTTTTACAAGCAACTGCAAAGGCTTTTCGCTCCTGTGGTGTCAGTGGCTGGTTGTTGCTTTTCATGTGCCATTCGGTAGATTCACCCGTCTTCCACGAGCCAAATTTTCCCGCATAAACGCCATCAGAGAAAAACACATACCATCCAGATTTTCCTTTTTTCTCATTCGGTAAGGAAAAACGAATAATGCCTGCATCTGGTTTAATTTCAGGAGTACCTAAACCAGCCTTGCTGATTTCATTTTGAAAGGCTGATATTGCCTCCCATATTGGGGTTATTGTGCTACTATTTGAACTTGATTTAGTTGTACCTGAAGGGCGGTTTCTGTTGGTAGCAGAATCGCCTTTTTTAATGTTCGTCATTTGAAGCCTCTTTTCTTGAATCAAAAAAATCTTGTACAGCTTTTGTTGCTTTCCTAAAGCCTTTTATTTCACTGGGGAACATAAAAAAATCTTTTAATATATTGCTAGTTTCAAAGTCTGATTGCATTCCTTTTTCTAATAGCTGGAAACATGCTTTTTGATGATTATTTGCACATTCTTCTAAATTTGAAATTAAGGCTTTCTCTAAGTTGTTTATTTTGTTTGTCATATATTTATTCCTTCTAAATTTAATTTTTTACTGCATTGACTGAACGCCAAAAAGATAAAATTGCAGTGGTTTAATTAGCGTATTCGCCTGTGTGGTTTACCGTTCTACTTAGTAGAAATTCAGCAACACCCGATAAGGGATAGGCAACACGCCTAGAGACTTTTGTATAAGGTAGGTTGTAAAGTCCTGAACTCCTCCAGCAAGCGAGCGTATTAATAGATGTATCCAATACATCACTGGTTTGTTCTGGTGTCAGGTTTACTGGAATTCGCTCTAAGCCTAGAGCTTGTTTGATTTCAGCTTTTTTAGATTCAAGTTGTTCTTGTGTAAATATCATATTTATATACCCATTGATTAAAATAACTCCAGTTGTTTTGCTGAAGATGGGTATAAGATTAGGGGAATAATATTAGAAAAAAACTGTTCAAAACTGTTCATAATTGAGATGAGCAGTTTTAAGTTATTCATTTTTAAAGGATAATTATATTATTATTTTTTTAAATATTTTCTTTTGAGCAGGTTTATCTATTTTTTCTTCTTCCAGATTTAAAAGTAATGATGTGAGAAGCTTCGCTAAAAAATCTTCTCATGGTGCTGTTGGAGACTTGATTAATATCTATTTCTGCGTTATTCCATACTTCAAGTTTTGTTAAATCATGATCAAAAGCGTCAAAGTTTTTTGACTGTTTCTTGAGCCATTGATTAAGTTTTTCCATCCGTTTTTGATTTTCTGATTGCTTGTTATGGTTATGAGTATCTATTTCATTTTTTTTATTTCTTTGAAGCATTTCTTTAACTATCTGTAAAGCATCTTTTAGTTTCTCGCTTTCTTTTTTGATTCGATTGAATTCTTTTTCCTTTTTAGGCTCATTTATTTCAAAATCAGCTAACCTATATTCAGCAGTTCTTTCGCTAACGTCTGTAAGTATTTCTAAAATTTTTCTTTCGGATTGTTTTGTATATTCTTGAGGTAGTGTAAGAGCATCCCAACAAATCGAGATTAATTTCAAAATAGGGTAATAAATATAATCTAATGATTCAGCATGATCATATAAGGCTTTAGTATCTCCAATTAAAATAGAGTTTCTAATACGGTTAAATCTAATAGATTCTTTCTGGCAAATAAATTGTAAATACCTTAAAGCTTGAACAATCAGCGATGGAAAAGGACAACGAATCCAGTATTCAAAACACTCTTTGTCGTCATAATTTACTTTTTTTATGTATGAGTACCAATCATCTAAAATTTCAGAAATATTATTATTTATATAAGTTTTTTCATAGTACAGAGTTGTATCTATGAGTTTTTCTAATGGAGGGTTTCTTGATAAGTACGGTTCAAAGTAGTTGTCGATTTCTTCTACTTCTGTTTCAGTGAGCTTTCGGTGAGATGTGCTTGCAGCACCTTTATTGTTTTGATCTGTGGATTTTTCATCATTAGGGTTAATTTTAGGAAACCAGTCCCAATCACTAACACCATCATTAAATCCAAAGTATTCATTTGCTGTTCCAACACTTACTAAAATATTGTCACAAGTTACTACGGTGGGAATACGATAGGTTAAAGGTTTTTCTCTATTTTTAGCGGTTAATGTGCCATTTTTACGGAAAATAAAATCATGGCGAGAACTAGGGGAGTCACTGGTTTTAATAGCGCCTTTTAACTCGCAAATTTTTTGATTTATAGTAACAATACATTCTGTCGGAAACTCAATGTACACTTTAGAAGATAAGTTCTTTTTGAGGCTTTTATCTATCCAGTTATAACGGTTTCCTTGTTGTTCATCGAGTAGATAAACCTTTTTTGGGTTGTTTTGTGGTATTGCTGGTAATTCAACTAAGTCTGTAGGATTAAGTTCTAATCTTTCTGATTCTATGTCCTCTTTTCCCATAGGGATAACATAGCAATCAGCATCTATTATGGATTGATATTTAAAGGAAAAAACAAGTTCACAAGTTGTACTCTTAAGTCTATATTCTAATAAATCACGAATAAAAATATCATCATTAAACTTTGATTCAAGCTTTTCAGTTAGCTCAATTAGATTCCAATGAGTTCTACCGTATTTCATATTCTGTGTACTCTTCAAACACACACTTCAAAAAAAATCATCAAGACAAGCTGGTGAAGTGCCAGCCTTTCAGGAGCTACCCTAGTCTTAATGAACGCTGTTTACGCCAAAATATAAACGGGCTAGTGAGTAAACTCGTTCTGTTTTTAGCGTTTTATTTATGATTGTTACTTTTGTTTTCTAATTGGTACTATTTCCGCTGTTTGCTTGCCAGCATTCATCATGGCACTGGTTGCCTTTTCCATTGATTCGCGTACAGGGTCATTGTTGAGCCGTGCATAAATGGCGGTTGTGCTTACGTTTTTATGGGCAAGTGTTTTGCCTATAATGGGAAGGCTTGCGCCTGTGGTGGCTTGCCAGCTACCGAGTGAACGCCTTAAATCATGCAAGCGTAAATCTTTAATTCCAGCGCGTTCTTTAATGCGTATCCAGCCTTTTTTGGGTTCTACAAGGTGTCCTGTTCTACCTGTGCCAGCAAAAACATAATTATTTGTTTTTGATGATTTTCGTTGGTTAAGTATCTGCATTGCTTGTTTTGTTAAAGGTAGGGTGTGAGGTGTGCCGTTTTTAGTTTCTGGAATACGCCATTCAGCACGTTCAAAACTGATTTCATTCCACTGCATGGCAAGAACATTAGAACGCCTAGCACCTGTTAATAAACTAATCAGAATATAATCTCTGATTGTTTCGTTTTCTTCATCCGCTACGGCTTCAAAGAATCGTTGTAGTTCATCAGGCTGTAAGAATCTATCTCTTGATACTTCTTTAAACTGTTTTATTCTTTGAGCTGGATTAGCTAGTTCATACATTCCCCAATCAATAGCCTTGTTGAACATGACTTTCAATAAAGCCAATACACGGTTAGCTTGATAGTGTCCGCTATTTTTACCGATATTAGAATGTAATCCTTTTACGTCCTTCATAGTGATATGAGAGAGCTTTTTATTATTCCATTGGCTTAAATGATTTTTATAATTCATTTCATCATTACGCCATGACTTCTTATGTTGTTTGGCATGAGTTTCTAAATATTCGCCAAATAGATCAAGTAAAGTTAGTTCTGCTCTATCAGCTCTAATTCCATCATTAGGATTTTGCCCTTGTGATATTAACCCATTAATTTTGTCAGCTTCCGTTCTAGCTTGTTCAACTGTCATGGCTGGAAAATTGCCTAGTTTTATTCGTTCGGCTTTTCCTTTGATTTTTCGATTGATAAAGAACGTATATGTGCCCGATTGAGAGAGCCTTAATTTAAACCCTGCTGTTTCGGTGTCGTGATAAACAACTGCATTTTTTTCTGGCAGTGGCAGTGATTCAATCTTGCGTTTAGTAAACTTGATTATATTACTCATGTATAACCTCATGCGGTTGCAAAATGTAACTTTGCAACCTATTTGCAACCCTAGGTATGAATTCAGGGCTATTTCAATATAGTTAGATATAAGTAAATAATAACATAAGTTATTGTTTTATAGTAATTAATATTAGTAGGTATGAGGTGGTATAAATTGGGAGAATATGCGGACGGTAAGACTCATAATCTATTGGTCGAAGGTTCGAGTCCTTCCAGGCCCACCATATAATAAGGCGATCACAAAAGTGATCGCTTTTTTTGTTATTCAGAAAATGAGACGTTGCTGTACGAGCATTTGCACCAAATAAAAAAGCCCGCTTTAAGCGGGCTTTTTTATTTGGTAAGAGTAAATATATTAATTATTTCTCAACACCACCATCCATATCATCTTGCCATTTTTTAAGTTCGTCCCATTTTTCACTAGCCGCAAGCTCTGCTTGTTTCGGCCATGTACCTGGGTCCATAGCGGCAAACTTACCTTCTGAGTCATCAAGAATTTTCTTGATTTTAGTTGGCGTTGATTTTGAAACATCTGCAAATGTTGCTAAGCCGGCAGCAGTTAAGGCTTCAGCAGCTTTAGGGCCAACACCTTCGATTTTAGTTAAATCATCTTTTGTATTTGATTTTTTTGGGCTTGCTTTTTTGGTAGTCGCTTTTTTAGTCGCTGGTTTTTTCTCGACTGCTTCTTTTTTAGCTACAGGCTTTTTGGCTGCGGGTTTCTTTTCACTAGCATTTGCCTTAGAAGCCGTCTTCTTTTTTGCTACAGGCTTTTTAGCAGTAGATTTCGACGCTACTAGACTAGCTTCTTTGGCTTCTGCAATTACTTCTTCAGTTTTAGGTGCCATTACTTTTTCGGGCTTACCTTTGCCATTAATATTCTGGATTTGAACTTGTGTGAAGTTCTGGCGATGCCCTGTGCGCTTTTGGTGATGCTTTCGACGTCTAAATTTGATAATTTCGACTTTCTTAGCACGACCATGTGCAATGACCGTTGCAGCCACTTTAGCACTTGCTACAAGTGGAGTGCCTACAGTGAGCTTTTCGCCATCTGAAATCATTAAGACTTCTTCAAAGTTAATAGATGTGCCAACTTCGGCGGTAAGTGTTTCTACTTTTAATACATCGCCAGGGGAAACACGGTACTGTTTTCCGCCTGTTTTAATTACTGCGTACATTTTAATTATTCCTTCTATATACGGTTAAGGGTTTTGTTGTTTCTAGCAAATAAGTTTGATTCACTGCTAGGCGCGCGATTACACGTGAAATGCCTTATTTTGTCAAGCCTAAAGCGATAATTATTAAACTTATCAGGTAAATATGTATTGGCGTACTTTTCTGTTCTGTGGATAATAGACAAATGTCTAAATTCAATACAATTTCCTGTGCTAAGAAATGTTTTAGTTTTATACCAGAGACCAAATTACTGGAGTGGTGGCCTGCATGGTGGATGATGCGGATAAAAGTTATATCACTTGATAACAACTGGCGCAAAGTGCGTATTATATTACCATTAACTTGGGTTTCAAAAAATATGGGGGGTGGAATGTTTGGTGGTTTCCAGGCATCGCTAGCAGACCCTATTGCACCTTTAGCGTGTGGGAAAATTTTTGATGAGTACCATGTTTGGACACGTAAGCTGAGTGTTGACTTTAGGGCCATAGGAAACTCAGATTTGGAATTACGTTTTGACTTCCCTCCTGAAAAAGAAATAGCGATTCGTCAAGAACTCGCTGCACGTGGTAGAAGCACCCCTATTTTTGAATACGGGCTATATCGAAAGGATGGAATAATGTGCACACATATTGAGTGCGTTGTTGCGATTCGCAAAAAAGACTATATAAAAGGCTCTGCTTCGGCAAATGTGTGAATGATTTACATTTTATCTCCAGTCTTCGCACGAAATACTTTATTATTTTAAATAAAATGAACTCCTTTGGCCTACTGACTTACTTAGCTATACAATATTTTTACATATTAGCTTGTTCACCAAGGGAATTGAGATGTCTGAACGCTTAAATCAACGTATTTGTTTTAATTTTTATCAAGGCTGGCGAGAAATCACATCTTTTTATAAAGATATTTACGGTAATGATATTACCCCACAAAATGTATATTTACTGCAACTTTGTAGCTTAAATAAAGGTGTGACAATTAAACAGCTTTCTGAAGGAATGGGTCTTGATAGCTCCGCTGTATCTACGCTAGTTGCAAGAATGGAGAAAAAAAGCTTAATTAAGCGTACTCATGGTATTGAAGACAGGCGGACTGTATTTGTTGAATTAACCCAAGAGGGGCTTCAGCTGAAAGAAGACATTAACGCAAAAGCTGACTTATTGGCAGACTCAATGAATATCAATATTACAGCTGAAGAGTCAAAGGTATTGCAAAGCATCGTGATGAAGATAAAACTTAATCGAGAGCCAATAGAACGGTCACAGGCACGCGTTTTTAATGGTTAGTATCTTTTACACTTTAAATTGCATGCGGCTAGAAATATCTATTTTATAGATTACTCTTATTTTTGAGGCCTGTGTGCGACTCAGATGAGATAACTAATCAACACGGAAAAGAAGCTAATTAAGCGACTGCTTACGCAGAGGCTCAGTGAAATTTAATTGGCTTTTCTAGTTGTGCTTTTTCATAACTTCTATCAAACACAAGTTCAATCGACAACTCATCTTTTTTTGAATCACTAAAAATACCTTTTGCTTTTACTTGTTGTAAATCAGGTAATCGTTTTGCCAAGTAAGTACACATTGCAATAGCGGTTGAGTATTCATCTTTAAGCAATAAATTGATTAAAGAGTTAGCTACAAACTGAGAACGTTGTAATGGGTTAGGGGACTCAATAAAGTCATTACCCAATTGAATGCCTTGATCCATTTGACTATCCATATTGTCAAGATATTGGCGCTGATGCCCTGGGACGGGCTTTTTACGATCAAACTCCAAAAGAGGCTCATCATTAAGAACCACGTAAAACATATCTGGATTTAATTTAGTTTCTGTCAGTTGTTGGTCCATTTGCATATTTAACCTAAATCATCAAAGCCGGCAGCTTTATATAACTCTTTGGCTCTTTTAGTATCTTTTTCAACACCTTCACCTTGTTCATACATCATAGCAAGCGTTGTTAAAGAGCCCTGTAGGCCTTGCTCAGCCGCTTTCTCGAACCACTCAATAGCTTTACTAGAGTTTTTCTCAAGGCACTCGCCTTGCATATACATAAAGCCTAAACCATGTTGCGCGATAGGGTAACCTTGTTCAGCTGATGCTTTCATCATTTTTACCGCTTGCATCGGGTTTTCAACAGTACCGAGACCATTTTGAAACATAATCGCCAACATATGCTGCGCCTGAGCATTTTTTTCGGCAAGCGGGGATAGTAGTTTCATTGCTTGGGCAAAGTGTTTTGCTTCAAAAGCAGCAAGACCGCTTGAGAATGTCATTTCTTCCTCTTCTGTTAGAGGTTCATTGGGTGTATTAGAATCAGTCATATTATCAAGTATCATAGGTCAAAGAAGAGGAAAATATAGTATTTAATAGCAAGATGCAAAAAACCATTTATTTTACTTTTCAATTTGAACACATCTACGATGGTGATGAAAATCCAATCATTTTATTTTCCTCATGCAACTTTCGGTAGGTTTCTGTTAAATTAATCTAAACCGCTAGTCTGTGAAAAATGATTATTACTAATTAATCATGTAAAATCATTGCTATGTGACTGTAAGTTTTAAAGATGATAGAAGCTTGGGGAGATTAGGCGTTTTATAAAGTCTTTATCTAACTGCTTATAATCATAAAAAAGGTCAATTATCTATCAAACAGTTGTTTTAATGTCTGTTTGGTATAACGTAAGAATAATAATAAATTTTCAAGGTTGTAATAATGTCAGGATTATTAAAACAGAGTAATGCTAGGTTGCCTATCGACAGGGTTTCATCAACAGATAACGCCTCATTAGTAGCTTATAATCAAAGCACTCCCATACTTCATGGAGGCTTGCCTGCTAAAAAAGAAATGAGTTTACGAGATATCTGGGGGATTATTGCTCGTCGTAAATGGTCCATACTATCTATGCTGGCGCTAACTTTGACGCTCGCTATTTTATATACCTTGAGTACACCACCTGTTTATCGCGCTAATGCGGTTATTCAAATTGAGCGTGAAGGGACTTACCGCACTGATATTGGCGGTGTTAATAAAGGAGCAAGCTCTTTCGATGCGTTGACGGATCCTTATTTTAGAACTCGCTATGAAATGCTCAAAAGTCGTGTAATAGCGAAAGAAACGGTTCAAGAGCTTTCTTTGTATGATGTTTTAGTACCACAGGAAAAAGAGCATTCATTTTCAATTTCATCAATTATATCTCCAATAGTAACTTTTATAAAAACAACCTTAGGTCTCGATGAAAAAACAAATGCGTCGAATGGTAATAAGCGTGTTGACTATGTGGGTGAGTTTCAAAAGAAAACTTTGATTCAGCCTATCGCTGGAACGCATCTTGTCGAAGTTGTATATGATGCTCCTGATGCTGAATTGGCAAAAAACGTCGTTACTTCGTTGATTAATAACTTTATTAAACGACAAATTGAAACTAAGAGTGAGACAGGGGAATATGCGAAAGAATTCTTCTCAAAACAACTTGCCGAAGCACGTGAACGTCTAGCTAAATCAGAAGTTGCATTATTGAAGTATTCTAATAAACATGGAATCCTTAGAGTTGATGATAACCAATCGGTTAACCTTAAAAAGCTAGGCAATTTAGATGATGCCTTGGTTCGAGCCGAAATTAAACGTATTAAAGCTGAAAGCTTATTTTCTCAAATGCAGCAAACAGGCAGTGTCTCTGCTTTTTTAGGAAGTTCTGTTGTAGCAAGTTTAAAAGCTAGTTTGGTTAAATTGGAAGGTGATTATCAGGAAATGCTAAAAACGTTTAAGCCTAATTATCCCAGCATGGTTAGCCTTCGACAACAGATTAACACTGTTAAAGGTAAACTAAATCGAGAAAAAATAGATATTCAACGCTCGATGAAAGCGGATTATTTAGCGGCAAAACAACAAGAAAATAAAATAAAACGCGAACTTGGAAACTTTAATAGAAAAATGGGCAAACTACAAAACAGTAGTTTAGATTATAATAATTTAAAGCGAGAAGTTGCTACAAATACTAAACTTTACGATAGCCTGCAAGCAAGTTTAGATAAGATTAATGTCGCTTCTCAGTCAACAACTAGCACAATCAGCATAGTTGAGCCTGCCGTTACTCCAATTCATAAATTTAAGCCAAAACCAAAACTTAATATTCTTCTAGGCTTACTTTCTGGCTTAATTTTAGGTTTGGCCTTGGCCTTTTTACGTGAAGCCTTTGATCAGAGTGTGAACTCCTCTGAAGAACTACAGAATATTACAGGCTTACCGGTGTTAAGTAATATCCCACGTATATCAAAACAGGACGCAGATGGTAAAATGGGCTTAATTTCAGCCATCAGACCAGATACAGCTGCGGCAGAGGCTTACCGAATTTTAGCTGCAAAACTGCGCTTTATGAAAAAAGACCACGAGGATGGTCGTATTCTTTTACTCACTAGCGCCCAGTCGAATAAAGGCAAAAGTGTCAGCGCTTCTAATGTTGCCTGTAGTTTGGCAAAGATGGGGATGAAGGTTCTGATTGTAGATGCTGATTTGCGTAAGCCTTCAATACACAATAAAATTGGTATTGAGAACGAGGTTGGCTTAACAGACTTTCTTAGTGGTGAAATTGACCTAGTAGGAATAACGAAACCTGTAAAGCAGGTAGCTGGCTTATATGCGATCACCGCAGGGAAGTACACCACTGATCCTGTCAGCCTTTTAAGCCACGAGCGAATGTCTTACTTAACAACCCGAGCCTCACAAATTTTTGATTACGTTATTGTTGATGCGCCTCCTGTTATTGGTTTTGCTGACACCTTGATTTTATCATCATTAGCGACATCTACTATTATCGTCGACCAAGAAACGACCTTGAAGATTGATAATGTCAAGTTTGTTTTAGAGCAACTATCTCGTGTAAGCAATAATGTAGAAGGCTACTTGTTAGTAAATTCAAAAAATAAAATTTTATCGGAAAATAAAGATTATGCACTTCACCAAGAAAAGATGAAAAAGGAGGCTGATTTATTATTAGAAAAGAAGAAGCTGAACCTAGCGTCATAATCTTTCTATCTGATGAGTCATTGATAAAACAATATTTACAGAAGTCGTTTACTATTGAAATCACATCAAATTATGCTTTTAAAACCTATTGTTAAAACATTACTATTATCTAGCATTGTTTTTACTGTACTGGTTTTTTTAGGGGTAAAATACCAGTGGATAGCATTTTTTAAACCAATTGAAGATATAGGTAAGGTTGAACTCACACTTCCTCAGGCCTCATTGCCCATGACTACCCTAGAAAATAGTCACTCTAGAGAGCCACCTTTTCAGTTAGAGATAATACAAAGTAATAAGCAACCCATAACGGCTAATTTAAGCAAACAACAAATACTAGAGGGCTGTCTGCAACTTTATAATAAGCTGGGGGTAGTTAATGAATCAATGATTGACGTTATTTCAGGTGACTGTGTAGTAAGCAATTACCAAGAAACCATTCAGGATGCCAACAACCATCAGCGAACTAACGAATACATACAGAAAAAATTGCTTATAGAAAGACGTTGCTATAAACAGGTCGAAAATCAAATAAAGTTAAACCCCTTAGAAAAACAGCTACTATGGGGCGTTTGTGTTTCTGATCATTTAAATCGTTAATTTTAAGTTGCTCTCTTTACAAAAATAACAACAACGAAATTGACGCCTTGTAAGCCAGTCCTCGTGTTAGTTAACGCAGCAACTCCGGAATTCACTTAGGTTATTCAGTCGTTTCCTTGCGCTATATTTTTAATATAAACCTATCCAAAACTAAATCATTTAAGAAGCTAGTTTGAACTGATAAGATTCAAATCCGTTTTTAAATAATTTTCATGGTCAACTTATTAATTTGGGGCTTTTGAATGGGATTAAATCAAACAATTATTGATGAATTTCTAGACGCTATGTGGTCAGAACGTGGTTTAAGTAAAAATACTTTAGACGCTTACGGCCGGGACCTAAAGCTATTTTCCGCATGGCTTAAAAAAAAGCACCTAAAATTATTACAAGCTAAAAATAGCCATTTACAAGAATATATCGCTTATTGTGGAAAGAAAGGAAGTAAAGCAAGCAGTATGGCAAGAAGCTTTTCTAGCTTGAAGCGCTTTTATCGTTACCAAGTCCGCGAAGCTCGACTTGCAGAAGACCCCACTGCATTGATAGATGCACCGAAACAAACACAACCTTTACCAGCGACATTAAGTGAATCACAAGTTGATGCATTACTTGATGCCTGTGATACGAGGGACTCAATCGGTTTACGTGACCGCGCAATGCTAGAATTACTTTACGCGACAGGGCTACGGGTCACTGAATTAGTCTCATTGGAATACTCCCAATTAAGCTTACAACAAGGTGTCGTTCGAGTCATCGGCAAAGGTAATAAGGAACGCTTAGTGCCAATGGGGGATGAGGCGGTCAATTGGTTGAATCAATACATTGAAACTGCTCGGCCTGATTTAATGACAGGGAAAGGCATATCAGCTGCGTTGTTTGTTACTAAACGTGGTAGCGGTATGACACGGCAAGCTTTCTGGCACTTAATTAAACGTTATGCAATAGTCGTTGGTATCAATAAAATCTCACCGCATACATTGCGCCATGCTTTTGCCACACATTTATTGAACCATGGGGCTGATTTGCGTGTCGTACAGTTGTTATTAGGTCATAGTGACTTATCGACAACGCAAATATACACACACGTAGCAAAGGCTCGTTTGCAATCACTGCATCAACAGCATCACCCACGGGGTTGAATTTAAGGATTTTGCAACCAAACTCCAGTGATGGGCGTAAATGTTTCTGTTACACTGCGCTAACTATTTAGGGCTATATTATAAAATTAGGAAAAATAAATGATGAAAAAAACAATGTTAGGGTTATCACTGAGTGCTGCTTTATTATCAGGCTTCGTTAGCAACGTAGCACTAGCACAAGTCAATAGTGCTGTATTAACCACGTTAAAAGCAAAGCTAAAAAGCACGTTTAAGTCAGAACCAGACTCAATTAAAGAAAGTGTTGTGCCTGGTATGTATGAAGTTATTTATGGTACAGAAGTTGTTTATTTGTCCTCTGATGGCAAGTACTTTTTAAGTGGTAACTTGATTGATATGCAAACACGTGAAAATATTTCTGATCGTGCTAAACAAACTATACGAAAAACCATTCTTGCTAGAAAAGATAATAAGCCAGTTATCTTTAAAGCTAAAAATGAGAAGCATAAACTGACCGTATTCACGGATATTGATTGTCCTTACTGCGCCAAATTACATCGTGAGATGCCTGAACTAAATAAAAAAGGCATAACAGTAGAATATTGAATGTTTCCTCGTGCAGGCCTCGGCTCTCCGTCGTATAAAAAAGCCGTGAGTATGTGGTGTGCAGATGATAAGCAACAAGCAATGACTGATGCAAAAGAACGCAAGCCAATTGCAGATAAGACCTGTGACAATCCAATCAAAGATCAGTACTTACTGGGTCAAGAAGTCGGTGTAACAGGTACACCAGCGTTAGTTACTTCAACGGGTAAGTTGATTCCCGGTTATATGCCGGCAGATCGTTTAGCGGCAATGTTAGAGGCTGAAGACGCCAAGAAGAAGTAGGCTAGTCATGAGGGGTGCATCATAGTTAATGCTTTAATAAGAACTACCGTTGATGCAACCATATTACATAAATAGTTATCGCTTCAAAACCCCATAAGCCAATAGGGCTAAGCCAAGCAGGGATAAACCAAGAGAAGCAGGGGATAAACTAACCAATGTCATTTGCGGTGAACTTATAAGTACACCTGCAATTAGCATTGTTGCCCCTGATAAAGTAAGTGTTGTTTTACGGTTAGATTTTTTGATTTCTCGGCGCAGTAATTCGAGCTGCTTTGATTCCGCTTGTTGCGCATTCATTTGTTTATCATGCACGTTTTTGATAACTTCATTAAGCATGACGGGCATGTGTGGCATTTGTTCAATAAATTTAGGCAAGTTTTCTTTTGCGCCTTTGAACAGGTGCCTAATACCACCTTGTTCATCCATCCAACGCTGAAGGAATGGTTTAGCGGTTACCCATAAGTCTAAATCAGGATATAGCTCGCGCCCCATACCTTCGATATTAAGTAAGGTCTTTTGTAGTAGTACTAACTGCGGTTGTACTTCCATATTGAAACGGCGCGCTGTTTGGAAAAGGCGTAATAGTAGCTTACCGTAAGATATTTCTTTAATCGGCAATTGGAATATCGGCTCACATACCGTACGAATTGCAGCTTCAAATTCACTCGCTTTGGTTTCCGCAGGTACCCAGCCAGACTCAATATGCGCCTCGGCAACTCGTTTGTAGTCACGGTTAAAAAAGGCGTGTAGGTTTTCGGCAAGATAGCGCTGATCTTGGGGTTCTAAGGTGCCTACAATGCCGAAATCAACGGCTATATATTTAGGGTTACTAGGATTATTTTCATCAATAAAGATATTACCAGGATGCATATCGGCATGAAAGAAGTTATGCTTAAAAACTTGGGTGAAAAATATTTCAACTCCACGTTCACCCAATACCTTCATATTGATGTTTTTGTCGATAAGCTCTTGCGTGTTACCCACGGGAATACCGTAAATACGCTCCATAACCATTACATCATCGGTGCAATAATCCCAATAAACTTCTGGTACATAGAGATCAGGAGAGCCTTCATGATTGCGCCGAAGCTGGCTGGCATTGGCAGCTTCACGACCTAAATCTAGCTCGTCAAAAATGACTTTTTCGTAATCTTCTACAACTTCAACCGGGCGTAGTCGCCTGCCTGTATCACTTACTTTGCTAACCATTTTAGCGATTAGATGCATTAAGTCGATATCATGCCGAATGGTTTTTTCAATGCCGGGGCGTACCACTTTCACTATAGCATCTTTGCCGTCCTGTAAGGTTGCTGTATGTACTTGAGCGATTGAGGCAGAAGCGAGAGGTGTTTCATCAAAACATTTAAATAATTCATTAATCGACTTGCCAAGTGATTTCTCGATTATTGTGCGTGCTTCTAAGCCCGAAAAAGGTGGTACATTGTCTTGTAGTTTTGCCAGTTCATTCGCTAAATCATCGGGCAGCATATCGCGGCGTGTTGATAAGATCTGCCCAAACTTAACAAATACAGGGCCGAGGTCTTCTAACGCTCTGCGAATACGAACAGCTTGTGGCTCACGGTTATCACGTTTTTGTTTATTCCAGTTCCACGGCGATGCATGGTAAATAAACCGTAAAGGTCGAAAAGCAGGTATTGCATAAATTAGCTCATCGAGGTTATGCCTTATCAGTACGCGGTTTATTTCAAATAGGCGTGGGAGTTGAGAAAAAAGATTCATTCTTGTTGTGGTGCCTTTGTGTTTTCGACTAATAAATTAATGCGCGCTTCTAAGCGGTCAATACTCATACGCACCTCATCCACCTCATCCATAAATTCTTTCACTTCAGCATCTGCAGGTGAAAGACCTGATTCTTCACTGATATATTCGCCTGCATTCAACTTCATCGCTGCTACACTGTCTTTTAACCAATTTGTCGCACTGCGGGCAGCTTCACCGGTTCGGTAGGCAAAAATATCACCAACTAATTTAGAGAGTAGCTCCTCCCAATCAATATCAACTTCGCGCAGAATTTCGCTGAATTTTTCAGCGACGCGCATATCCCCATCAATTTCAACATCACTTTCAAGTAAGGTAGCGCCGGCATTTTTAGCGGTACTAAGTTGGATGAGTGCTACCGGTGAGCCATGAATGGTGGTATCCACCTTGGCCATTTTTTCATCTGGCTCAGTCGTTTCAGCGCTATTAGCATCATTATTGATATCGTGGATTAAAGGATAATTGCCCATCACCTGAATGCCCGATGCGCTAGGCATAAAGTATAAATTAACTTCAAGCCCCGTCACATGAAAACGAATGATCTTACCTTCAAGTTCAGCAAAGCGCGGTAAAGCTTCACCATCAAGCTTAAGCCATGTGTTGATCGCAGTCTCAATTGCCGCGAGAAAAGGAGTAGGGATGATCACGTAAAAGCGCGCCTAAAACTTATAGCCAACATGCAAGGCAACCACGCCACCTGTCATATTATGATATGAACACTTTTCAAAACCAGCTTCCTCAAACATGCCTTTTAACGTTTCTTGATCAGGATGCATACGAATAGATTCTGCCAAGTAACGATAGCTGTCTTCATCATTTGCGACAACTTTGCCAATCAAGGGTAAAAGTTTGAATGAGTACGCATCATAAAGGGTGCTTAAACCGGGTAATACTGGTTTTGAAAACTCCAGTACCATCAGCTTTCCACCCGGTTTTAGACAGCGGTAAATTGAGCGTAATGCCGCAGCTTTATCTGTGACATTGCGTAAACCAAATGCCATTGTAGTGATATTGTATTTATTATCTTCGAACGGTAAATCTTCTGCATTCGCCTGCACGTATTCGATATTACCAGCAATACCCATGTTAGTGAGGCGTTGACGACCATTTTCGAGCATCGATTCGTTAATATCGGATAAGGTGACTAAACCTTCAGGACCAACAATACGCGTAAACTTAATCGCTAAATCGCCTGTGCCGCCGGCGAGGTCCAGAATCGTGTCACCCTTTTTTGCGCCTGAAGTCTCGATGGTATAACGCTTCCATAAACGATGAACCCCTGCCGACATTAAGTCATTCATTACATCGTATTTGTCGGCGACCGAGTGAAAAACATCGGCAACCTTATTTTGCTTTTCATCAACAGCAACCTGCTCATAACCAAAGTGTGTTGTTTCTGTTGGCATAGACTCTGATGTTTTGTTATCTGGCATACTAATTTACTCACGAAGTTTATCGGCTAAGTTTACCTTATGGCGCTAAGGAAGAATATTCGTTTTATCAAGAAAACTATTATTAGTGCTGTGTATTGTTATACTGTAACTCTCAGTCGTTTTATTGGATTAGATCAATGAGTATCGCAAAAACAACACAAGCGAAGAAAGTTCAAGGCGTTAAACTAAGAGGAGCTGAAAAAGTAGCTCGCATACCCATTAAAGTCATCCCTAGTACAGAGGTCAAACGCAAGCCTTCGTGGATTCGTGCTAAAGCACCCACTACACCAGAAGTTAAACGCCTTAAAAAAGTACTGCGCGAGCAAAAGCTGGTCACCGTCTGTGAAGAAGCGGCGTGTCCAAACTTGGGAGAATGTTTCACCAAAGGCACCGCAACTTTTATGATTATGGGGGATATTTGTACCCGTCGTTGCCCTTTTTGTGATGTGGGTCATGGTCGCCCGAATCCTCTTGATGAAAACGAACCTACTAGTTTAGCTGAAACAATTAAAGCCATGTCACTGAGATATGTCGTCATTACCTCAGTAGATCGTGATGATTTACGCGATGGCGGGGCGCAGCATTTTGCTGATTGTATTCAAGCAGTGCGTCAACAAAATCCTGAGATTCGTATTGAAATTTTAACGCCCGATTTTCGTGGTCGCATGGATATTGCATTAACATTAATGGAACAAGCCCCGCCTGATGTATTTAATCACAACTTAGAAACGGTGCCGCGCTTATACAAGCAATCTCGTCCCGGCTCTGATTATCAATGGTCATTAGATTTACTCAAACGCTTTAAACAGATGCACCCAAAAGTACCAACAAAATCTGGGCTGATGCTCGGTTTAGGTGAGGAAATTGATGAGGTTAAAGCGGTCATGCAAGACTTACGTGAGCATGATTGTGATATGTTGACCTTAGGTCAATATTTGCAACCAAGTTTAGATCATTTGGCGGTTGAGCGCTTTGTGACACCCGATGAATTTAAAATGCTCCAAGAAGTGGGCTATGAAATGGGCTTTTCACATGTTGCCAGTGGGCCTATGGTACGGTCATCCTACTTTGCGGATGAACAAGCCTCAGGTGTTGTTTAAGGAAACCCTGATCAAGTCCAATTATTTTTAGCTTGCCAAATCCGCCGATATTTTCCACGAAGATCGGCGCAATAGAATAACTATTACGTCTCACTTCATGAAAAATAGCGACAGATTTTTCTGTGCTAAGTTCTCAGGTTCTCCTTAAGAAAAAACTGAATAACCGAGCTGAATTCTGGCAACGCCAAGTTTTCAAGTTTGAGGCATTGCTTTTAAGTCATTGGCAAGCAAAGCACTAAATATGGTTAAAATCAATAACAAAGAAATTGAAATTTGGCTAAGCCGCGCAAGCTAACAAAAGTGGGAGCTTAAAAGGCATCAATTCCGTTATTGTTATTTTTTTTGCGAAGGTTTGGTGCAGTATGCCACGAACATATCCATTCTCAAAAAATGCGCCTAGGACTTGATGCCTTGTAAACTCGCAGAACCTAACTAGGTTGTTAGAGGTTCCTTAAAGTTGCTTAACTGAAATTTAGGACCTTAACCATGATGAGAGATAGGTGCTTATTGGCTACCTAATATCTTTTTGATGGTTTCATTTTTAATGGAATAATATACTCGATTTGCTTCTTTTCTAGACTGAACAATACCTTTATCTTTAAGCAAACATAAATGCTGTGATACATTTGATTGAGTTGTACCAACCGTTTTTAGTATGTCTTGTACACTCATTTCGCCAACACCCACTACACAAAGAATTTTGAGTCTTAACGGGTGTGATATTGCTTTGAAAGAGCGTGAAGCCTCTTCCATATTGCTGCCAGCAAGAATACCTTTAATAAACTCACAGTTAGTATTACTTGAACTGTTTGGCTGGGTATTGGCTTTGCTTGATTCTAGAACTGTCATATTATTAAGAAATATTAGTATAAGCTAATATAGTATACCTATCATTGAGTCAACACCACCTTATTTTTATTTTTCATCGTTAAATTAATGATTTAAGTCAGGTGCTGAACCAATAATTTTGATTTTAGGAGTCTAAATTTTTGTTTGGGTAAGCTATCTTTAGTAATTATAACGCAAGCCTTTTTTTGAAAATAATACGCATTATCAATCTTATAGATTAAAATTATAAAGTGATTACTTGTAAAACTCGAAGCCATCAAATGTGCCGCTTTCATTTCACTTTCATTGGTAAATAATATCATCCAATTATTTAATGAATCTTGCTTTATGGTGATAATAGAATGATTTAAGGCATTCAAGCAGTGTAGTTGTAGAAAATAGGTTAAAGAAAATACCACAGTAGCTATTAAAACAAGGGTTGTTAATAATGGTAAGCTTATTATAAAAATCAGTAGGCTTATTGCAAAAACGTGTGGTGCTATGATTATTAAGTATTTGTGAAATGAAGACTTGATCTCGAGAGAAAGAGGTGTATTAAAATTATTTATTTCCATGATTTTATGTGATGATAGGTTATTGATTATTTGCCCGAGTTGAAGGGAAGTTGTATCAACTATGTTTACTTTTTCGGGACATGCGAGGTTTACTCTTAAAAAATAATAGTATTATTCGCAAGCTGTAGATATTCTCTAATAGCCATTTGTTGTTTAAGTTGCTTATCAAATATCATATCAATTTCTGAATTCCATTTATTTTCCCAGTAACTCAGAAAGTGTTGTGCCGCAAGCTTGCTACCCATGTATTTTAAACGTTGATAAGAATACGATGAATTATTTGCCATGTTTTTCAAAAGTTTGTTACTAAGCTCATAGTGGCTTTTTTGTGCATCAAGAATATGAGCAATACCGGTTGCTCCTTGTTGGTGGATCAAGTATTTTTGATAATCTGGAAGATGACTGTAGCCTTTCTTCATTAGACGCTGTAGATTTTTATTCTCAAGTTTTTTACTCATCGTTAATGATGTTTCCAAATTTTCTCGGTCCATTTTACATTGTGCAGAAGTACAACCTATATCCTTAAGTGCTTGGGCTGAAATTTGATAGTGACCGCAGGGTGCAGATGTTTTTACGCAAGATCTTTCTTTATTTCGTGGACGATAGAGCATTTCACCTTGTTTTGATTCAATTGAATGAACAATTTCCCAGTATGTGGGTGTAGTTAAAAGAATTTTATCGCCATTACTTGATTGGTTCTTGGAATTAATTTCAGGTAAGTCTAAAGTAACACGTTTATTTACAACTATTAAGGGTAGCTCACTCTCTAAATTAACGGAATCTAGTTCACTATTATCTAATAATGATAATAGTACTGAAGAGGTTGACTGTTTTGGAGTATTTATCGTGACAGTATTTGGTTTTTGGTCTATTGAAATAACTTTATTGTTATTAGGCAATAAAAAGGTAATAAGGCCAGCGAACAAGATACTAATGACAAGTGTCTGAAAGTGTTCCATTGAAAAATCTCATTAATTTTATTATTTAATTGATGAGATAAATGATACGATAAAGTGATATTCTGGCTGTTACCATCGAAGCGCATGAATGCTCACTTAGGAGTATTCTTCGTTTTTTTACTACCAGTTATTTTAAACCTGCTTAAATAACAAGCATTTTCTTAGAAATCTAAAGAGTTATTTGGGAAATTCACTAAACTATGTGAAAATTAGGTAGCATATTAAAACAAGTTTTAAAGGAGAATTAAAAATGGATCTCGGTGCTTTTATATTAGGTGTTTTATTTGGTTGGTTGGTTGAATGGTTGTACGTGTCTTTTTTCGGTAGTAGCAGTAAAGGGTCAGAAGAATGTACGGCTTTTGAACGTGAACTAAAAACAAGAAATGAAGAGATTAAAGCGTTAAAGTCACAAATTGGCGGTAACGTTAAAGGCAGTGCATCCTTGTTGTCAGAACAAGCAGCTGCTACGATATCAAGGTCTAATAAACCTCAGTCGAAAAAAACAAAATCAGGGTCAAAACCTTCTAATGTGGGCGCTGCTACAACGACTAAAGGTACGGTAACTAAGAAATCTGCAACGAAAGCAACGACTGCTAAAAATAAAGCACATCAAAAAACTGCAGTAAAAAAGAATAGTCCTGATATAAAAAAGACTACAACAAAGGATAATAATAAAACAGCTGCTACTAAGGCAACAACAACTAAGAAAACAAAAAAAACAGCTTCCTCTAAGAAACCAGAAGCCGCTAAACGAACAAAGCAAGTAACAGCAAAAAAGAAGCCTGTTGCTAAGAAAATTTCGCTTAAAAAAGACATTAAGTTAAATAACCCTACAGGTGATGATTTAACAAAGCTGTCAGGTATTGGCCCAAGTATGGCTGCGACTATGGCGGAACTTGGTATAACAACTTACAAGAAACTTGCAGGAATGGATGATGATATTCTTAGGGATATGCTTGAGGCTTCTGGTGCGCGTTTAAATAACAATAAAGATGCTATGGATTCTTGGAATGAACAAGCAATGTTAGCAGATAAAGGTGACTTTTCAGGTTTAAAAAAGTTACAAGAAAGTCTGAAGAGTTAGTACTTTAGGTATTTATTAAGAGTGTTTGCTAATTCTTGTAGAATTTGGTGTTGCCTCGAAAGGTAAGGCTATAGTGACACCTTCGTTATTTTTATTAAAGCAAGGAATCATTTATAAAATACACCTTGGGTGTGTTGCCCTAGAGGAGAGGCTTGCAGAACTTATTCAGTCTTTCTTTGTGAGTCTACAAGCTGTATTAATGGAATTTACTTGCTTCTATAAGTAATACGTCCTTTTGTAAGGTCATAAGGTGTTAATTGAACGGTTACCTGATCCCCTGTTAGAATGCGAATATAATTTTTACGCATACGCCCTGATATATGTGCGTTCACAACGTGCCCATTTTCAAGTTCTACTTTAAATGTGGTGTTGGGAAGTGTTTCAATAACTGTCCCTTCCATTTCTATACTTTCTTCTTTAGCCATACTGTTTACTACTTTCCTTTAACTTCGCGCCGTATTATCCATTACTCTTGTAATAGTACAAGTGTTATTAATAAAAATGCTGATTTTACTATACAAATTTACTGAATTACTAATATGATATAGACGATATTGATTAAAAAAGGTGGAAAAATGCAGTTGGCAGCGGTATTCCCTGGTCAAGGTTCTCAGTCACTCGGTATGTTGGCTGAATTGGCAGGTGAAAATAATGAAATCAGAGAAACATTTGAGGAGGCATCTGACTTAATTGGTAAAGATTATTGGGCGATGGTTAATGCTGAGGATGCAGGTGAGTTAAATCAAACGGTGAATACACAGCCGATTATGTTAGCTGCTGGTATTGCTGTATGGAGAACGTGGCTGGCAAAAGGAGGCTGTATGCCTGTTGCTATGGCGGGGCATAGTTTAGGTGAGTACTCTGCGCTTGTGGCAAGTGGGGTGTTAGGTTTTAGGGATGCGGTAGTATTAGTCAATCAGCGTGCGATATTTATGCAGCAGGCCGTTCCTGAGGGAATAGGTGGGATGGCTGCAATTTTAGGTTTGGATGATGATGATATTGTTAAAATCTGCACAGAACTCAGTGTGGAAAACTCCTTAGTTGAAGCCGTAAACTTTAATTCCCCAGGGCAGGTGGTGATTGCAGGTAATGCGGAGGCTGTGGATAAGGCAATGACTCTAATGATAGAGGCGGGTGCTAAACGCGCAATTAAGTTACCGGTGAGTGTGCCTTCTCATTGTAGTCTAATGAAGCCTGCTGCTGAACAGTTAGCTGAAATCCTTAATACTGTTGCAATTCTTTCATCTGCTGTTCCTGTTGTGCAAAATGTAGCGGCTACAATATTTAAAGACGAAAAAGGTAAACGCGAGGCCTTGTCACAGCAGCTCAATAAACCCGTACTGTGGGTAGATACGATTAATACCCTGGAAACACAATATGGGGTTGATACTATTATAGAGTTTGGTCCTGGGAAAGTTCTGTTCGGGTTAAATCGACGCATCAATCGTAAATTGGGTAATTTTTATATTAGTGATAATGCATCAATGGAAAAAGCTCTAGAAATGTGTAATAGCTAATTTGAGATCTTTGCACGAGTCGGTGGCGAAAGAAAAATCGGGTGAAATTTTACTGATTGAGGCGGAAAACGAAGCTATTAACGGGTTATTAGCGAGTTTTTCAACGAAAAGCAGTGAAATTCCAACCATTTTCACTCGTCATCCGACTCGTGCAAAGGTCTCAATTTATTAAGAAATGTAAGGGGTTTTATTATGATTAATTTGGATGGGCAAGTTGCCTTAGTAACGGGTGCAAGTAGAGGAATAGGACAAGCAATCGCCGAATCATTAGGCGCAGCCGGTGCAACGGTGATTGGAACCGCAACATCGGAAAACGGTGCGCAGGCTATTTCAGATTTTTTTAGCAGCAAAGGCATTAATGGCAAAGGTATG
>Ga0256840_1001328_pt1 | contig 23541 bp, 24 predicted proteins | sample 355202metaG_FD_185969 | JGI IMG/M metagenome (GOLD analysis project Ga0256840, IMG submission 185969) | Hydrothermal vent microbial communities from Mid Atlantic Ridge, Atlantic Ocean - 355-202 | ecosystem: Environmental > Aquatic > Marine > Hydrothermal vents | place: Atlantic Ocean: Mid...
TCCGTCTTGTCCCTCAGCCTGCACTCTTTGGATTTGTGAATGGTTTGGCGATAGTCATTGCCATGGCACAGCTCCCTTTTCTTGCCCCTGCCAATATTGAGCAGTATAACTCATGGATAGACATCATAAAAGCAAGTTTTTCAGAAAACTACATCATGTACATTATCATTGCTATCACCATGTCTACCATGCAGTTTTTACCCAAACTATCCAAGGCAGTACCTGCGGGGCTTGTGGCTATTGTCGTGGTGACACTGGTAGTCTACTTCGGACATATCGATACCAAAACAGTAGGCGATTTGGCAGACTTGTCTCATGTCTCATTCCCCTCTTTTGTGATGCCTTATACTGAGATATTTACATGGCAGTCCATGATGGTCATCTTACCTATGGCAGTCATCGTGGCATTGGTAGGGCTGATAGAGTCTCTACTTACACTCTCGGTACTCGATGAAATGGGTGGAGAGCGTGGTTCTGGAAACAAAGAGTGTATAGCCCTTGGTGTGGGGAACACGACTTCTGGACTCTTCGGTGGTATGGCAGGCTGTGCGATGATAGGTCAATCGGTCATCAACTTCACCTCTGGTGGGCTTGGGCGTTTGTCTTCCTTTACGGCGGCGATCTTGCTCATCATCTTGGTGGTGAGTTTTTCCGATGTCATTGCAGCTATACCTGTGGCGGTGCTTGTGGGTATTATGTTTATGGTGAGCATTGGTACCTTTGAGTTCTCCTCGGTCAAACGTCTTAAACACATGCCTAAAGCCGATGCCTTTGTACTCATCGCTGTGACTATCATCACGGTACTTGAAGATTTGGCAGTGGCTGTGATAGCAGGTATCATTATCTCTGCACTTGTTTTTGCATGGGAGCATGCCAAAATCATTGCACGCACCAAAGAAGAAGATGGTAAAAAAGTCTATGAACTTGATGGCCCTCTTTTCTTTGGTTCGGTGACATCATTTAACGAGCAGTTTGATGTAGAAGGTGACCCTGAAGTGGTTGTCATAGACTTTAAAAATGCTAGAGTGATGGACTCTTCAGGAGCAGAAGCGATAGACGGCATCACCGAGAAGTATAAAAAAGCAGGTAAAAAGCTCACCTTGCGACACCTCTCTGAAGACTGTAAACGTATGCTTAAAACAGCAGGCCCTTTCTGTGCCTATGAAGAGGATGACCCTACGTATAAAGTGGCTGCTAACGTGTAATGCACCTCTAATCTGTATCATCTCTATTGAGGTGATGCATCCCCACCTCTTCCATTCTTTTATTCTTTATGCTAATATAGAACTAAAAGGATATATTATGAAACTACAACTACTTCTTATTCCTCTTTTCTTCACAACCCTGCTTCATGCAGATACACTTGGTTTTGAATCTATAGGTATTCCTGTAAAAACTGTGGATGCACAGGGAAAGATACATAGTATTACCGTCAAACGTGACATCCCTGATGAATGCAGAAAGCTCCCCATCAACAACTTTATGGTCTGGACAGGAAACTATGCCAATGACAAAGTACCTGCCCCTTGTAAGTCAACCTATGTACATACCACAGGTAAGCTTTTGCCTATGCATATACATGAAGATGTGACAACCTATGGAGAGCTTGAAGTCTTGGCATTTATGAAACATATGCAAAAAGATGACTCACTTATACTCGTAGATGGACGCAAACAGACATGGTATGACTATCGTACGATACCCGGAGCTATCAATTTACCCTTTCATCATTTTAAAGAGCGTGAAGCCTTTGAGTTTGAATTTGAACATGATTTACACATCTTGGGTGTGAAAGCTAATAAAGATGAGAGTTTAGACTTTCGCAAAGCAAAAACAGTTACTATATTTTGTAATGGTCCTTGGTGTTCACAATCCGTAGCTATGATTGATGCTCTTTTAGAAATAGGATATCCTGCTGATAAGATAAATTGGTACCGTGGTGGTATGCAAGACTGGTTAAGTGCGGGGATGACATCTACTCGTAAATAAGAGCTACCCTTAACGTATAAACATCACTCCCATAAGAATAAAAAATGGTAACATTGCCCAAGAGTATCTGTTTTCTTTTGTTTTTAGAGCTTTATAGATACCCCAAAAGAATAATCCAATAGCGATGAGCAAAATTGCAATAAAAAGTATAATTAACTCTTGACTCCAACAACTCATATTATTTATCCAACTCTTCACGCCCGAGTTTATCAACCATTTTGATACTCTCTAGGGCATTTTCAAGTATCTTTTTGGTACTTGTGAGTGGTTTCATATGGAGATTGGTCTGCTTTTTATCTAAGCTCTCATCCATCAGTACGTCCATTACTTCTTTTTCTAGTTCTTTGACGATTTCATTTAGTTTATTTTCTATAAATTGAATATTCATATTATTTAGTATTGTCCTATTTTAATTTGGGTCTAAAGATTTTAATCACCTCTTCGTTGACCTCCATATATGCACCACCTATAAGGTCAACACAGTATGGTACCGCAGGGAAAACAGCATCTAAACACTCTCTAATAGACTTAGGTTTACCTGGTAGGTTAATAATGAGAGTACCATTACAAATACCCGCAGTTTGACGAGAAAGAATGGCAGTAGGTACATACTGCAAACTCACTGCTCTCATCTGTTCTCCAAAACCAGGTAAAAGCTTTTGACAGACATTTTCTGTCGCTTCAGTGGTCACATCTCTCATCGCTGGACCTGTACCACCAGTAGTGACTATGAGGTCACAGTTTTCATCCCTAGCGAGCTCTACAAGCGTAGTTTCGATGAGACTCTGCTCATCAGGAATACATCTATACGCATATTCACATTCATTTAGCAGATATGCTTTCATCGTATCCATAATGGCTACACCCGAGATATCTTCATAAATCCCTTGTGACGCTCTATCACTGGTAGTTACTACACCAATTTTAATCTTATCCATATTTATCCTATTTTCAAAAGTATCTTATCCCAAATTATGCCATATGCTTGCAAAAATTAGCGATAGAGCAAAGACTTTTACTCGTTTGAAATTTCTATTGCATATTCTGAAGCTAATTTAAGTTAACCTTATATAAAATATTAAAATTATAGAAAGGGAAAATGTGTTTTTTCAGACTATCAATAAATTATCGCACTATTTTCAACAAGAATTCTTCCCTGAAGATACGAAAGGAGAAACTACTTCAAAGATATATTTAATCTACAGCTTTTCAATCATTGCATTTGTATTTCTTTTTTCTTTAGGCATAAAAGGATTAAAAACTTCAAATCCTATATTAAGTACTTTTTTATTGGGTAGTGCCCTTATTTTTATCGTAAATATTGTGTATTTAAAAAAAACTTCAAATATTAAAATAGCAGGAAACACTGTTTTATATGTACTCTCAGCACTTATGCTATATTTATTATATACAGGAGGTGTTGAGGGGACTGGTCCTCTATGGATTTATGTACTTGCTCCACTCTTTTTTTATATCAATGGACTAAAGCAAGGTAGCTATTCTATTCTTATTTTTCTTATGTTAATGTCTATTATATTATATGGTATTGAACCCAGTACCCCTCACCAAACTTACTCAGAGAGCTTCAAATTACGTTTCATTTTATCATTTATTGTAGTAGGGTTTCTTTCTAGTACCTATGAATATTCAAGAGAAACTTCAATTAAACATCTTCAAAAGCTTAGAAAAGATTTAGAAAACATGACACTAAAAGATGATTTAACAGGTCTGTATAATAGACGTGCATATAATCAAAATCTAAAGACCATTCATGAAATTGGTGGCTCCATCCTTATGTGTGATATTGACCATTTCAAAATAATAAATGACAAATATGGACATTCAGTAGGAGATTTTGTTATACAAAAAGTGGCTGCATGTATACAGCAGAATATACGAAAAGAGGATATTGCTATACGCTGGGGAGGAGAAGAGTTTTTTATTTTCCTATCTAAATTAGATGAGAATCAGGCATACCTTGTAGGTGAAAAACTTCGAGAAATGATAGAAAATCTTACGATTGAGTATAAACATCATACTTTGCGTATCACCATAAGTATTGGTATATCACCTCTATATAAAGAATTACCCATAGAAGATGCTATAAAAAAATCAGATGATGCCATGTATGTTGCCAAGGATGCAGGAAGAAATAAAACAGTAAAAAGTATCTAGAGGTGCACCCTTTAGCCTATTTTAGATAAAATTTTATCCAAGGTTGAAGTACCTAGTAGACGCTTTAAATATCCAAGAAGATATGTTGCCTTTGTAATATAGTATCTTGGTTTTGGTTCTGGATCAAGAATGATTTTATGTACAATTAAAGCAACAGCCTCAGCCTCTTCATTAAAAGGTACCTTACTTTTTTTTGCTTCTAAACTCAGTTTATACTTATCATTAAAACGAGAATTTTCTATATCTACATTTTCTCTTAATTTTTGCATAGCATTTTTTCTAAAATCACTTGTAATTGGACCTGTATTCAACAGTATAGGATAAATATTTGTATCTTTCAATTCTAGTCTCAAAGTATCTGTGAGTCCTTCTATCGCATACTTACTTGCATTATATGCCCCTCTCCCCGCTAATGAGACGATGCCAAGTACAGAAGAGTGTTGGATAATTTTTCCAGACCCTTGTTGAAGCATAATGGGTAAAATCTGTCTAGTACATTCATGTAGCCCAAATACGTTGGTTTCAAACTGTTCTCTAAGAACAGATGTACGTATATCCTCTAGCATACCTGCCTGTCCGAAGCCTGCGTTATTAAACCACACATCAATCTTACCCTCTTTTTGTATCACATACGCTATGACACTGTGAATCTGAGTGGCATCTCTTACATCTAATTGTACAGCATCAAAACCTAAATTTTTGAGCATCTCTACATCTTCTATTTTTCTAGCTGTGGGATAAACAGTAATAAAACGTTTTTTTAAATAGAGAGCCGTCTCTAGTCCTATGCCTGTAGAACATCCTGTAATCACGATGGTTGTCATGTTAATTCCTTAGTAGATGACCTGCATCTTTTAGTATATAGTTGGTAGTATGGGTGAAAAATGTTTGGGCTTGGTCACACTGAACAATCTTGTCTTTTTGACCTAGAAACACTTCTATTGTTACCCCTCTCTTTAAGAGTCTATCTATTTTTTCTCTTTGCCACTCATAGCTCAATAGACTCTCTAGCTCCTCTACAGTACCTATAGCTAGATAAGGACTGATATCCAAAGTACTTGGATAGGAAACATTTTTTAAAAACTGTGAGACATACACCTCTTTGTTTGATTCAAAATATCGTAATTGTGCACGGATAAAACTAGGCTTTTGGCTCTGAAAAAATGCAGGAGAGAGAAGAATCAGTCTATCTATCCTATCGGATGTATCCAGTGTATACTCCAAGGCTTTTTGGGCACCATAAGAGAAACCTGCTACACAATATCTAGAATGATAAAGATATTCAGAAAAAAGAGTTTCTTCACCTTTGAGTGAAAATCCATTAAAATATTTCACGTAGAATCTCTTTACATGTATCATGAGTAATATTTTCATGAGCAAGTAAATATTTTGACACTTTGTCTATAGCGATATCCAAGGTTTTAAGTAGTTGTGTTATTTCTGAAACAGACTCCATAAAAAGTGCTTTTTCTTCTTCGGGAGTAACTATAAAATTTTCACTCATAGCATAGGTATAAATGAGAGTATGCACAAGTTCTTTAGCCGCTTGAATATCACTGCTTGCATTCGTAAATTGTTCATTATAATGTAGTTTCGTAGCAATACTACCAGAGAGATAAAATTTAATTTTATTGATAAGTTTAGAGCGTGGTACGATTTCATGTTCTTGATTCACAAGCAGTGTATTGACGATACCAATTTTATCAAACTCTATATCTAGCCATGTGGCTACAACTGCTTTTGAGGCTTGATAAACTGCCTGTATCTCACGCTCTTTTTCTGTAAATGATAAAATTTTACGTTTACCCAAAATAACTTTTTCTTTTACTGCTTCAAAATCTGAAGTCTCAACCTCTTTTCTTCCTGCCCTCATAGCAAATATTGTTGCCTCATTCGTGAGAGTGTCCAATGCAGCTGCATTAAAACCTACAGTCATACGAGCGACTTGCAAAATATCTACATTATTTGGTTTTTTCTCCAGATAAAGCTCTAATGTCTTAACCCTATCTGACAAATCCGGTAAAGAGATATGTATACGCCTATCAAAACGTCCTGCACGTAATAGTGCCTCATCAAGCACATCTATTTTATTGGTTGCACCAATCACTATAACACCAGAGCTATCTTCAAAACCATCCATCTCAACAAGAAGTTGATTTAGGGTTGCCTCTCTCTCATCATTTCTAAATTCACCACGACTTTTGCCTACTGCATCAATCTCATCTATAAAAATAATACTAGGTGCCAACTGCTTTGCTTTTTTGAAAAGTTCTGAAACACGTTTAGCACCCATACCTACATAAATATGGACAAAACTTGCACCAGACTGATAAAAAAATGGTACATCTGCTTCTCCTGCCACAGCTTTAGATATAAGTGTTTTTCCTACACCTGGAGGACCCACAAGTAACACACCTTTAGGCAATCGTATATCTAGTTTTTTATATTTTTGAGGATCTTTTAAAAAATCAATAATCTCTTCAAGTTCATCTTTTACATCTGTTATTCCTGCCACATCTTCAAAAGTCACATGAGAAGTAAGTGCCTGAATAGGTTCATAACTCTCTGACTCATGCATATTGCTGCTTGCACGTATTTGCTTAAGTTGTTGTGCCCTATTCTGTTTCAATATTGTAAACATAAACCATAGGGTACCTAAAAGGATAACAAATAAAAATATATCATAGATATAAGGATTTTCCTCTTTTACCTCTACAGGATATTTACTAAAAAAAGCCTCTGTATTGATAGCATCTTTATAAATTTTATATCTTGTTTTATCTGTTTGGATACGTACATATTGACCATCAATAATAAGTTTTTTAATTTTATCTTTAGTAAAAAGTGTATTGGCTTGCTTATGTGTTATTAATGTATCAGTATCTCTTAGTAGCGTAAAGAGCAATAACCCAAGTAAAACGACTAATAGCGTTACAATAATTTTCATATTTTTTACACTAAGCTGAGATTTATAAAGTTGCTGAATTCTTTTCATGATTTACCTCCACATGATTAAGTAAGACCCAGTTTGCACTTAAGTCTTCGTTACTTTGTACCTCAATTTTATTGAAATATTGATCAAAACCATGATAAATTCCTTCCTTGCCGTTCTCTAGTAAGACTTCTAAATTTGTGTTGTGTTCTCGTCTAAAGGCATAATTTTTTGCTTTAATAATAGCAGTGAGTTCTCTATGACGCTCTTTTGCGATATTACCTCTAATTTCGGGTTTCATAGATATAGAGGCAGTATTGTCACGCTTGGAGTAGGAAAAAGCATGCACATGGGTTAGTGGCAGCTCTTTGATACGAGATATCGCTTCAAGCCACTCTTGCTCTGTCTCTCCAGGATGTCCCACAATAAAATCTGTACCTAAAGCATAGCCTTTTGATGCAATTTTATCAAAAAGTATCTTGTCAGATTTGTAGTCATTACGTCTATTCATTAGCTTTAACATCTTGTCAGATGTATGTTGTAGTGCAATGTGCATTTGCTTTGCCATCCATGGTTCACCTAAAAGTTCAAGCATCTCATCATCTATTTGTATAGGCTCTAAGCTTCCTATACGTATACGTCGTACACCTCTAATATTACTCATTTTTTTAAGTAACTTTGCCATAGAAGTGTTGTGGTCTTGTCCATATGAACCTACATTGGTTCCTGTCAAGATGAATTCACCAAAACCATTCGAAGCTAGTTTACTTATCTGCTCTAAAATAGTCTCTTCTTTATGTGAACGTGCTGCACCACGTACTTGAGGGATAATACAGTATGAACAGGCAAAGTCGCAGCCCTCTTGTATCTTTATAAATGCCCTACTTTTACCGACAAACTCCTCTACTATAGTAGTGTCAATATGTTCCAAATCCCCTATCTGATAAAAAGGGTTTTCATTTTTAAGGACAGTATTAATGTTCTCTTTTTCTGAGTGTCCTATAACACCGAAAACCTTTTTGTCCGCAAAAAGACTCTCTCCTTTGGAATGAGAGCCACACCCTGCAAGTATCACTTTGGCATCAGGGTTTTTACGTTTTATTGAGGAGATATAGTTACGCACGGATGAGTCTGCACCATTGGTCACCGTACAAGAGTTCACTACGATATAATCAGAGTTTAATTCATCATCTGTAAGTTCATAATCTTTAAGTTTGGATATCATCACTTGTGTGTCAAACTGGTTGGTACGACACCCAAAAGTTTTAAAATAGACTTTTTGCATATTATAGGTCACTTTCTTCAAATAGACCATCATCCATATATTTTGGTTTACGTACATCTTTATCGACATAGATAGACTGTGTAGGGAAAGCAAGATTCACACTCTCTTCTGCATTTATTCTTTTAATAATTTCTGCAGATATAGTACTTCTTAATGTTAATGTTGCATAAGAGTTGGTCAAATACCATGCTGAAATCTTCATCCCATATGGTTCAATAAGCGTTAAAATACGTGGTTCGACGTTGGTATTTTTCATATGATATTGGCTTCTAAGTTTATTGAGTTGCTTTCGTGTGATATCCGTATATCCTTTAGAATATTTTTTTGTTACCTCTTTCGCAATAGAAGCTGCCTTTTGAATATCTGAATCAAACGTAATCATAAAGTCAATACCATCCCAAACCGTTTTTAAACCAGCATGTGAGTAATTGGCAATCATGTCTGTAAATATAAAATTGTTCGGAATAAAAATAACACGACCTGCTCTACGATTATGCATGTATGCAGTCAGTGTAACATCTTCGTGTAGTGTCATACGCAACATAGAAATATCGACAATATCACCTATATATTCTATATCTCCTCTTTGAAATTTAACTCTATCTCCCACATGTATAGTACCACCAAGTACGATAGTAAACCATCCCATCAACGACATAAACCAGTCTTTCATCGCAATGGTAATACCTGCTGAAGCAAACCCCAAAATAGTTACAAGGTAAGAAACATTTTCTATATAGGCAAGAAGTAGCGTAAGTAATGTGACTATAATAAAAGTAATATTAAGTGCTTTATTGATAGTATAGAATCTATCATTATCTGACATATATTTACGTACTAAATATTTAATCAAAAAAAGTAATAAAATAAAGAAAAGTATCACAGCACCGATGGTAAATGCTTTACTCATCTCTCGTTTAATAGCATTTCTAAGATTTAATTTAATTTCATCAATTTTTTTTGTATAAACATTATTTGTAGTATCAAATATATCAATAACTGGTTCAAAAGCTTTAATTTGCGATTGATTTACTTTATACTCTTCTACAAATTTCTTTGAATCTGGATTAATTTCTATCAGTTGTTTAAGAAGTGCTTCTTTTTCTCTAAGTTTTGACATAAGGCTCTTTAATGAGTTGTAACGTAAAATATACGCTTCTTGGTCAGAATTGAGCTTTTTTTGATAGGACAATGCTCCAATAACGGCAAAAGGATTACCCACCACTGGGACATCATCTATACTAGGAGGTGTGAGAAATTTTTTAAATGGATCTTTCTCATACTCTTTTAAAAGTTGAAGTTTCCCCCTAAGTATATTTTTTTTTTCTTTCTCTTTTTCTAATATTTTTTTTTGTTTTTTTGTCAATCTTTTCTTTTTTTCTAATTGAACAATTTCAGCATCCAAAAGCTCATAATGTTTTTTCAATTCTTTATAGGTATGGTAATTGCTATATATTTTTGACCAAATATTATCTCTAAGTAATGCTTTATCCAATACTGATTTTTGAATAAGAAGAGCATTTATTTTAGCATTATCCTGAGGTGACATTTTCTTCGGCATTGAAGCATTAGCATCTGTTTGGGCTAGCGTTAATGAGGTAACAAACAATACAATAAAAAATAAAAATTTTATGTGCATGCTATTTCTCCAAAATCACTCAGTACTTTTTTGACAATATCTTCCTTAATGTCTGAAACAATTTTATAATTGCCAAGTCCTTGAGGTAATATAAATTTAATACTTCCTTTAGCTGATTTTTTATCTAAAAAAAAGTGCTCATAAAAAGCATCAATATCTTTAATATCATAAGATGTTGGCAAAGAAGATTTCTCCAAAAGCTGTTTCACTGCATCTGCTTCCACATGCGTCAACATACCTAGTTCTACTGCGAGTGCATTTGCCATCACCATGCCTATGGCAACCGCCTCTCCATGCAGATATGTAGTATAGTTCGTTTCATTTTCTATCACATGCCCAAATGTATGTCCATAATTAAGTACTGCACGAATCCCTGCTTCTTTTTCATCTTGATTGACTACCCATGCTTTGAGTTCTACAGATCGGCGTATCATCTCTTTGATGGTACGCATCTCATTAAGATCAGCATTTTCTAAATAGTTAAAAAAATCTTTGTTAAACATAACAGCCATCTTGATGACTTCAGCAACACCTGCAGAAAATTCTCTCGGAGGAAGTGTGCTTAGGAATGTTGGATCAATATATACAGCTTTAGGCTGATAAAATGCACCTATTAAGTTTTTTCCATATTTGTTATTGACACCTGTCTTTCCCCCTACACTAGCATCTACCTGACTAAGCAATGTGGTAGGTATTTGAATAAAATCTATACCTCTTTGATAGAGAGATGCAGCAAAGCCAGTCATATCTCCAATGACACCTCCACCAAAAGCAATCATAAGAGATTTTCTATCCAACTTATATTCAAAACATGCATTTAAAATATCTTCAATGGTTTGAAGTGTTTTATAACTTTCACCATCTGGTATAGTGATAATATCTACGCTATTTGCTGATATAGATGAAAGAAGTTTTTCAAGATGATATCCAGATACAGTGGGATTAGTAACCACAACAACATTGGTATCAAACTCCAATTTAGGAAGTGTATCTATAGTAATATCATAGCAAATAGTGTTTTTATGTTTTAATTCTATTGAAACAATCATCCTCAGCAAACCTTACAGAAAAATAAATTTATCTATTTTAACACCATTGTGGTTAATTCTCGTTGTAAGAGGACTGGATAAAATGTATGCCTTGATATATCTAACTTTCTTCTTTTCCTTCTGTAACTTCAAATGGTACCAAGAGTTTTGGATGTCTTGTTGTTGTAAGTAAAAAATCTTGTACTTTTGTAGAGATAAACTTAATAAAATTATCACTATTGAGTCGCTTTTCAAAAGGAGCAATTTGTAGCACTTCGTTCATGTTTGAAAGTTCTCTAATAGGGTTTGCAATTTTTTGTTCAATATCAATCTTCATATTGAAAATATCAGCTAGTGTTTCATAGTGTTCAATAATAATTTTTCTACTCTCAAAATCTCCCTCTGGATCAAAATCTGCAAGTAGCAAATTTAATTCTAAGACTTCAGAAATATCAAATGCTGTAGATGATATGGACTCCATTTTTTCATTATCTGTCATAAGTACAATAGACTTTTTAATATTGTAAAGTAATTTATCTCCAAAAAGATACACTATTTTTTTCAAATCATACAGTGTCTCTTTTAAATCATCTGCTTCAAAAGTCTTAATGCTGTTCATAATAAGTCCAATATCATACTGATTGATATCATATTCAATAAGTTGTTTAATATCTTCATCATCATAAGAGACAGAAATAGTCACGATGTCGCTCTCATAGCTTTTTACTGCATCAATTAAAGCAAAATCATTTGGATATATAATACGGACGTAAAGTTCTTTTTTTTCAAGCTTTTCTAAAAGATAGATAGCCTCTTTTAAATAAATAAGTGCATTTTTTCTATCATATCTAAAATCAAGTAATAGGTAAATATCTTTACCAAAAGGTTCAGGAAAAAGACCAATACGTTTGTTAATCGTTTTATACACACCATCAAGAACCAAAGGTTTTCCCACTAACAGAAGTGTGTCATTTGGACGTATCATAGTAGCAGGCGTAGGTAAAATCTGTTTTTCATCACGGTAAAGTGCTGCAATTTTCCATTTACGCTGCACAATAGATCCAATATGTCTATAGGCATAAGAGGATCCAAAAGGTACGTGTACTTCCATAATCTCTCCGCGTCCAAGTCCAACATTTTGTGCAACTAAAGGTACATTAGGAAGATTATCATACAAGTGCGCAGTAATAAGTTCATCCACATAAACAACTGTAAGATTTGATATCTCTTTGCCTAAGGTTTCATCTTCCCAGTGATTGACAAAAAGCGTACGTACTTTTGCATCTATAAGTGAGATATTTTTAAGTGTATGCTTGGCATCCTCTTTATTATCAAGGACTACAAAAACATTGGAATAATGTGTTTCTTCCATGATACGAGAAAGTCTAGAATAACTTGTGGGATCTGCCTCTATGAGTGTAATATTTTTACCTATTTTTTCAGGTAAGGTATCAGGAGTATATGTGGTGACATAGTAGTGATTATTAGCCACTCTTTTCTTACCTAACCAATCAATAAAATGTTTAGCAATACTACCACTTGCCAATATTAATATATTTTTAATGATACATCCTCATAGAATCAAAGGCTCTTTGGAAGTGCCTTTGGATATAATTTCTTAATTGAACCCTCTAAATAACCTAGACGTTCACAATGGGTTTTGCAAATGTAAGATTGTGCAAAAGATTTATAAGTCCTAGCCATAGCTAAGACGCCTTAAATATTTTGTGCAAGATTGCGTTTACAAAACCCACCCTACGGGCATCACTAGCTTTCGCCTATGCGTTGTTACTCTTTCTCGCCTTAGCTACGGCTAGGGTTTCGAAAGAGTGCCTAGCCTAGACGAAAACTAGTGATGTTGTGAACGTCTAGGTTATTCAGAGGGTTCAACTATTTTTGGAGTTATTATATCACAATGGATTTTCAGATAGATAAAACAGATAAAAAAGCACGTGCATGTACCATAAAAACCGCACATTCAACCATCGAAACACCAGTATTTATGCCTGTAGGTACTATAGGTGCAGTAAAAGCACTTGATGCTACTGATCTGGCTACTTTTATAAAACCAGAGATTATTTTGGCAAATACTTATCATATGTATTTAAGACCTGGAGATAATGTTGTTTCTAAAATGGGGAAGCTACATGGTTTTACAACCTACCCCAAAAGTTTTTTGACGGACTCAGGTGGATTTCAAGCTTTTTCACTCTCAGACAATGTCAAAATAGATGAAGGGGGCATTACATTTGCCTCTCATATAGATGGTAGTAAACATTATTTTACGCCTAAAAAAGTCATAGATATACAGCATAACCTAGGTTCAGATATCATGATGATACTTGATGATCTTGTAGCATTACCTGCAACACAAGAACGTATTGCCTCAAGTATCGATCGTACTACACGTTGGGCACAGGAGAGTATTGATTATTTTAGACAAAAACAATCTGAAGGTATAGGAATAGAACAAAATATTTTTGCCATCATTCAAGGAGGTACAGATAAAGCTTTTCGTGAAAAGTCTGCCAAAGAACTCTGTGCCATGGATTATGATGGTTTTGCCATTGGTGGACTGAGCGTTGGTGAAGCCAATCAAGACATGTACGATACCGTAGAGTGGACAACACAATTTATGCCAGAGAATAAACCACGTTATCTTATGGGGGTCGGTACTCCTGAAGATTTGATAGAAAATATTGAACGTGGGGTCGATATGTTTGATTGTGTGATGCCTACAAGAAATGCACGTAACGGCACACTATTTACCAGTTTTGGGAAAGTCAATATCAAAAAAGCAGCATTTACCACCGATGAAGGTCCTATAGACCCAGAGTGTGGCTGTATGGTTTGCAAAACCTATTCTCGTGCCTATCTACGTCATCTTTATCGTGCTAGAGAAATTACCTACTTTAGACTAGGCACTATACATAATTTATACTATTATTTAAATTTAATGAAAGAGATAAGAGAGGCAATACTTGCCAATGAATTTGAGGCTTTTAAAAAAGATTTTTATCAAAAACGTACATTAACCTAATTTTCTTTTCCAATATCGAATCCATGTTATTCTAAGTTTTGATTTTTTTACCTTGCTAAGATATGATGGTAAATTATGACGAATATTTTTTTCAATTTTTTTTGTAATAGGTTTATTTTTCATAATAACATTAAATCCGTGAGCCCCTTGCTGATGAATAGCATACAGTGAAAATGCAGAAACTTTATGTCCATTTCTTTTGAGACTTTTTATATTGTCTCGCATAATGGCTTGAAAAATTTTATCTTGATTATAAGGGGTTTTCCATTGGCTTTTAGGAATACCTAACTTTTTAGCATAAAATGAAGCTGTACTTGGCATAATCTGATAACGTCCATATGCACCAGAACGATGGTTTTTAACATGGTACTTACCTGTGGTTGTTTCAATTTTAACAAGTTTATTGATAATTTTTTTTAAACTTTCAGGACTTAGTCCTGCATCTTTTGCAAGTTTTGTACATGATGCCTGTACATGACTACTCATGATAAACATTATAAAAGGTATCGTTAGTTGACGAAATTTTTTTCTTTGCTTTCCAACATAATGTAAAATTCTTTTCATAACACACATCCCTTCACTAGTCAATGTATTCATATATTATAATATAAATTCTACCTAATCGCAAGTAATAATGCCAAAAAGTGTGCTATATGTGGGAGTTTATATAAATTATAAGCACTTTTGTAGAAGCGTTTTTTTGAAATCATCTAGTGTATGAATTTTATATATTTAAATAATTTAATTTTTTTTAAATATTATTATAGTAAAATATAATGTTTAAACATAAAAAGGATACATCATGAAATTACTGGCTAAAATTGTTACAATAGGGATACTCTCATCATTCAATCTACCTTTATATGCTGATAAACCAACTATTACTACTATGCAAATAAAATTATCTAATTTAGAAGTGGACATTACCAAGAAAAAATTAGAATTGATTAAAAGAGAAAAAAATTTAAATACGATGAAAGTCAAAGCCTTAAGTGTTGATGATGCACACAAAAAAGCACTCATGCTAAAATTGGCTCAAGTTGAAGCATCTTTAGCAAAAGATAAACTATTGCTTTCAGAAAGAGAAGTCAAGCTCTATGAAATGAAAGTAGCACTATTAAAAGCACAATAATCAAGTAAACAATTATGGGTAACCAGGGTTATTTGAGGTACCTTTATTTTATGTAAGGTACTTTTGCCGAGGGTGTATCTATATATGTATGAATCAAATGGGCATCTTGGTCATCAAAAAATATATCTGCACCAAAGGCTTTAATCACCTCATACTTATCTACGCCACCTTGAAAAAAGGCTTCATCTACACGTACACCCCATCCTTCTAAAGTGCCCAATACTCGTTCATGGGTAGAAAAACTTCTCGCCGTTACAAGAGCAGTACGTATAGGGGAACTCTCCATAGGGAATGTATCCTGAATTTCTGAAATAATTTTAAGAAACTTAAAAAAAGGTCCTTTACTGAGTGGATTTTTAGCATTTTCTCGTTCATGGGCAATGAACGCATCTAGCCCACTCTCTTGGTAAACCTTTTCACTCTCATCTCCAAAGATAACAGCATCACCATCAAAAGCTATTTTGACCATATCAGATTCATTGGAGGTAATAGGTGTATGTGGAAGTATCGTTGCCGCTGCTACACCAGAATTTACTGCTTCTTCCACGTCAGACATATGCACAGAGAGAAACAAGTCTACTTTAAATGCTTTTAAATATCGAGCAACGGGTGTGCCTGCTGTCCATCCTGTACGTTCTATATCTAAAGCGTAATGTTCTATGGAGCGTCCTATACGTAATCCAGTTGCAGCATTGTTTCTAGAGAGTATAATGACTTCTATGAGCTTGTTATCAAACTTTTTATTAATGGCAAGTAGATTTTGCACGAATCTAAAAGCAGAACCTTTTGCGAGAGGATTGTCCAGATTTGAAAGCTGATGGGTATAGTAAGATTCTAACCCTTCTTTATCAAAGATTGTATTCTCCTCTTCTAGGTCGAAGAGTGCCCTAGAAGAGATAGCTATCACGAGTTTGTCTTGGAGGTCATAAGCCATAATGTGTTCTTTTTTTTTGAAGTATAACAAAAAATATGCCAATTTGCCATATTTTTCATATTCATTTTGTATTTACCCTATACTACGTTTATGTATCAAAAGAAAAAAGAGAAACTCTATATTTCAGAGCTGATTGACAACCCTGCTGTGGTATACCCTGCCTACTATGTTCTTAGCCTTACCATGCATAAAAATGAGATGCTACACACCGCACTTATTGCATTACATACCTTTGATTTTTCCTATTATGAGGTTCCAAAAAGTTATGAAGATATCTTTGCAATGTTTACATCAGGGACATTTCCCATCTATAAAGAAAAATATATCGTAGGTTATTTTGGCAATAAGATGATGTATCTCGAAAGCAATGGATGGAAAGGTATGCCTGCAACAGAGGATATATTCAAGGTCGAAAATTGGCTTGTCTGCTAAAAATTTAGATATAACTTTAACAAATTAAAGTTATAATTTTCTAATTAAGAGTAATTTTATCTTATTTAGTTATACTTCGCCCATCTTAGGTAGCGAGGCATTTTTTTATTCTTCCTCCTTTTTTAAAAAAATCAGATTCGCCACCACGAATCTTATCCCTAGTCGTTATAGTTACCTAAGATACTAAAAACTATTTTCACCTCTTAATACATCTAGTACATTGGTAGCATAAGACCCTTTTGGTAAAACAAATGAGAGTTCATAATGTGCTTTTTCTTCTACATAATTTTTAGTGATTTCTGTCACTTGTATCCATGCATAACGTCTCGTTCCGTTTAGATTGAGTGCTTCGACAAAAGGTGCTTCTAGTATACCTGCTGTAGATGTGGCTAGCGTTGCCTTTTTTCCTGCCAATAATCCTGCTGGTGCGATGTCTTTGGTCGCAAAACGTGCTGCTTCTTCTTCTAAATTTTCTACATTAAAGAGCCGTCCATAAGGGTAGTGCATCATCACATCCCCCTCTACAAGCTTAAAGAAATTAGGCTGTACTTTAGTACCTGTCAATGCACCTGCTTCTAAGCCCATGACCTGCTCAGTTTCTGTTTCTGAAAATTTCTCCAACAGTAGGTTAAGCTCCATTCGCTTGGAGAGCCAATTGTTAAAGAGATACGACTGGTAAGAGCCCATCAAAAACTCTTTGGTTTTTCTATCACGTATTTTGAGTGTGCCCTCTACAAGCTTTTTACCATCGATCCAATTGTCACCATCATTACCAAAACGCTGATTGCCAAAATAGTTGGGTACGCCATTGGCTTTAATCCATTTGAGTACTGAATCTAGTTTATCTTTTTGAACCCCCAGTACCTTTTTGAGGCGTATCTTAAATCGGTTTCCTTTGAGGTGCCCTACGCGTATTTTGTTACTATGGCGTGTCATCGAGAGGATTTTTATTTTTTCATGTGTAAAGGCTTTGAGCTTCTCTTCATACACTGCCAAGATAGAGATGTACTGTATGGTCATAGCATGCTTATCTTTGAGCCCTGCATAGCCCATATCACGTCGTCTTATGCCTACATGGTTAGAGAGTATATCGAGCATCTCCCATGTGGTCAAATCTTTTTTACGTACCTGCAGTACTAGATGCTCACCTTCACCTGTGAACTCATACAGAGGTATCTCCTCTACGGTAAAATCACGTGCAGAGGAGTTAAAGACAAATTCATTTTTGATATTGAGTGGATAGATAGGTTTCATAAGACTCTTTTTTTAAACGTATTTTATCTTAGTTTTACTTCCAATAGGTATCAAGTCGAATATTGTGACCACACCCCACATTTTTTATCTTTTTATAGCATAAAATAAAAATTAATCTAGTCCACTCCCCCCCAACAAAAATCTAATTCTTAAAATCAAATCTGCTTAAGATGCTAATTTGACGAATAAAGTATTTAAAAAAACGCCATAATATTTTAAAAAACTTATTTTATCATTAATAGTACAATTATTGTTCATATTAAAATATATACTTGATACAATTTGTAACATTTAATAATTAAATATTTTAAATTATAAATAATATAATAATATAATAATATTTTATTATTATAATTATGGAGTAAACAAATACTTTAGGTTTGTCATAAAGTCGTCATTTTTATGACAATAATCATAATTCAAATATTACTATATATGAATTGCCGCCCGACTATTTTCGATTTATATGCCGCCCGACCATTACTATATTCTAATATTTGAATTCAATCAAATAAAGGGATACTTAATGAGTAAACTTATAGAAGGTTATCTGGGAATTACTTCTGATAGGAAAAAAAGTAAATTACCAGCAAAACTAGATTTTTATCAAAGTGCTACAGGTCTTTTTTTAGGACTATTTATGTGGGGACACATGTTTTTTGTTTCTACAATTCTAATCAGTAAAGATTTTATGTACAACGTCACAAAAATGTTTGAAGGTAGTTTTATCTTTGAAGATGGAGGTAAACCAATACTTGTGAGTATATTTGTTGCCTTTGTTTTTCTCATCTTTATCGTACATGCGTTATTAGCAATGCGTAAATTTCCTGCAAACTATGAACAATATAAAATTCTTAAAACACATGTTAATGCCATAGACCATGCAGACACAAAACTTTGGTTCTACCAAGCATTTACTGGTTTTGTCATGTTCTTTTTGGGTTCTGTACACCTATATATTATCATGAGTAGTGCAGATAAGATAGGACCTTATGCATCAGCGGACAGGGTAGTGAGTGACTGGATGTGGCCACTTTATATACTTTTATTGTTGGCAGTTGAATTTCATGGCTCTATTGGTCTATACAGACTTGCAGTAAAATGGGGTTGGTTTGATGGAGAAAATCCTAGACAAACAAGAAAAAACCTTAAAAAAGCCAAATGGGCAACCACAATCTTCTTTCTCATCTTAGGGGTTGCTTCATTAGCTGCATATATCAAAATAGGACTTGAACATCAAAATAATTATGGAGAGCGATATAAACCAGCAAGTCATGCAAGTTATATGATGGAAATAAACACTCAAATTAAAGGAGTATTATCATGAAAGTAGTTTATTGTGATGCATTGATTATAGGTGGTGGGTTAGCTGGACTTAGAGCCAGTGTTGCTGCTCAAAGTGAAGGACTTAAAACTATTGTTCTTTCATTGGTACCCGTCAAGCGTTCTCACTCTGCTGCTGCTCAAGGTGGCATGCAAGCTAGTGTGGGAAATGCCAAGATGAGTCAAGGAGATAATGAAGATATTCATTTTATGGATACCGTAAAAGGAAGCGACTGGGGATGTGATCAGCAAGTCGCTAGGATGTTTGTTAATACTGCACCAAAAGCGATACGCGAACTCTCCAATTGGGGTGTGCCATGGACACGTGTACGAAAAGGTGACCATGAAGCCGTTATTGATACCAAAAAAACAACTATTACAGAAGATACTGATGCACATGGTTTGATTACTTCTCGAGACTTTGGGGGTACAAAAAAGTGGCGTACATGTTATACTGCAGATGCAACAGGTCATACAATGCTTTTTGGTGTAGCGAACGAAGCACTTAAACATAAAGTTGACATTAGAGATCGGAAAGAGGTTCTCTCTCTTATTCATGAAAATAAACGATGTTATGGTGCGATTGTAAGAGACCTTATAACAGGAGAGTTGGAAGCATATGTTTCAAAAGGTACTTGTATCTCCACAGGAGGGTATGGTCGTTTATATAAGACAACTACCAATGCAGTCATCTGTGAAGGTACAGGACAGGCAGCAGCACTAGAGACTGGTGTGGCAACACTCGGTAATATGGAAGCTGTACAGTTTCACCCAACACCTATAGTACCATCAGGGATATTACTAACAGAAGGGTGTCGTGGTGATGGTGGGGTTCTTAGAGATATAGATGGTCACCGTTTTATGCCTGATTATGAACCTGAGAAAAAAGATTTGGCATCTCGTGATGTGGTAAGTCGACGTATGATGGAACATATACGAAAAGGTAAAGGCATTCCTTCGCCATTTGGAGACCATTTATGGTTAGATATCTCTATTTTGGGACGTGAACATGTTTCAAAAAATCTTAGAGATGTACAAGAGATTTCTGAAACATTTAATGGGATAAACCCAGCTGATGAGGGACCAGCAGGTTGGATGCCAGTACGTCCTGCACAACATTACTCTATGGGAGGCATACGCACCAAACACACAGGCGAGTCCCAGCAACTCTCTGGACTTTTCTCATGTGGTGAGGCTGCATGTTGGGATTTGCATGGTTTTAACAGACTCGGAGGAAACTCTGTTTCTGAAGCCGTAGTTTCGGGGATGATAGTTGGAAAATATTTTACAGACTACTGTTTGGAAAATGAAACAACTATTGATACCAAGCTTATACATGATGCACTTAAAAAGCAAGAAAAGTATATAGATGAAATTCTCAGTCGAACAAAAGGTGAGGATATATTTATTATCAAAAAAAGAATGCAAGAAATTATGGATGAGCGGGTGGGTATCTTTAGGAATGGAGATGATTTACAAGATGCTGTCGATGAGCTACAAGAGTTACTTGTACGTAGTCGTAAAACCAGTATTAAAAGTAAAATTAAATCTGCAAATCCAGAACTAGAAGAAGCCTATAGGGTACCTAAAATGTTAAAACTTGCACTTTGTGTTGCTTATGGAGCATTGTTACGTACAGAATCAAGAGGGGCTCATTACAGAGAAGATTATCTCAAACGTGATGATGCCAATTGGCTCAATCGTACTTTAACATCATGGACAGATGAAAATGGAACACTTCCTGAGGTCACCTATGAACCTATCGATATTATGACTATGGAAATACCTCCAGGTTTTAGAGGATATGGTGCAAAAGGTATGATTATAGAACATGAAGATTCTGCCAAACGACAAGCAGAAGTAGATGAAATAAAAGAGAAGTTGAAGAAAAGTGATAGATTTACCTTACAAGATGCTTTGATGAGCTATACACTGCCTTTAAACTACAAAGATAAAAATGAACGTTTTGGAGTTGGATATGAATAATACACAAGAGAAAGGAAGAGAATTAACCTTCTCAATCTTAAAATATAACCCGTTAGATAAAGAAAGTAAACCAGTGTTTGTTGAGTTCAAAATAGAAGAGACCATTGGTATGACACTATTTATTGCACTCAATATTATTCGGGAAAAAATGGATGCAGATTTAGCATTTGATTTTGTTTGTCGTGCAGGAATTTGTGGCTCATGTGGTATGGTTGTCAACGGAAAACCACTACTTGCATGCCGAACCTTAACCAAAGATTATGAAGATGGAAAGATTCAACTTATGCCAATGCCTGCTTTTGAGCTTATTCGTGATTTATCAGTCAATACTGGTAAATGGATGGATGCGATGAGTGTACGTGTAGAGTCATGGATTCATACAAACAAGCTACATGATATTTCTAAACTTGAAGAGAAAGTCGACCCAGACGTAGCTGATGAGACTTTTGAACTTGATCGTTGTATTGAGTGTGGTCTTTGTGTCTCTTCTTGTGCTACGGCCTTAATGCGACCCGATTTTATAGGTCCTGCAGGATTAAATCGTATAGCAAGATTTTATGTAGACCCACATGACAACCGTACTAACGAGGATTATTATGAGCTTATTGGTGATGATAATGGTATCTTTGGCTGTATGAGTTTGATGGCATGTGAAGATCATTGTCCAAAGGAACTACCACTACAAGAGAAGATAGCATATCTTAGAAGAAAAATGGTATCATTAAAATAATTACATGAGGAGAATAATATGCCAAAAAAACTAATACTTATTATTGGTGCACCAGGTTCTGGAAAGTCAACAGATAGTAACTTAATAGTACAGAGACATAAAGGTGATATTACAACTATTCCTATTGGCGATTTATTAAGACAAGAAATCAAGCACAGAACAGGTGTGGGTAAAATTGCAGAAAAATATGTAGAGGAAGGTGAACTGGTACCTGGTCAAGTTATAATGTATGAAATTTTTGGGCGTGTCAAAAATGCACCTACAAATATTGTATTAATAGATGGATTTCCAAGAGGGTTAAACCAAATGAAGGAAATGGGTGATGCTCTTTTTTTAGATAAAGATATTGAACTGGTATCTGTTATTGAAATACGTGTAAGTAAAAATACGTCTCGAAAAAGAGTTTTGGGAGATAACCCAAGCAAAGCAGAAGAAGCACTTTTTGAGCATAAAATGGAGATTTATACTACACTCATAGAAGAAATTGAAAACTACTATAAAAAAGATAATCTGCTCACTGTCATTGACGGAGAACAAGATGTAGAAGCAGTGGATTCAGATATAGACGAGTTCCTAAGCAAAAAGGTAGCCCTTTTTGCTTAATACTAAATTGAAATTGGAAGCTTAGTTTACAAGTATGGATACCATTCTATGCATGTCATACTACTTTTACTTCCAATACGTATCAAGTCGTATATTCCACCCTTTACGCCAACGCTCTTCGCCTCGTGCTGGTGGGGAGTTTTTGATACGTCTGCTTAGCATTCGGCTTGCAGACTGGGCAAAGGCTTTTTGTTTATTAGGTTCTTGGTCGTCTATATGCCAAAGCACTTGTAAAAGTCCCCAGCCTTGTCCCTTATAACGCTCACTTTTAAGTGTACCCTCACCTTTGAAGTTGGTGTAGTCTAACAAGACATAAAGCCCTCTTTCATTGACTGAACCATCTTTGTTGTGCATTACCTCATAAAAGCGTCTTTTAATAGTCTCTTTTTTTTTCGTATCATCTATCATCTCAAGCATTTGAGGAAGTGCTTTGCTTAGACGCTCTGCCATAAATGCTGCTTGATAGCCAAATGTATCTTTAAGAAAATGGAACAATTCCATATACTGTTTGGTTTTGGCTTTTTTAGCCATAAAAAACGCGGCTTTGGTTTTCCAAGGGAAGTCGCTTTCAGGTGTAAGCCATACAGGCATCTTGACACCCTTTTTTTGCATAAACGCTACAACCATAGGAAAAACCTCTCTAAAACGCTCTGTATGCCCTTTGGGAAACCAGATAAAGTGTCCTATACCAAGGCTTGCAAAATCCTCTCCTACATTCCACCAAATAAGGTATTTATCTTTGCCAGCACCCTCATTTTGCCACACTTTTTTGGCTATATAGTTTGCTTGTTTCGCACTAAGTTTAATCTCTGTACTCCAGAGCATTGTACCTAGCAAAAATACTATAAAAATAAATCTCATACTATGCTCCATTAAATCATTTTATATTATACTACACAAATATATATATTATTACCGCACCACATATAATATGAAATTTTGAGAGAACGAGAAGGAGTGAGATGTGAGTAGAGAAATATGCAAGACTCCCCGTAGGGAATGTAAATATTTATCTGCTTGCAGGTCGCTTCTTCTCGTTCTCCCCGAAGGGTGCAGCGC
>Ga0256840_1001329_pt1 | contig 23535 bp, 20 predicted proteins | sample 355202metaG_FD_185969 | JGI IMG/M metagenome (GOLD analysis project Ga0256840, IMG submission 185969) | Hydrothermal vent microbial communities from Mid Atlantic Ridge, Atlantic Ocean - 355-202 | ecosystem: Environmental > Aquatic > Marine > Hydrothermal vents | place: Atlantic Ocean: Mid...
CGCCACTAATCCACTCTTGCAAGCAAGAGCTTCATCGTTCGACTTGCATGTGTTAAGCACGCCGCCAGCGTTCACTCTGAGCCAGGATCAAACTCTCCATTAAATTGTCTTCTTTAAAAGAAGCAATGCTCCTTTTAAATTCATCTCACTAAAGCACGAAGTAAACTTCTGTATGATAATGTCATACAATACATAATCATAAACAAAAGCTCTATATGGCTAAGTCTTAAAAGACAAAGCTATAAAGAAAACTTCAATCTTAGTTTGAATCTAGACTATCAACTGGAGTGTTGATTAATTTTTAACTTTATAGATAGTTAATATCTTTTAAAGTTATCCTGACTTGTAAAGTCGCTTATTTAGATTTCAAAGATTGATTTAACATTTTAACTGACCTTACGCACTATAAATACACCTAGGTGATAAAAGTTGTACTCTAATGCAAGGAAGTATAGCAAAATTGTAGTTATTCTACTATAAAGCTATGCTGACGCAGCAGTAGGGTGCAAATTTTATCATCCTACGGACAGAATGATAAAGCACCATCTGCTTCGTTAGTTTACTTTCACTGTAGCTTTGGCTACGCTAAAAGTAAACTGCCTTGCATATAGTGCTTTCTCATTCTGCCTAGGTGTGTTTATAGTGCGTAAGGTCAGTTATTAATTAAGGGTACCTCTAAAAAGGAAAATTATGCAAATGTATCTACTATCTCATAATCAGTTTTTAGATAATTTTATCCTGAATAAAGAGTTATGTACAAAAGCAGATATATCTTCAAACAGCTATAGATTTTGGAAGGATGTAATTGCTGCAAAATATATTGGTAGTAGAGTAGTTTTTTTAAACAAAAAAACTATTCTAAAAAAATATAAAAAATTGGCATCTTCTTGTAAGGAGTTAAATGGTTTAGTAACAGCATCAGCGTTTTGTAAGTTTACAGGCCTTGCTCCATCTCATCTTATTAAAAGTAATAATTCAAAACTATACTACAAACTAGAAATTATAGAGATATGCCGCATAAAATTTGTAAATTTAAAAAAATTTTATGATGATCTTAAGTTAGATTATAGTTACCAAATATATGTTGAGAAGTGCAAATATTTTGGTCCAAGTCCACTTGAAAAAAAAATAAAACTCAGTTCAGAACTCTGCTTAGGATACTACTAATAAGAATAGCCAATATAAAAACTCCTCCAACTATCAATCTAATATAAAATCTTTTATATCTTTTATGCATTTTTTCACCTCTTAATTTTAACCCAAATTATGCAATAGGATTCACCAAATTAGCACTCATCATTAAGTACCATTTTCAGAAGTCATATTGCATTATTTTAGTTTAACATAATTCTTGACTTAGGACAATTTTTTTAAAAATTTTTATATTATAATTCCATTACTTTTAATTATTCATCTTCTCCGAGTAATTGAATATTGTTGTAAATTCGTTTTTTGGGTATTACATTTTGTAATTCTGTCATTCTTATCACACACACTCCTAAACAGATTTCCTATAAAAACGAATTTACAAATCTTTCTTTAAAATCTTTTTTCTATTTGTTGCAAAAAATTGTTGTTTGTGCTAAAATAACAACATCAAATTAAAAAGGCACAATAGTGACACATGTAGAAATTTTAAAAAAACATAACTTAAAAGCAACACCACAAAGACTATCAATTCTTAATACTTTAGAGATGTATGGTCATGTAACTTTAGAAGAGATTGAAAAATACACCAAGGTAAACTTTCCAACACTATCTTTATCAACTATTTATAGAAATATAAATGAGATGATTAAAAAAAATGTAGTTAGTGAGGTAAAAATTACAAATTCAAAAGATTATTTTGAAATAAACAAAGAAAAACATGCTCACTTAATTTGTAAAGAGTGTGGAAAAATTGAAGATTTTAAAATTGATACTCAAGATATTGTTAAAAATATACAATCTCTGACAAATGATAAAATCATAGATGCAACTCTAAATTTTGAAGTAATTTGTAAAGAGTGTCTAAGTGGAAAATAGATACAATACCCTCCCGAAATAAAATAGAGAGGTGTCCGAGTGGTTGAAGGAGCACGCCTGGAACGCGTGTAAGGTGCAAGCCTTCGAGGGTTCGAATCCCTTCCTCTCTGCCATTTATATCAGAACAATACAATCTTAAAACTTCAATGAATTTTTTGAGTCTTTAAGTAATATACTTCTGAATTTTGATATTGTGAGGAGTATTTTGTGTTAAATAGATTGATTTTTATAATTTTTCTTTCATCTTTATATTTAAATGCTACTAATATAAACACAGTTGTTAGCATACAACCACTAGTAACTTTTGTTAATGAAATTGCTAAGGATAATGCTCAAATCACCCTGATGATAAAACCAGGCAAGTCGCCACATACCTATGAGCCTAAACCATCTCAAATGGTAAGTATAGCAAATGCAAAACTTTATTTTGCTATAGGAGTTGAATTTGATAAAATTTGGACAAAAAGATTTAAAAATCAAAATAAATCTTTAAAAATTATCCATCTCGATGAAGGAATAAAAAAAATTCATATGCAAAATCATAATGAGCATGATCATAATCATCAAAATTATGACCCACACATATGGCTTAGTCCAAAAAATGTAAAAGTAATAGCAAAAAAAATTTATACAGCTTTTGTGGACATTGATAGCAAAAATAAAAATTTTTATAAAGAAAATCTAGTAAAATTTTTAACCAAAATAGACATAACTGATAGTAATATAAAAAATATTTTAAAAAATGTTAAGAAAGGTAGTAAATTTATGGTCTTTCATCCATCTTGGGGATATTTTGCAAAAGAGTATGGATTAGTCCAAGTGCCAGTTGAAGTTGAAGGAAAGAGTATTAAACCAAAAACTTTGATAAAAATTATAGAAATTGCAAAAAAAGAAAAAATTAAATCCATAATAGTACAGCCTGAATTTTCAAATAAAGTTGCTAAAATGCTAGCTAAAGAGTTAAATATAAAGGTGGTTAAAATTTCTCCGCTTAGTAAAGAGTGGTCAAAAAATCTAATTAAATTAGCAAAATCTGTCAGATGAATGTAATTGAAATTAAAAATTTATCCTTTAAATATGAAGAGGAATTAGTTTTAGAAAAAGTAGATTTAGAAGTGGAAGAGAAAGAATTTTTGGCAATAATTGGACCAAATGGAGGTGGAAAAAGTACTCTTTTAAAACTTATGGTGGGGATATTAAAACCACTTAAAGGTGAGATAAAACTTTTTGGTAAAAAACCAGAAAAAAATCTAAACAATTTAGGATATGTTCCACAAAATACCAATATAAATATTAATTTTCCTATAAAAGTTATAGAGGTAGTAATGATGGGACATACTAGCACCAAAAAACCTCTTATTGGGTATAAAAAGGAGGAGATTGAGTGTGCAAGAGAATCACTTAGAAAAGTTGGAATGCTAGAATATGAAAATAGAAAAATAGGTACACTCTCAGGAGGGCAAAGACAAAGAGTAATGATAGCAAGAGCTCTATGTTCACACCCAAAAATTATGTTTTTAGATGAACCTACTTCTAGTATCGATGTAAAGGGACAAAGGGAGATTTATGAGCTATTGCAAAAATTGAACAAATACATGACTATTGTAGTGGTAAGTCATGATATATCTATAATTTTAGAGTATGCAACTATAGTAGCCCATATCAATAAACATCTATCTTTTCACAATGTTAAAAATCAAAAAAGATTTTTTACAAAAGATAAACATTTCTGTGAAGTAGAACTTTTGCAAATGCTAGGTAAGAGAAATGATTGAACTTTTAAATTATGAGTTTATCCAAAATGCTCTAATTGCTGGTATTTTAGTTAGCATAGCTTCTGGAATTATTGGCTCACTAATAGTAGTCAATCGAATGGTTTTTTTAGCAGGAGGGATTGCTCATACCTCATATGGAGGAATAGGTTTAGCAGTTTACCTTGGAATTCCTATCTTTTTAGGGGCCTCACTATTTAGTGTATTGGCTGCACTACTAATAGCATATATTACAATAAATCAAAAAGATAGGCTAGATACATTTATAGGACTAATTTGGGCAGTTGGTATGGCAATAGGAATAATTCTTATTGATTTAACTCCAGGTTATAATGTTGATCTAATGAGTTATCTATTTGGCTCAATTTTAGCTGTTAGCAATGAAGATTTATATTTTATGTCTGCTTTGACAGCATTTATAATTTTTATCATCACACTCTTTTATAGAGATATTTTAGCTGTCTCGTATGACTCTGAATATGCAAAATTAAGAGGCATTTCAGTAAAATTTTTCTACACACTTATTTTAATATTATCAGCCTTAACAGTTGTTATTGCTATAAAAGTTGTAGGACTCATACTTGTAATTGCACTTTTGACAATCCCCATATACATAGCAGAAAAGCTATCTAACTCCCTTTATAGTATGATGTTCTTATCAGCTATAATATCATCATTTTTTACACTTATTGGACTCTTTATATCTTATAAACTCGATATATCATCTGGAGCTTCAATTATAATTGTATGTGCAATTTCTTTAATATTTTTTCTATTTTTAAAAAAATCAATCTAGCATACCCCTACTTTTCAATTCATTTTCAAAAAATTCTAAAATTCTAGTTTGCAAAATAAATTTGTCTTCATTATCTGTATCTAATTCATAAAATCTCTTTAAATGTTCTAAATTTATTTTTTTAATATATCTTTTATGTTTTTTTAACTCTTTATCTATATCCAAAAGTAACCTATCAATATCTAAAGAGTTTTTTCTAATAATTTTATCTACATACTCCTTTGTCGTATGAACCAATACATCAACCCTATACTCATCATCTTTATAAATCTCTTTTGCAATCTCTCTTAAAATTTCATACTCTTTTTCATCATCTACCTCATTTGTCGCTATCATAGATGCAAACACTTTTGCTCTAAATTCCAATGATCTATGGTGATGAACAAAAAGTTCTCTAAAAAAAGATAGGAACATAGTTTTTAGTTTTTTTAATGTCATTACATTTCCTTAAGATAAAAAATATCTTTTTTTGGTATAATTATGCTCGCCTTCCTTTAGACCTGTGCAATGGTCTCAAAGAGCAACGCTTCAGGGTGGGAACACAGCAGAGCACTCTTTGAGTTTCATGTGCCGCAGTAATCTGAAGGAGGGTCTTAAATTTTATCTCAATTTATAAGATATTCCTCTATTTCACAAGCTAATTTACAAAAATTAAGACCTTCGACCTTTCCTTTTACTTTTAGTGTAGATTTTATATGCTCCTTACCTTGAATTAACTCTTTAGATTTAACACCATGAGCAATAGAAAGCACAGCTTCAATAAAGGCTGATAGTCTATCACAATTTTTTAGGGCTACTCCATCAATCGCATTGAATCTATCTTCATTATATGTTGAGAGAGTATCTACTATTATGATCTTTTTTTCATTTATTTTATTTAGAAATTCATCCTTTTGATTATCTCCATAGAGACCTAGGAGGTATTTGAAGTGAGATTGCATATTTGAAGGAATATATGGAAGTATTTCATCCTCTATCATATCTATCTCATACTCACTTATAATATCATCTAAGCCACTTACAGAGTATTTTACTGGACTTATTATATCTCTTGTTAGCGCTTCTGGTAAATCGTGAAAGAGTGCACAATAGAAGTTATTTTGAAGCCTTTTAGAACAAGCCTTAATGCGTAGAGAGTAAAAATAGCCTAAAATTGCAACTATAAGCATATGGCCTAAGACTGAAGTTTCTGGAATCCTTGGGGTTTGAGCCCATCTTTTTTGAAACCTTAATCTCCCACTTAAATCTATTACTTTTGCCAACTTTTTATTGAGAGCTATCTTTCTAACCCCTATTAACTCATAGTAATCCTCAATCTCCTCTTCAACTGCCTCTTTTACTTTTTCTATGCCACTTAAAAATTGGCTCGTTTGATAAACTATGGAGAACTCCCACCTAGTTGCAAGATAAGATGCTGCTTTTAGGATAAATCTCTCCTTTTTATACATAGAAGAATCATTTAAGTAGTTTTTAAATCTTTTGTAAAACTCTCCATCTTCTATATCTATAAGCTTATCATGTAGTTTTGCTAAGACCCACTCGTTTATCTCTTTCTCTTTTTTTTGAAGAGCTTTTCTAAAGACATCCGGTCTTATGTCTGTTACAACTCCCCTTCTTAAGAACTCAAAAATTCCAGCCTCTATAAGATGAGTGTAATCGATTTTATCCTTTTCAAAATTTGCTATAAAAAAGGCGATTATAAACTTGTGAGCCTGCTTATCTAGCTCCACTAATTCAACCATTCTTGGATAATCATTCCACCTCTGTATTGAAGCTGAGCTAAAAAACTGCTCTATTAGTGAAGCACTTAACATATTTAACCTTTCTCTATTTTATCTGAGTCTATCTCTATGACAGTGTGAACATTTCCTCTTGGGTTGAAATCTCCAACAATCTTTAACCATTTAGGTTTTAACTTACTATATAGTACATCATATATCTCATTTATGCTATCTTCATGAGATATATTTTTATTCATAAAACTATTTATATAGAGTTTTATAGCCTTTAACTCAACTACCAACTCATTTGGAATATACTCAACATATATAGTCGCAAAATCTGGATAACCACTCCTAGGACACAAACACATAAACTCTGGTAGTGTTATCTTTATAACATAATTTTTTTTATGTTTATTTGGCCAAATTTCTAAATCTCTCTCTACATCAAACTTAACAATCTCTTTTTCACCATATCTCATAACATTTCCTTTAAATCTTTTGGTTTTGAAATTAAAAAACCCTGCACATAATCAAACTCAAACTCTTCAAGTCTCTTTTTTATCTCAATTTTATCAACAAATTTTATCATAATTTTTACATCTAAACTCTTTAACATCAATACATACGATTTTAAAATCTCTCTATATCTTCTATCTTCTAAATTTTTAGTAAACTCTATATCTAACTTCACAATATCTATAGGAAGGTGTTTAATATACTCCAATGAAGAGTTATTGCCTCCAAAATTTCTAAGAGCTATTTTAAACCCCATCTGTTTATATTGCTCTAAAATATTTTTAAATCTCTTCATATCTTCATAGCTATGTTTTTCACTAAACTCCAATACAAAACTGTTTGGATTTAACTTTGTTTCTAAAAAGAGCTCCTCTAAAAAATCTTTAAATTTAGCATTCCTTAAACTAACAGCTGAAAGCTCAATACTAATAAGCCTATCTTTTAAATCTATACCTCTGAGCTCATTTGCTAATGCTTTCATAACTTTTTTATCAAAAAGTGTCTCTTTTTTTATATGATTAATCACTCTTTGGATCTGGGATTTAGAAAAGGATTCACCATTTTTTGAATAAATTTTTGTTAAAACTTCAACTATTTCACTACTGTTTTTTAAACTTTTTGATTGTTGAAATTTAAATAAAAACCTCTCATTTTCTATTGCATCAAGTATAATCTTCTCAAACTCATTTGGTTTAAAATTTAGCAAATTTTCTTCACTTTTATTTTCAATTAAATCGAAAAGTTTTTTTACTATATTTTTTACAGATTTATCATAAACTCTCTCAATCAAAGAAAAACCGATTTTTATCTCTATCTCATCGATTCCATTATTTTTTAAATCATTTGAAAAAATTCTTAAAAGATGAGCTAAATTATTTTTATTTTTACTATCTAATATAAATAAAAAATTTCCACCACTATATCTTCCAATTTTTACATCTTTAAAACCATTATGGAGAAAAAAGTTATCTAATTTTTTTATAAATTTTTTTAAAATTTCATCTGCATTATCTACACCATATCTCTCATTTATATCTGAAATATTTTCTAATTTCACAAGAGAGATTATAGAATTTTCTTTTGATTTTAAAATCTCTCTTAAAATCTCTTTTCTATTAAAAGCATTGGTTGTATTATCAATAAGAGTCAGGTGAAAACCCCTATATATAAGATAGAAAATATAGTAGATATATATAGGAATTAAGATTGTAAAAAGTATGACAATATCGAAATTTTCTTCATAAGAATCATAAATATATACAAATATAAAAGCCAAAATAAAGAGAAATGGCAGACTGATTTTTAAGGCTAATTTAAACCTATTTTCTCTCTCTTTTGACTCAGAATATAGCATTTCTAGACATCTAAATGTTTTACATCTTTTGCATGGGCTTGGATGTAGTTTCTTCTAGGTTCTACCTCATCTCCCATAAAAAGTGTAAATGTGTCACTTGCCGTTTCAAAATCTTCTATTTTTATTTGAAGTAGTCTTCTGTTTTCAGGATTCATAGTAGTCTCCCAAAGCTGTTCAGGATTCATCTCACCAAGACCTTTATATCTTTGTATATAAGCACCTTTTTTAGCAGCTTTTTCTATCTCTATTAGAACTTCAACTGGATCTTTTCCATCTAAGATACTCAAATCCCTCTCAATTATCTTAGAGTTTATAAAAAGAGCCTCCTCATAAAGAGGGTTAGTAAAAAACAATTCATCAAGCTTTAACTCTTCAAGTCCATTTTCAGTTTGAACATATAGGTGTATATACTCTTCAGTTACCTTATAGTTTAAAAGATTATAGCCAATCTCATCCATAAACTTTTTTATCTCTTCAAAAAGCTTATCTTGAGGAAAGCTAACTAAATCTGGATTTTCTATGAGGTGTCTTATTACTGCAATTACAGAAAATCTCTTTTCTAACTCTTTTAGTATTCCTCTATAAGCTGAAACTATCTTAAAAAATTCAATCAAATCTCTCTTGCCTATACCTTTAAATTCAAAACTATCAATTCCTGTTTCAATTAAGTAGCTATTTAGCTCTGTATCATCTTTTAAATAGATCTCTTTTTTACCCTTTTTATACCTATAAAGAGGTGGTTGAGCAAGATAGACATACCCTTTTTCTATAACAGGTCTTAAAAATCTAAATAAAAATGTCAAAAGTAGAGTTTGTATGTGACTTCCATCTACATCAGCATCTGTCATAACTATGAGTTTATGGTATCTTAATTTTTCTTCATTAAACTCTTCACCTATACCACATCCAAGGGCTGTTATCATATTTTTAATCTCATCAGATTTTAAAATCTTATCTAATCTACTCTTCTCTACATTTAAGATTTTTCCTTTTAGTGGCAAGATTGCTTGAAAAACTCTATCTCTTCCTTGCTTTGCTGAACCACCCGCACTATCTCCCTCAACCAAATAAAGCTCACTAATAGAAGCATCTTTGCTTTGACAATCAGCTAGTTTTCCAGGAAGAGTTCCAACACTCATTGCATCTTTTCTTCTTGTTAAATCCCTAGCTTTTTTGGCAGCCTCTCTACCTCTAGCCGCACTTAAAGCTTTGTTCATTATAGCTTTTGCTTCTATTGGGTTCTCTTCAAAATACTTTACAAGTTTTTCAAAAGTTAGTTTTTGAACTATGGGTTTAACATAACTAGATCCAAGTTTTCCTTTTGTTTGACCTTCGAATTGAGGTTCAGGTACTTTTACACTTACAACTGCTATAAGTCCCTCTCTAACATCATCCCCAGTTATTTTTGTATCTTTCTCTCTAGCACTTGCATTATGATTTATATAGTTTACTATAGCTCTTGTAAGACCAGCTCTAAATCCACTCTCATGAGTTCCACCATCAATCGTTCTAATGTTATTTACAAACGATAAAAGATTTTCACTATAACCAGAGTTATACATAAGAGCTATATCTACCTCTACATCATCTATGCTATCATTGTAATGAAATGGTGAGGTTACCTTTTCTCTTTTGTTCATATCTTCTACAAACTGTTTTAATCCACCCTCAAAGTGATAAATCTCTTTTTTTCCAACTCTGTTATCTTTAAACTCTATAGTTATCTTTGGGTTTAGGTAGGCAATTTCTCTAAATCTTTTAGCTAGTGTATCAAAATCAAACTCTGTTGTTTCAAAGATGGAATCATCCGGCCAAAATTCTATAGTCGTTCCGGTTCTATTGGTGGTTTTAACCTTTTCTAAATCAGTTTTTGGAATCCCCTTTTCAAACTCCTGTCTCCACTCATAGCCATCTCTTTTAATTGTAGCAACCAATCTTTTAGAAAGAGCATTTACAACAGAGACTCCAACACCATGAAGTCCACCACTTACTTTGTATGTATCTTTATCAAACTTTCCACCTGCGTGCAGAACTGTAAGTACAACTGTAGCTGCACTCATCTTTTCACCCTCATGGTAAGCTACAGGAATCCCTCGTCCATTATCGCTAATTATTGCTGAATTATCATTTGTAAGCTCAACTGTAATCTTATCACAATACCCTGCCATAGCCTCATCAATTGAGTTATCTACTACTTCGTAAATCAAGTGGTGAAGTCCATTTATGTTGGTATCACCAATATACATTCCAGGTCTTTTTCTAACGGCTTCTAAACCTTTTAAAACTTTTATATTACTTGCGCCATACTCTGCCATTAAATTATCTCCTTTAATTTACCAAGAACAAAAACATTTTATTTATATCATAATAGGCATAACAATAGTTGTAAAATTTTCACTCTCTAATGAAAATGGTAGTCCTTCATCATTATATCCTAAAACAAAGTTACTATCTTCGATATTTGATAAAAAATCTAACATATATCTAGAGTTTACAGGTAAAATTATCTCTTGATCTAATCCCGTATTGAATTCTATCTCAGTTTTTGCTTCTATATTATCATCATTTAAACTTTCAAATAGGATCATATCTGGTTTAAATGTAATTTTAATCTCTTCAGAAATTATTAAAATTTGTTTTATAGATTCAACCATCTTTTCTCTATTTAGTAAAAGTCTAATTCTCTTCTCTTTAGGAATAATTCTCTCATAATCAGGAAACTTTCCATTTATTAGTTTTGTGAAAAATTGAAAATTTTCACTTTTTGCTATTAGTGTTGTCTCATCATAGAAAATTTCTATATCATCAAAAAAAAGTTTTTGAATTTCACCAATTGCTTTTTTAGGAATTATTAAGGAGAAATTTTCTTCACTTTTGTTGTCTATTTTGACTATAGCTAATCTTCTAGTATCGGTTGCAACCAAATTTATAAAACTATCTTTTATATCGATTAAAGCGCCATTTAATTCATATTTTGGATTATTAGTATCTATAACATTTACTATTTTTTTTATATTTCTTACAAATTGTATGGAGTTTATATTGAATTTTGGTTTATTCTCTATATTTGGGAATTCAGGAAATTCATTTGGATTGAACATTGGTAGTTTGAATTTAGAGTTATTTTGTTTTATGTAAAGGTAATCATTTATAGTTTCTAATAAAACATCATCATTTTTTAAGATTTTTACTATATCTAAGAATTTTTTTCCATTTGTAGTTCCTACACCATTTGAAATAGTTTTAATATTTCTAGTTTTATACTCTAAACCAATTTCATAATCTGTTGCTTTTACTATAAACTCTTCATCTGTTGTTTTTAGTAGTAGATGAGAGGTGATTTGACTTAAATCCTTTTTTTCCAAATATGAAATAGCGTTTAAAAGTATGGTTTCTAGTACACTTTTGTTTATTGAGACTTTCATTTTTTCTCCTTATTTATAAATAAATATAGTAAAAGTAGTAGTTTAAAATGAAAATGTGAAAAGAGGCTTTAAGAACCGATGAACTAGGTCTAAAAGTAGTGAAAAAAGTTTTGATCTTTTTCACTATAATTCACATTTTTTATTTAAATCTACTTTAATTCTTTGTTAAAACCTTATTTTTTAACTCATCTACCTTTAGTCTAAAAGATTCATTTGTTTCTATGAGTTCATTTATTTTCTTCATATTGTGTGAAACAGCTGTATGATCTTTCATACCAAAAAAAGATGCTAGACTAGGCATAGAATTTGGTGTTAAAGTTCTAGCAAGATAAATTCCAATTCTTCTAGCTTCAACTATATTTTTACTTCTCTTTTTAGATTTTATTTCACTTGGCTTTATATTTAACTCTTTTGAGATTACACTTATAATGTCTTCAAGTGTTGTATTCTCTTTTTTTTGTTTTATCTGCTCTTTCATGACATTTTTTGCAAATTCAAAAGTAATCTCTTGGCGCATTAAAGATGCATAAGCATTGAGGTTTATTATAGCTCCCTCAATCTCTCTTATATTATCTCCCATATTTGTAGCAATGTAGTTTATAATTTCATCATTTAAGTTTATTCCATCCAATTCACATTTCTTTTTGATTATAGCAATTTTTGTTTCAAGCTCAGGTAGACCAATATCGGCTACCAAACCCCATTCAAATCTACTTTGAAGTCTCTCTTCCAAACCAACTATATTTTTTGGAGGTTTATCACTTGTTAAAACTATCTGTTTTCCCTGAGAGTGAAGTTCATTAAATGTGTGAAAAAATTCCTCTTGAGTTTGAATTTTGTTAGATAAAAATTGAGTATCGTCAATCAGTAAGATATCACAACTTCTATACTTTTGTCTAAATCTATCCATAGATTGATTTCTAAGATTGTATGTAAAATCATTCATAAATTGCTCAATAGTAGCATATATAACAACTTTTCCATTTAGTTGAGAATGATTTCCTATAGCGTGGATTAAGTGAGTTTTGCCAAGACCAGTTGGACCATATATAAAAACTGGGTTGTACATAATGCCTGGTTTGTTTGCAACACTTTTTGATACAGTATATGCATACTGATTCGAGCTACCAACAACAAAACTATCGAATGTGTATGATGGGTTTAGTATGGTGTTTTTACTACTTTTACTAAGCTCTTCTAGCTCAATGGGTGCTCTATTTTTTTTAACTTTTGCGGCTTGATTTTTTAAAATTATTTTTACGGTAGGTTTTTTTCCCGTTTTTACTTCAAAAAGATGAGCAATTTTTTCTGCATACTTTGTTTTTATCCAGTTTGCTATTAAAAGGTTTGGAGCAACAAATACAACCTTGTCAGAGCGAGATCCATTTTCAAAGTACTCCAACTGTTTGATGTATCTATTGAACTCTAGATCACTTATCTCAGTTTTTAAAAGATTTAGCACACTATCTGCTAACACTAAATTGCTCCTTTTGATTTAATCACAATGTGAAATTTATGTGAATAACATAGTCATTTTATCTAAATATAGTTAAAATATATGTTAAACTAATCGTTATAAAAAGTTATTCACTATGTGAAAAAAAGGTGAAAAGGGAAGATTTTGCAAATTTTAGGAATAGATCCAGGAACTAAAAATTGTGGTTATGCGATTGTAAAAAAAGAGGGCAATAGATTAACTCTTATTGAAGCAGGTCTTATCAAGATAAAAGAAAAAACCCTTCAGTACCAAATTTGTGAGCTTTGTGAAGGGATAGAATCAATCTTTAAAAACCATACTATAGATGAGGTTTCCATAGAAGATATCTTTTATGCTTTTAATCCAAAGACAGTTTTAAAATTAGCCCAGTTTAGAGGAGCTTTAAGCCTAAAAGTGATCCAAGAGTTTGGAAATTTTAGCGAGTACACACCTCTTCAGGTTAAAAAAGCAGTTACAGGAAATGGTAAAGCCTCAAAAGAGCAGGTATCTTTTATGGTTAAGAGGATTTTAGGCATAAAACAGGAGATAAAACCTTTAGATATAACCGATGCCATAGCCATAGCCATAACTCACTCTCAGAGGGTTTAGTTATACTCTTTTATATTAAATAGATACTTATGGTCCTCAGGGAGTGCTTTATAAATCATGTGAGATAACTCTCTAATCTCCCAAAGAGCAGATTTATCACTTCTTAGAGTCAAAAAGTTTTGAAGGCTTCGAGCATTTATGCTCCAAGTAAGCTCAGTTTTGTAGCTCTCAGGCAAGCAGTATTTTGCTCTATCGTTACTTATGCCCTCTTTTAAAACTACTCTTAAATTCTCCAAAGCCTTTATGCTCATCTCATCTACCAAATCAACTCCGGTAAAAACAAGGTACTTTTTGGCTCTGCTTTTATCACTGCTCGTAAAACTCTCTTCATCTTTTAACTCTTTTAGAGTGTAGCGAGTACTCTTTACACTCAAGCTTGCCATCCTGTGACGAGCCAACTCTTGAAGTAGAGCTCTTGATACTCCTTGGATGTAGAAAGTATAAAAGAGGTGCTCTAGTGTGGAGGCATGTTTAAACTTGTTTCCAACTCTATCTATAAGCTCTTTGTCCTTTTGTCCACCATTGTCACTCTTATCAAAGCTTTGCCAACAAGTCCTAATAGCACTTGCACAAACTTCTAGTGATGTGTTTTGTAGTAAAGTTACGATCATAATAGTTATGCATTTCCTATATCTAAACTTATTTTATAGATAAATAATACAAGTGCCAAAATCAAACCACCAAATACAACTACTTCAAACATTTATAACTCCTCTAACTCTTTTATCTTTTTTACTAAAATTTTACTTATTTTAAATGCAATAAATAAAATAATGGGTTCTATAAAAAAACCTATCCAAAATATAGTGTCAATTTTTTCATTATCATACCTAGTAATTAATCCTATGATGATAGATATAAATATCGCTAACACTAAAAACAAAAAAGATTTTATAAGATCTATCTCTTTATTAATTTTATCTAATTTTGCCATAATGAAGATTATATCATAAAAGCTCAAAAAATAGGCTTTTATGATATATTGTTTAGTTATTGTTTTAACTGAAGTAAAGTATTTAACATTTGATCACTTGTTGTGATTGTTTTAGAGTTTGCTTGGTAGCCTCTTTGTACAACTATAAGCTGAGTTAAGCTTCTTGATAGATCCACATTACTCATCTCAAGTGAGCTAGCTTGGATAAATCCACGACCACCAAGAGCAGCTTGTCCTATGATAGGGTCTCCAGAGTTTGAAGTCTGTATGAAGCTATTGCCACCATCACTTTGAAGACCGTTATTGTTTGTAAATTTCGCCATAGATACCTGAGCTAGTCCAAAGCTTCTACCATTTGTAAAAGAGCCTATGAGAGTTCCAGTCTCATCTATCCTAATCCCAGCCAAATCCCCACCAGGGTAACCATCTTGACTGATTCCTGAAGTGTTTGATTGAGCATCGAAGCTTGTCATTCCATCAAATTGACCAAGTGAACCAAAGTTTAAAAGTATATTTTGATTTGGAGTTGAGCCATTATTTGCTGTATAGGTTATGCTTGTAGGAGTATAAGTAGCAAGTGAACCATCACTGTTGAAACTTATCTCACCATTAACAACATTTGGAAGTCCCAAACCAGTATAATTTATCTCGCCAGGCTCAGGAACGCTTATCATCATAGACCATCTAGTTCCTCCGGTATCTGAGGTTCCTACTCTAGTAAATTCTATTCTAACAGTATGTTTTGAACCAAGTGAGTCGTAAACATCTATGCTTGAAGCGTGATTTGCTGCATAGATGTTTTGAGTAGTTCTTATGGAGTTTCCTGTTACAAGAGCACCTTGTAGAGCTGAAAATGATGTTGTAAATTTTTCATTTGTACTTATATCATTTGCAGCATTTGTTAGTGGCGATACAGTCAAATACATATCTTTTTCATTTATACCGGTACCTGGATTTCTATTATAAACTATACCTTTTGTTGTTAGATCAATTTGACTATCACCACTACCATTGTTATTATTATCACCAAAAATTGTTCCTGCTGGTAGAGTAAAATCTGTATCTATTGTCGCACCTTCAGGTATTGTTCCTTCAGTTCCTGCAGTTAAGGTTAGTGTTTGAGAAGCGCCTGCTGAATCGGTATAATTTACAGTCACATCATCTGCTCCAGCAGGTAGTGTTATTCCTAGTCCCCCATTTCCATCCGTTTGTATTATACTATTTTTTGGAATTGTTACATCTGAGTATCTTAAATAGTCTGTCATATTTGCGACTGATTGAATTCCTGAAACAAATCTTCCATCATATGCTGTATCATTTTGAAAATTGTTTAGTTGAAATTGTCCTTCATTATTTACTATTACTGTAGCTCCAGGATTGTAGTTTCTTTCTTTTACTGATGTTCCATCATTAATAACTCCATCATCTGCCCAAGTTGTATTAGTAGTTGCTCCATCTACAACTTCACCAGTATAGTTTACATAATCCCTAGCATCCAATTGCATTGCCTTTCTTAAGTCTTCAGTAGTTCTAAAAGCTCTTACTATGCCATCATCGTAGCTATTTGTTGGAGTAACATCAGTTGGAGAGTAAGTGTATTGGTAGGCTGTTATTACTGTTGTATTTACCAAAGCTGAATCATCACCTGCATTTTTTATAAGTTTTATATTTTTCATTTTAGATTCAGTTCCAAGATTATTATCATTTGATAGTACTAAATCACTACCGTTAACAACTGTAGCTTTTACACCTGTTTGATTGGAATATTGATTAATTAGAGCAGCAGTTTGATTTGCTACGCTCTCAGGAGAGTTATTTGGATCACTGATTGAGCCAGTTATTTGTGTACCATTAAGTGTGATATCTAGTGTAGTTTCATTTCCAGTAAAACTAACAGCTTGAGTTTCAGATCTATCATAACTAACCCAAATACCTTGCTGACTTCTTAGATTAAATGCCTCTCCTGTAGCATTATATAAAACTCCCATATCTATACCACGATCTGTTAAATTTTTATCTGTATCGAACATTGTCACAGATGGATCGTTTTCTCTATTTACCTCTGTTGAAGAGCGAACTTTGTCTTCATTTTTATCATACCACTGCTCATAAGGATCAAGTGCATAGATTGTTTTTTTGTTTACTATAGTATCACCTGAGTTTAAATTCGCTTTTAGTTTTATGAAACTTGTATCGTTTGCAGGAGTTGTTAGTCCTGGAGGAATGGTTATGTTTCTTATTGGAGCGGTTGCATCTATCTCTCCGGTTTGATCATCTCTCATCCATCCTTGAACTATATAGCCATTACTATCTGTAAAGTTACCCTTTGCATCAAACATAAAATCACCATTTCTTGTGTATTTGTAGGTCTTTCCACCATCTGGACTTATTACAAAAAAACCATCACCTTGGATTGCAAGGTCAGTATTTTTATCTGTTGTTTGAACTGAGCCCTGTTTAAAGATTTTGGTTATGGAGCTAACTTGTGTACCCAAACCCACTTGCATAGGATTTTTACCACCTAACTCACCTTGAGGAGCTGTAGCAATCTTTGAGGTTTGACTAAGAAGGTCTGCAAAGTTTGCTCTTGAGTACTTAAATCCTATGGTATTTACATTTGCTATATTGTTACCTTCAACATCCATCGCTATTTGGTGTGCTTGAAGTCCGCTTACTCCAGCCCAAAGTGATCTCATCATGATTAAATCCTTTTAGTAATAATTCTAATTATTGATTTCATTTACTGTTTGCTATAAACAAGCAAAAACTATTCCTATTTTTTCATATTGATTGCATTTTGAATCATTTGATCGCTTGTAGTTATGCTCTTGCTACTAGCATCAAATGCCTTTTGCATGACAATAAGCTCAGTTAACGCAGTAGCTAAGTTTACATTACTACTCTCCAATTTTTGAGATAAAATCTGAGAGCCCAAGATGGCATTGCCATTTTCATCGGTATAAAAAATTGGCTCTCCACTGTTGGAGCTAGCCTTAAAAAGAGTTGAGCCTATCTTTTCAAGACCCTGGTCATTTTGAAAATGGTAGATCGCAACTTTTGCTACAGGAACACTTCTTCCATTGTTAAACTCTGCAACTATATTTCCCCTTCCATCCATTCCATAATCTCTCAAAATTCCCTCAACATAACCATCGTGAGTTTCGCTTCTAGCTTTATCTAAGTTTACATTTGAGACAAATCCTAAAAAACTACCCGGTTCGCCAATATTTACACTAAGTGAAGTTCCACCATTATCAAGTTTTGGTAAGTTTGAGCTTTTCAAAGAGCCATCGGGATTGAACTCTATAACCCCGGTTTTGTTATCTTTTATCTCATAGACTATATTTGCACTTTTATCTACTATGTATTTATTGGGGTCATAGTTGGTATCTGGATCATACTTCTCAAAAAAACTGAGTATCTTTAAATCTGCATCCCATATACTTCCTTCACTCTGTTGAGGAACTCTTTTTGTATAGGTCATATCCAATATATCTTTTTCACCAGTTGGAGAGATTATTTCTGAACTAAAATGCTCCTTATTTGCAATCTCTTGGATTGTGTTTAGAGTTGCACTTATAGTTGGTGGATTTTCTAAATTTAGAGCCGATATATCTTCATCGTTTATACTCCACTGTAGATTTTCATCTAAGGTAGTTTTAAATTCAACCTTTTTACCATCACTATCTACTATGGTAACAGTTACAAGATCATCTTTAGTAGGATTTAATAGCTCTGTAGTATTGTTTATGGTGCCATTTATAGATATGGTTTTATTTTGTGTATCTATAGTTTCATTTATATCATTTTCATTTAATGGGATTTCAGTTGCATCTACTGAAACTTTAGGGTCTAAATTTGCAGACCAGCTTACCTCAGTTGTAGGCTCTGGCGGTAAGTATAGAATATCTGGTAAATTTATTTTAGTTTGGGCTCCAGCACCCCCTAAAGGTATATCTTCAACATAGCTTATTGCATAAGCATTTCCCAAGGTTGAGCCATTTTGTGTATAGTATGAGCCAAACTGTTGTAGTTTTTCATTTGAAAGTGTTGTTGGAGTTATATTGCCTCCTAAACTTCCTAAAAGATAGTTTCCATTCTGATCAACCAAATCACCATTGCTATCGACTAAAAAATTTCCAGCTCTTGTAAAGTAGGGTTGATTATCTCTTCCTTTTACACCAAACCAGCCCTCACCCCCAATTGCCAAGTCAAAAGTATTGTCTGTATTTTGAAAGATTCCTTGAGTCATATCTAAAGCACTTCCACTTGGTCTGCTACCTAAGCCAATATCATTCATAGTTGATTCAAAGTAACTCTCACTTAGAGTTGTTGCAAAGATTGTAGAAAACTCAGGATTGGCATTTTTAAAGCCAACAGTATTGACATTTGCTATATTGTCAGCCCATGTATCAATTCCAAATTGATGGGTTTTTATGCCACTTATGCCATTGTAAAATGAACTATTCATCTTCTATCCTAGTAAAACTCTTTTATATATTCCATTGGAACATAGCTTGAGCCTATCTTCATCATAGGCTTTCCATCTTCGTATCTAACTGACTCTATAGGATATACTCCAAATTGTGTTTTTACAGCTTCTCCATTTGCATTTGTATAATCAGCAGTAATGTAGTAATTTCCAGGATCTAGCTGCTCTCCACTGCTATTTGTTCCATCCCACTGAAATGCCAAAACCCCACTCTTGCCAGCCTGATCAGCCAAAGAGACAGTTTTTACAGTGTTGCCATTAACATCTAGTATATTTAGTGTTCCATTTTGGATCTCATCAGGAAAATAGACTTCAAAGTTTGCCAATTGACCCTCTTGAAGAGTTATGGCATTTGTTCCTAGACTTGCCATCTTTCCTATGGCGCTAAGTGCTCCCATATCCATGCTATTATTTAGCCTATCTACTAACTCTTCCATAGCTTTGTTTGTATTATTTGCTGATTCTAGTGTTGCTAATTGAGATGTTTGAGTTAAGATCTTATCACTATCCATAGGCTCAGTTGGGTCTTGATGTTGAAGCTCTACAAGCAGTAGTTTCATAAAGGCATCTTTATCTAAAACTCCATCTGGATTTTCAAAAACATCATTGTTTGTATTTGTTCCATTCGCTAAAACATTTAAATCTTGCGTAATTCCATTTACCATAATTTATCCTTTTATATATATCTTGGCATTACAAGCTCTAAACTTGTAGGTTCATCTTCTAAAATTTCTTCCTCAAGAGTTTCACTTAGATTTTTTGAAGAGCCTTTTTGGTGTTGCTCTTTTGGCTCTCTTTGGTCTGAGAAGTTCATCTCAAGATTAGTAAATCCCATATTGACTAGAGCATTTTTAAACTCTGCTTGATTTTGAGTAAAAAGAGCCATTGTGTTTGTATTTGAAGAGATGTTTACATGTAGATTGTTCCCTCGATTGACAATAGTTACATCAACTTCTCCTAAACCTTTTGGATTTAGAGCTAACTGAACCTTCATAATAGGGGGCTTATACTGCTCTATTTTTTCTCTTAAATCATCTGCAAAACTACCAAAAGTCTGTTTTAAAGGAGGTAGCGGAGCTTTTTGGTTTAAACTCTCATTTTTTAAAGTCTGTTTAAAATCTACCTTACTAGCATCACTCTTTATCTCTGTATTTTCTTTTTGATTACTATTTTCAACCTTTATCTCATTTTCATTTGAGATTTTTTGCATAGTCGGTTCAGTCTTTTTGTTATTGACTTGATCACTTTTTTGTTGCATTAAATTTTCTACCATAGATTGTTTTTGTTGGTTGGAAGCAATTTTTGGCTCATCTACTCTAGTAGTTTTAACTCCAACCTCTTTGGTATCTTTCAAAACTTCACCACTCTTTACACTTAGCTTTTCACTTTTATTTTCATCTTTTATCTTTAAACCAACATTTTTAGGAGCTTCTTTATCAATAACATCTTTCAAAACTTCACTACTTTTTACACTTAACTTCTCACTTTTATTTTCATCTTTTATCTTTAAACCAACATTTTTAGGAGCTTCTTTAACTCCAACCTCTTTCAAAACTTCACCACTCTTTACATGTAACTTCTCATTTTTAAGATTATTTTCACCTTTTTTTATTTCATTTTTATGCATAAATCTTTCTAAAATTGTAGGCTCTTTTTTTAGCTCTTTTTTTGAAGTATCGATAGTTCTTAAAGTTAAATCAGTTGGTTTTTGCTGCTCTTTTAGTAAAACACTATTTTTCTCTTTTTGTGACTCTTTTGGCACTTCAAAAAAGGCTTTTTTTTCTAAAAGTGGAAATTCCTTTTTAAGCTCATCTAAGTTTAATTTTTTAAAGTCAATCTTTTCAAGCCCTAAATCATACTTTTTAGATACTTCAAATAGATCTTTTAAACTCTTTATATCCCTAATTTCATTAAAAATCTTTTCATTATTTATTATTTTTTCAATTTTTTTAGACAGAGTTGGAAAACTTGCAAATTTATCTTCAGGATTTTTCAAGATATTTACAATCTTAAGGATATCTTCCAAAAGGTGATCATCAAGAGATTTTTTTTCGCCATTAGGATTTTCTATTTTTATGATCTCTTTATCTTCAAATTTTAGATCTAGTTTTGGATTTTCACTATCTTTTTCTATCGAATTTTTTATCTGCTCAAACATAACTGATAAAAAATCCTTCCCTTCTAAATTCTCATCTTTTAAATCACTATTTATCGACTTTACAGGCTTTGCAACAGCTTTATCTATCCCAGCCGAAATTGTAAAAAGCTCTCTCATCATGACTCCTTATAGACTCTAACGATTTATAAGCAATAAACATTCCAATTTTCTAATTAAGTTTTTTTAGGTATAATGTCCTTTTTAAGATAAAGCAGGAGACAAGATAAAAATGGAATTTAGAAATATAGCAGTAATTGCGCATGTTGACCACGGTAAAACAACTTTAGTTGATGAGCTACTAAAACAATCGGGAACTTTTGATGCTCATACCCAAACTGATGAAAGAATGATGGATAGTAATGATTTAGAAAAAGAAAGAGGAATTACAATTCTTTCAAAAAATACTGCTATAAGTTATAATGGAACAAAGATAAACATTATAGACACTCCAGGTCACGCCGATTTTGGTGGTGAAGTTGAGAGGGTTTTGAAAATGGTAGATGGAGTTTTACTCCTAGTTGATGCTTATGAGGGGGTTATGCCTCAAACAAAGTTTGTTGTTAAAAAAGCACTCTCACTTGGACTTAAACCCATAGTGGTTATAAACAAAATAGACAAACCATCAGCAGATCCTGAAAGGGTGGTAGATGAGATATTTGACCTATTTGTAGCCTTAGATGCAAATGATGATCAGTTGGAGTTTCCAGTTATCTATGCAGCTGCTAGAGATGGCTATGCCAAGTATGATATGGCAGATGAAAACAAAGATTTAACACCTCTTTTTGAGACTATTTTAGAGCAGGTACCATCTCCTAGCGGAAACAAGGACAATCCTCTTCAACTCCAAGTCTTTACTCTTGATTATGATAACTATGTAGGAAAAATTGGAGTTGCAAGAATCTTTAATGGAGCAATCAGTAAAAACCAAAGCGTTATGTTAGCAAAAGCTGATGGGGAGAAGATAAAAGGTAGAATCTCAAAACTTATAGGATTTAAAGGATTAGATAGAATTGACATAGATGAAGCAGAGAGTGGCGATATAGTTGCGATTGCAGGTTTTGAGACACTTGATGTAGGAGATAGCATAGTCGATCCATCCAATCCTATGCCACTAGATCCACTCCATATAGAAGAGCCAACTCTAAGTGTTGTTTTTGCTGTAAACGATTCTCCATTTGCTGGACTTGAGGGTAAGTATGTAACTTCAAACAAGCTAGATGAGAGATTAGAAGCTGAGATGAAGACAAACATCGCTATGAAGTATGAAAATTTAGGCGAAGGAAAGTTTAAAGTAAGTGGAAGAGGGGAACTTCAAATCACTATTTTGGCTGAAAATATGAGAAGAGAGGGGTTTGAATTTTCTCTTGGTCGCCCAGAAGTCATTATAAAAGAGGAAAAGGGTGTAAAAATGGAGCCATATGAACACCTAGTTATAGATGTGCCAGATGAGTTCACTGGAGCAGTAATAGAGAAGCTTGGTAAGAAAAAGGCTCAAATGACAACTATGAATCCAACAGGAGATGGACAAACAAGGATAGAGTTTGAAATCCCTGCTAGAGGACTCATAGGTTTTAGAGGGCAGTTTTTGACTGACACTAAAGGTGAGGGTGTTATGAACCACTCATTTTTGGATTTTAGACCACTAAGTGGAGGAGTTGAGAGTCGTAAAAATGGAGCTCTTATCTCCATGGAAGATGGTGTTGCTTTAGGGTACTCACTATTTAATCTCCAAGACAGAGGAACACTCTTTATAGAGCCTCAAACAAAGGTCTATGTTGGAATGATAATCGGAGAACACGCTCGTCCAAATGATTTAGATGTAAACCCAATCAAAGGAAAGCAGTTAAGTAATGTAAGAAGTAGTGGAGCAGATGAGGCCATAAAGCTTGTACCACCAAGAAAACTTACACTTGAGCTTGCCCTAGAGTGGATAGAAAACGACGAACTCGTAGAAGTAACCCCAGAATCAATCCGCATCCGAAAAAGAGAACTAGATGCAACCAAAAGAAAAAGAGCAACCAAAAAAGATAAAAATAGCTAGCTCTTTTTCGCCTCTTGGCAAAGCCAAAGCTTTAGTGCCTGAGAAATAGTCGGACTTGTTCGACTATTTTGAGACAGACAAAAACAAGAGCAACCAAAAAAGATAAAAATAGCTAGCTCTTTTTCGCCTCTTGGCAAAGCCAAAGCTTTAGTGCCTGAGAAATAGTCGGACTTGTTCGACTATTTTGAGACAGACAAAAACAAGAGCAACCA
>Ga0256840_1001330_pt1 | contig 23533 bp, 22 predicted proteins | sample 355202metaG_FD_185969 | JGI IMG/M metagenome (GOLD analysis project Ga0256840, IMG submission 185969) | Hydrothermal vent microbial communities from Mid Atlantic Ridge, Atlantic Ocean - 355-202 | ecosystem: Environmental > Aquatic > Marine > Hydrothermal vents | place: Atlantic Ocean: Mid...
CATTTAATAAATCACTAAAATCATCGATTTCTATTTGTGTGTAACCAGCTGTTTTATTGTAATTAGATTTGTCGTTTTTTAAATCAATTGCTTGATGAGCCACATTCAAATCACCACAAATTACTATCGGTTTTTTTGCGTCTAGTTTTTGTATGTAATTTTTAAAAGCAATATCCCAGGCATGTTTAAAATCCAAACGTTTTAATCCTTGCCCGGCATTTGGCGTATAAACCGTAACCAAATAATACGAATTATATTCTGCACAAATTACGCGACCTTCTTTATCAAATTCCGGATTATCGATACCATAAGTAATTTGTAGCGGTTTTGGTTTGGTTAAAATTGCGGTTCCGGAATAGCCTTTTTTTTCGGCTTCATTTACAAATAAATGATATTGTTCTAAAAAAGAATTTAAAGCTTTTTCTACTTCATTTTTTTGAGCCTTTGTTTCTTGAAGGCATAAAACATCCGGATTTATCTCTGCAATCGATTTGGTAAAATCCTTTTTTAAGATTGCTCTAATACCGTTTACATTCCATGATACAATTTTCATAAATAAAAATTTTATCAAAAGTACGTTTTATTTGTGTAATTTTATGTTGTTAATTTACGACAAAGTAAATATAAAATTAAATCAGATGAAAAAACAAGTAGCATATCTATTATTAGCATTAGGAGTTGTTATGATTTACCTTGGCGGATTTAAAGCTCCAAAAGTAATTTTACCACCAATTATTACCGGAATTGGCTTTTTTGCCATAGCTTTGACTTTTTTAAAAAAGGAATAAATGTTAGCACCAAAAGACGATGCTTTTTTTATGGAAAAAGCATACGAACAAGCTCAAATGGCTTTTGAAAAAGATGAGGTTCCCATTGGAGCAGTTATTGTTTGTAAAGGTAAAATTGTTGCCCGAGCACACAACCTTACGGAAACTCTAAATGATGTAACAGCTCATGCTGAAATGCAAGCATTTACTTCGGCTTCGGCAAATTTAGGCGGAAAATACTTAAAAGATTGTACGCTGTATGTTACATTAGAACCTTGCCAAATGTGTGCAGGAGCAAGTTATTGGGCACAAATTGGTAAAATTGTTTTTGGAGCAAGCGATAATCAACGCGGATTTTTACATTATAAAACACAACTACATCCTAAAACCAAAGTAATTGGAGGTGTTTTAGAAGAAAAATGCAGTAAATTAATTACCAAGTTTTTTATTGAAAAACGAAATTTAAATTAATGTGTTTCCTCTTTCTTCTTATAAATAAAATCACTTCCCTGTTTTTTGCTGTATCGCATAAACAAGAATAACGGAACAACAATAAACATTAAAAAAAGTAAACTCAATCCTATAATAAGGTGTCCTTTGTTTGGATTACTGTTTTTTAGGAAAAATCCGGTGATAAAACCGATAATGTCTATAAAAAGTAAAACGGATAGTACCTTTTTCATTTTGTGTTGTTTTCTGCAAAGGTAAAATTAATTTTAATGTTTTTTACAAACCAAAATAAAATTACAAACAAAATGCTGTATCCAATAGTTATTCCCCAAGTTTTCAGATGATTTTCGGGATGTATAATCCGGTTAAAAACATCTTGAAATAATGCAGTAGGATTTTGAAGTATTTCCCACGAATTCCACCTTAAATACCTCCCCAAATAAATCCCGAAACTGCTAAGAAATATACTTCCGTAAAGGATTATATTTGCCGTTGAAACAGAATGTATTTTAGAAATAAGCACATACATTTTTAATAAAGATAAAAAATAGAGAAACATTCCAGTAATGGAAAAAGTGAGTAACATTAATAAATCATACCACATTGGCATAAGTTCTCCTTTTTGCAGATGAAAAATATCGGTTAATAGATACGGTGCATTAGGTAAAAACAGCAACCATAAAGGGAAGAAAAACCAAAGCAATTTTTTGGAACATAAGGGAATAATTTCACTAATTAAAAATGGTAAAAATGCCATGAATAAATTCCATAGCATAAAGCTGTAGAAAAGAGAATTGGTATAATAAATACGATAAATAACTAGTAGAGTTGCGTATAATGATAGTGAATTTAAAATTTTAGTTTTCATGTTTAAAAAGTAATTTCAAGAACAATAAAAAAATAGAGTATAGCAATAGGAATATTTACCAGAAGAATAGCCATATTTGCCATTATTTTATATTGATCTCCTTTTTTTGATAGTAGTTGTATTAAAAATACTGCTTCGAGAATTAAATTTGATATTATTGCAGTTAAAACATAGAAATAACCTATCATTAAAATAGTTGAGTTATTATAAATTAAATAACTTAGAAATAATAATGTGCCAACTGCAAAGTAAAAAACAGCAAGTTTAAATCCGATATATTTTTTTAATTTTTCCATAATAAATTTGTTTTTATAATTTTTAAATCTGTTTTTAATAAGGGTTTAAAATTAAGGTGATAAAAGGGTTTATATTTTTTTCCTTTTTTGAAAGATTTTATATAAAAAGGAAGGTGTTCAGGCAACAAAATACTTCCGCTAAGTATTACTAGTATAGCAGAGAGATTACGCTCTCCATTTCCGAAACAAAAATATTGTAAAGCAATTTCATCTTTAACTTGGGTAGAATAATTGGTAATTATATGAAAACAATCATGATTTTCTAATTTTGGCATAATTTCGTGTTTTTCTTGTTTTAAAAATTGACCTAAGTGATAACCGAGTGAATTTTTTGGATGTGCCAATAGTTGCGTTTTGTTTAGATTCCAATAGTTGTGTGATTTTTTAAAATATTTTGCATACATAGGTAATAATGTGTGAAATAATTTAGATAAAATCATTATTCTTATTTTTTTAAAAGTGCTTTGCATTTCAAAGTGTTTTTATAAAAAAAGAGTTATCTTTTTTTATGATTAATAATTTTTTCAAGAGCGTCAACGTGTTTTATAAATGCTTTTTTTCCCGTTTCAGAAACACGGTATTTGGTATTGGTTTTTTTTCCGATAAATTGTTTGGTTATTGTAATGTAATTTGCTTTTTCCAAGGCTTTTATATGGCTTGCAAGGTTTCCATCGGTAACAGCAAGTAATTCCTTTAAAGTATTAAAATCCACACTTTCGTTTACCATTAAAGCCGACATAATCCCTAGTCTTATACGATGGTCAAAGACCTTATTTATGTTTTGAATAAGCGACATATAACTTAGGATTTTCTTTCATTAAGATAGACAATACTTCCGTATATAATATGAAAAACACCAAAACCGATTGCCCAGAAATACAAACCGTAACCTATATAATTTACAGCAATTAGTCCTAATATAATTTCTGCTATTCCTAAATATTTAATATTGCTTAGCGTAAAATTACTTGCATTAAGTAATGCCAGACCATAAAAAATTAAAGTTATAGGAGCTATTAATCCAAAAAATCCCATATTTAAAAGTTCCAAACTTAAAAAGCCACCCGCAATTAAAGGAATTGAAAAATGTAATAACAACCGTTTTACTGTTGTGTTCCATAGTGTTTGCCCCTCTTTATTAGCTTTCTTTTTGGTTAAAAAATAGGCAGTTGCAATTGATAATGTAGCAACAAAAAAAGCAATTAATAATAATTTTAATTCAATACTATTTGGATTTATACTATCATATTTACCAATGTAAAAATAATTTTTTATTGTACGATATGCTAAAAAAGCACCGATTAAAGCGTAAATCCCGGCTAGTATCCCGGATAAACCACTAAGACTTAAGAATCTAGTGGATTTATTCATTATCTTCTTAATTTCCTTAATGTCTTTTAAATAATCTTTTTCTTGCATAATAAAAGTACTTTGAAATACAAAGTTAAATATATTTTGTGAATTTTCAAATTAATTTCCAAAACATTTTAAAAAAAGGTAAAAATACTTGTTTAAAACAACTCACCTTGTCTAGGGTGTTTGGTTCTGCCTAAGTGTTTATATGCTAAATCAGTTACTTCTCTACCTCTTGGTGTTCTTATAATAAACCCTTGTTGAATTAAAAAAGGTTCGTAAACTTCTTCTATGGTTTCGCCGTTTTCACTAACAGCGGTGGCAAGTGTACTAATTCCTACAGGACCTCCTTTAAATTTATCAATAATGGTAGTTAGGATTTTATTGTCCATTTCATCTAACCCGTGAGCATCTACTTGTAGGGCTTCCAAAGCATATTTGGCAATTTTAATATCTATTTGTCCGTTGTTTTTTATCTGAGCAAAATCACGTACTCTGCGTAAAAGAGCATTTGCAATTCTTGGTGTACCACGACTTCTGCCGGCAATTTCAATGGCAGCTTCCATTGTTATAGGTGCTTTTAAAATTTTTGCACTTCGTTGTAAAATCGTAGTTAATAGTTCGGTATTATAATATTGTAATCTACTGCTAATTCCAAATCTAGCTCGCATTGGCGAGGTTAACAATCCGCTTCTGGTTGTTGCTCCGATAAGGGTAAAAGGTTCTAAATTGATTTGAACAGTTCTGGCGTTTGGACCGGATTCGATCATAATATCAATTTTATAATCTTCCATAGCAGAGTAGAGGTATTCTTCAACAATCGGACTTAAACGATGGATTTCGTCGATAAACAATACATCTCTTTCATCTAGATTAGTAAGCAAACCTGCTAAATCTCCGGGTTTATCTAAAACAGGGCCGGAAGTTACTTTAATATTCGCATTTAATTCGTTTGCCAGGATATGGGCAAGTGTAGTTTTACCAAGTCCTGGAGGTCCATGAAATAAAGTATGATCTAAAGCTTCATTACGTTGGTTTGCAGCTTCTACAAAAATTTTAAGATTATCCAATATTTGATCTTGTCCGGAAAAATCATCAAAACTCAATGGTCTTAATTTTTTTTCTACTTCTAAATCCGAATTGGTTAAATTATCATTGGATGCATCTAAAAATTCATTCATACTGCAAATTTACATTTTAAAAAGGATTTTATTTTATGAAATCATTTCTTATTTCAAAGACACTTTTTCCTCCAAAACAAAAGCACCATCAAAGACCAATAAAATTTCTTCTCTTGCCTTGTCTGCTTCTAATTTGGTTTTAAAATTACCAACTTTTACTTTCCAATCAGGAGATTCATAATCGATATAAGTTGCGGTATTTGGGAACAATCCTATAAATTTATTTCTTGCAGATATAGCACCATTTTCGCTTCCGTAATAAATTTGAATGCGATAACCATCTATTCTGTTTTGTGCTTTGTTGTGGGCGATACGTTTGGCTACAAATTTTTTGATTTCCGGCGAAGTGTTAATAGTTATTTCTCCGGTTGATTGTGCAAAAGCACTAAATCCAAAGGCAATTATAATTAGTGTAAAAAGTGATTTCATTATGTTAATGGTGTTTTTCTTATGCAATATTACAATTTTTTATTTTTGTGAATAATTCAATTTTAAAAAATATTTTAGAACCTTATAAATCATAAATTTGAGTTAATTTGTTGTTTTTGTTCTGTTAATAAGTTTTTATTATTTAGAATCATTATAAATTATATAGAACAACTCTATAAGGTTTAAAAATTACGATATAAATACTATTTTTGCACAATCGTTTGCAATTTGCTTAATTTTTATTGTAGAGGATAAAGAAAATATTGTGCCAATTATTCTATTTAGAAATAAAAAATATGAATCAATTTAAATCATTCCAACAACTAGTAAAACTATCGCTAGTATTTTTTATTGTATTTACTGTAAATATCTTTTCACAAGATGCAGCAAATGGTAAAAAATTATTCAAATCCAATTGTGCAGCATGTCATAAGCTGGATAAAAAATTAGTAGGTCCTGCATTAAAAGGAATTACCGAAAAACGCGATAAAGAATGGCTTCATAAATGGATTAAAGATAACCAAGCTTTAATTAAGAGTGGCGATGCTTTGGCAAAACAAGTTTTTGAAGAAAACAATAAAATGCCAATGACGCCATTTCCGCAATTGTCTGATAAAGATATCGATGATATTTTAGCGTATGTAGAAGGGAAAGGTGTAAAAAAACAAACTACAGCAACTACCGGAACTGTTAATCCATTAGTGAAAAAAGGAAAGAAGATTTTTAAAACTAATTGTGCCGCTTGTCATAAATTAGATAAAAAATTAGTAGGACCTGCATTAAAAGGAATTACCGAAAAAAGAGACCACGAGTGGTTAAAAAAATGGATTAAAGATAATAATGCTTTAAGACAAAGCGGTGATAAATTAGCACAACAAGTTTTTGAGGAAAATGGTAAATTACCTATGACTCCTTTTCCGCAATTATCTGATGAAGACTTAGAGGCGTTATTGGCTTATATGAAAGTCGGTGATGTAAAACCGGTTGTGAAACAAAATACAGGAGCACAAACAAGTTCTAAAAAAGTATCAACAGCTTGGATGTCTTGGGTGGTGGTTTTCGCTCTGTTGTTGTTGTTTATCTATTTGTTGTTTATCAACAAAAACACGTTCTTAAAAATTATGGCAATTATTGCAATAATCTTAATAGGAACTTATATTTTATTTGATTCCTTAATGGGAATTGATGTAAATCAAGGATATCAACCAATTCAACCAATAGCATTTTCGCATAAAGTGCACGCAGGAGATAATAAAATTGATTGTCAATATTGTCACTCTTCCGCAAAACACAGTAGAACCTCAGGTGTTCCTTCTGCAAATGTTTGTATGAATTGCCATAAATCGATTTCAGAATATACCGGAAATGGTACCGAAACCGAAGAAGAATTACAGTTTTACACCAAAGAAATTCAGAAAATTTACGATGCAGTAGGTTGGGATCCCGAAAATGTAAAATATATCGAGAACTACGATACAAAACCAATTGTTTGGACTCGTGTACATAATTTAGCAGATTTTGCATATTATAATCACTCACAACACGTAACAGTTGCAGGTTTACAATGTCAGCAATGTCATGGTCCTGTTGAAACTTTTGATGATATGAAACAATTCTCTCCTCTGACAATGGGCTGGTGTTTGGATTGTCATAAAACAAAAGAATTGAATTTTGATAATAAATATTACGAAAAAATTCACAAACAATTATCTGAAAAATACGGCGTAGAAAAAGTTACTGTTGCTGATATGGGAGGAAAAGAATGTGGTAAATGTCACTATTAATAAACTAATTTAAGAACATTACGAGCCTTATCGCTCATAATTATATAATCTAAATAAACAATATGGCGTCAAACAAAAAATACTGGACAAGTGTTGTAGAACTTAAGGATAGTTCTATTGTTGAAAAGCTTAGTAAATCTGAATTTCAAGAAGAAATTCCTGTTGATGAATTTTTAGGAGATAAAGATTCCTTAGAAAAATCAGCTACTACACGTAGAGATTTCTTAAAATATGTTGGGTTTACTACCGCTGCTGCTTCCTTGGCTGCTTGTGAAGGACCTGTAATAAAAACCATTCCGTATGTTATAAAACCGGATAATGTAATTCCGGGTGTGGCAGATTATTACGCGTCTGTTATTGCCGATGGTTATGATTTTGCGAATGTTTTAGTAAAAGTTCGTGATGGTCGTCCGATTAAAATTCAACCAAATAAAGATGTAAAAAAGCATAATACTACCAATGCAAGAGTATTGGCTTCTGTTTTGTCTTTATATGATAATAATCGTTTAAGACATCCGTTAGAAAACGGAAAGCAAACTGATTTTAAATCTTTAGATGCAAAAGTAGTTGCTAAATTAAATGAAATAAATGCGAACGGAGGGAAAATCATTATTCTTACAGGAACTCTGGCTAGTCCAAGTGCCGAAAAAGTAATAGCAGATTTCAAAGCAAAATATCCTACAACCGAACATGTTGTTTATGATGCGGTTTCCGAAAGTGCTGCATTAGATGCTTTTGAGCAAACGTATGGTGAAAGAGCATTGCCAAATTACGATTTTTCAAAAACCGAGGTAGTAGTTTCTGTTGGAGCTGATTTCCAAGCTGATTGGCAAGGTGGCGGTTTTGCAAATGATTTTGCAAAAACACGTGTACCTAAAAATGGTAAAATGTCTAAACATATTCAGTTTGAATCTAATTTATCTTTAACCGGTGCAAACGCAGATAAACGTTATGCTTTAAAACCTTCCGAACAAAAATTTGCATTAATTAATTTATATAATGCTGTTACCGGAGCAAATTTACCAAGTAAAAAAACACCACAAGATGCAGCTATTAAAAAAGCGGCACAAGCTTTAAAAGCGGCAAATGGAAATGCTGTTGTTGTAACCGGAATTCAAGATAAAAATGCACAATTATTAGCATTAGCTATAAATAGTTATTTACAAAGTAATGTAATAGATGTGGTTAATACCAAAAACATCCGTCAAGGAAATGATGCAAAAGTAGCTCAATTACTTAAGGATATGAAAGCAGGTAAAGTTGATGCAATAATTACACATCAAGTAAATCCGGTTTATACTTTAGGGAAAGATTTTACCGATGGTCTTAAAAAAACAAAATTATCCGTTGCCTTTGCGTTAGCTAACGATGAGACAGCTAAAAACGCACAATTCGTACAAACAGTTCCTCACGCATTAGAATCTTGGGGAGATGTTAGTATCGAAAAAGGACAATACAGTTTGATGCAACCAACAATTAATAAATTATTTACAAGCAGACAGTTTGAAGAAGCCTTGTTAAGTTGGTCAGGTAACAACGTAAAATATTACGATTACATTAAAGCGAATAGTACAAACTATTTAAACGGTAAGTCCTTTAATAAAGCATTAGAAGTAGGAGCAGTATCTGTTCCGGTTGAAAATGCAGATGTTAAAATTAATGAAATAAATTTATCGGAAGCAGCTTCCAGCTTAGCAAAAACAAAATCCGGTAAAATTGAATTAGCTGTTTATACAAAAGTAGGTTTAGGAGACGGAAAACAAGCAAATAATCCTTGGTTACAAGAATTACCGGATCCTATTACCAGAACCTCTTGGGACAATTACCTATTATTATCCAGAGCAGACGCAGAAAGTTTAGGTTTAAAAAATTGGACAGTAGATAACGGAGCATTAAACGGAAATTTAGCTAATGTTACCGTTGATGGTGTAACGCTTAAAGACGTTCCTGTTTATATTCAACCAGGACAAGCAAACGGAACAGTTGGTATTGCATTAGGTTACGGTAGAACTGAAGGAATGCAAAAAGAAATGATGGTTGGTGTTAATGCATATCCTTTTGCAAATAAAACCGGTCATGAAGTAAAAATTGAAAAAGTAGGCGGAGAACATAAATTTGCGTGTGTACAGTTGCAACACACCATGATGGGAAGAGATGAAATTACAAACGAAACCAGTTTGTCTGCTTTCATTAATAAACCAAAAGAAGAATGGAATCCTGCACCTAAATTTTCATTAGAACATAAAGAAGTATCTATTGATGAAGCAGATTTATGGGAAAAATTTGATGATACTATCGGACATCGTTTTAATCTTTCTATTGATTTGGCAACTTGTACCGGTTGTGCTGCTTGTGTTATCGCTTGTCATGCAGAAAATAATGTACCGGTAGTTGGTAAACGTGAAATTAGAGTAAGTCGTGATATGCACTGGTTGCGTATCGATAGATATTATACTTCCGATATGACGGAAGAAAAAGGAAAAGAAGAAGGTATCTTTGGTTCAGGCGAGTATTTTAATGCTCAAATTCAACCACAAGATCAACCGGAAGTTTCTTTCCAACCGGTAATGTGTCAGCACTGTAATCATGCTCCATGTGAGTCTGTTTGTCCGGTTGCGGCAACATCACACGGAAGACAAGGTCAAAATCAAATGGCATATAACCGTTGTGTAGGTACGCGTTACTGTGCAAACAACTGTCCATACCGTGTTAGACGTTTTAACTGGTTTAAGTACGCAAAAAACAGTGAGTTTAATTTCAATATGAATAACGACTTAGGTAGAATGGTATTAAACCCTGATGTAGTCGTTCGTTCTCGTGGAGTTATGGAAAAATGTTCTATGTGTATCCAAATGACACAAGCTACTATTTTGGAAGCGAAAAAAGAAAACAGACAAGTTAATGTAGGTGAATTTGAAACTGCGTGTGTTAATGCTTGTACTACCGGAGCAATGAAGTTTGGCGATGTAAATAATCCAAAAGAGGAAGTTACACATTTACAAAAAGATGATAGAACGTTTAAATTATTAGAATTTATAGGTACTAAACCAAATGTTTTATACCAATTAAAAATTAGAAACGACAAAGCATAATTAAAAAAGAATCAATTAATTTTCGGTTTAACCGGAATCTTAAACTTAAATAAATATAATATGTCTCATTACGAAGCACCTATTAGAAAGCCTTTAATCTTAGGAAATAAAACTTACCACGATGTGTCTGTTGATATTTCCAAACCAATATTTGGTAAAGCAAATAAACTCTGGTGGTTTGCCTTTACAGTTGCCTTATTAGCCTTCCTTTGGGGAGTTGGTGCAATTGTTTATACCATCGGTACCGGTATAGGGGTTTGGGGTTTAAATAATAAAATTAACTGGGCATGGGATATTACGAACTTCGTTTGGTGGGTTGGTATTGGTCACGCCGGAACATTGATTTCTGCAGTTTTATTATTATTTCGTCAAAAATGGCGTATGGGTATTAACCGATCTGCTGAAGCAATGACTATTTTTGCCGTATTTCAAGCAGGATTATTCCCATTAATACACATGGGTAGAATTTGGAATGGTTATTGGGTAATGCCAATTCCTAATCAATTTGGTTCTTTATGGACAAACTTTAATTCACCATTATTATGGGATGTATTTGCAATTTCTACCTACTTATCGGTTTCCGTTGTGTTTTGGTGGACTGGTTTATTACCTGATTTTGCAATGATACGTGATAGAGCAACCAAGCCTTTCCATAAAAAAATATACAGTTTAGTAAGTTTTGGTTGGAGCGGAAAAGCAAAAGATTGGCAACGTTTTGAAGAAGTTTCATTAGTATTAGCCGGTTTAGCAACACCATTAGTATTATCGGTACATACCATTGTATCTTTTGACTTTGCTACATCTGTAATTCCGGGTTGGCACTCTACGGTTTATCCTCCTTATTTTGTTGCAGGAGCGGTATTTTCAGGTTTTGCTATGGTACAAACTTTATTGATTATTATGCGTAAAGTTTCCGGATTAGAAGATTATATCACAAGAGACCATATTGAAAATATGAATAAAGTAATTTTAGTTACCGGTGGTATTGTTGCCATCGCATATTTATCTGAGTTTTTTGTGGGATGGTATTCCGGTAGTTCTTATGAAGATTTCACATATTTATCTATTGGAGCAGCAACAGGACCATATTGGTGGGCGTTTTGGGCATTAATTTTATGTAATTCTGTTTTTCCTCAATTATTGTGGATTAAAAAATTCCGTAGAAGTTTTGTGTTTTCTTTCTTTATGTCTATAATTATCAACATAGGCATGTGGTTTGAGCGTTTTGATATTATTGTAATTAATTTAAGTAGAGGTCATTTACCATCTACTTGGACGCAATTTTCACCTACTTATGTAGATATTGCAATTTATATAGGTACTATTGGTTTCTTCTTTGTGTTGTTTTTATTATACGCAAGAACCTTTCCGGTAGTTGCACAAGCAGAGATTAAATCAATTATGAAATCTTCGGGAGATAGATATAAAGGTAAAAAACACTAAAATTAATAAATTTAACTTAATTAGTTATGAGTCATAAAATAATACGAGCACTTTTTGATGATGATGATGTGTTGATGGATGCAGTAAAAAATGTACGAGCAAATGGTCATGAAATAGAAGAGGTATATACGCCTTTTCCGGTACATGGTTTGGATAAAGCAATGGGTTTAAAAGATACACGTATTGCAATCGCTGCTTTTATATACGGATTAATAGGTCTTGGTTTTGCAACTTGGATGATGAACTATATGATGATTGAAGATTGGCCACAAAACATAGGTGGTAAACCAAGTTTTAGTTATGCAGAAAACATGCCTGCATTTGTACCAATTATGTTTGAAATGACAGTTTATTTTGCAGCCCATTTAATGGTTTTAACTTTTTATATGCGAAGTAAATTATGGCCATTTCAAAAAGCAGGTAACCCTGATCCAAGAACAACAGATGATAAATTTTTAATGGAATTGCCTGTGTCTGAAAATGAAGATGCTTTAGTTTCTTTCTTAAAAGAAAATGGTGCAATTGAAATTAATATCGTAGATAAACACTAATAAAAAATTAGAATGAAAAATTTAGTTTATATAACATTAAGCGTTTTACTAATGGTAAGTCTTTCTTCTTGTCATAACAAAACAAAAAGGAAATCACAATATATGCCCGATATGTATATACCTGTTCCTTATGAAACATACTCAGAAAACCCTATTTTACCAAAAAACATGACCAATCTAGCTCCTGTTAAAGGAACTGTTGCTCGTGGAGAGACGGTCTATGAAGTACCAAATACAAATGAAGGTTATGAGTATGCTAAATTAAACGTAAAATCACCATTAGATTCTACTCAAATTGATTACAAAAAAGGTAAAAAACTATTTAATATGTACTGTGCTGCTTGTCATGGTAAAAAAGGAGATGGAAATGGTATTTTATCTAAAAGAGATAAATTTAATGGTATTCCAAATTATAAAGATAGAGGCATTACCGAGGGAAGTATTTACCATGTAATTATGTATGGAAGAAATATGATGGGTTCGCATGCATCACAATTAACAGAAGATGAACGTTGGCAAATTGTACATTATGTACAAAAATTGAGAAACAACCTTTTAAAATAAATTTATTAATAGATTAACTTAATAAAATGTATAAATTTTCAAAAAAATTAAAAACATTTGCTTTAGCAATAATGGTTTTAGGTATTTTAGGTATGGCTTACGGGTTTTTAACAACTCCAAAAGACACTCATGAAGTAGAACAAATACTAAAATCACATGAATCTCATGGAAGTGAACATCAAACGGCAGATGTAAAACACCATGATCAAAACACTCATGCTGAAAAAGAAAATCATGCAAATGAACATGAAGAACACGTAAAGCATGTTTTTCATCAAATGCAAAATAGACCTTGGTCTGCATTGTTTATTAGTGCAATATTCTTTTTTATGGTAAGCTTGTTGGTTTTAGTATTTTATGCAATTCAATGGGCGGCAGAAGCAGGTTGGAGTATTGTTCTTTTTAGAGTAATGGAAGCACTTACTGCTTATATTTTACCTGGATCTATTATCTTATTCTTATTTTTATTAGCATCCGGATTTCATATGAATCATATTTATGTTTGGATGTCTCCGGAAGCAGCTCATGATGAAATAATACAAGCCAAATCTTGGTGGTTAAATATTCCGGGATTTTTAATAAGAGCGTTTATTTATTTGGCAGGGTATAATATTTTTAGGTATTTATTGGTAAGAAATTCCAGAAGATTAGACAACACAAAAGATTATAAAACGTATATTAAAACTAAAAACATAGCTGTTGGTTTCTTGGCCTTTTACGGTGTTACCGAATTATTTATGTCTTTTGACTGGTTAATGAGTTTAGATCCTCACTGGTTTAGTCAGTTGTATTCGTTTTATGTTTTTGCAAGTATGTTAGTAACAGCAATTACAGTGGTGGCAATTACTACAATTTATTTAAAAAGTAAAGGATATTTACCTGATGTGAATACAAGTCATATTCATGATTTGGCTAAATATATGTTTGGATTTAGTATTTTTTGGACATATTTTTGGTTTGACCAATTTATGTTACAATGGTATTCTAACCAACCGGAAGAGGTTGTTTATTTTGTGCCTAGATTATTAGGTGCATATCAAATACCGTTTATCGCTATGTTGTTTTTAAATTTTGTTTTACCAATTCTTATTTTGGTGAGTAGTGATTTTAAACGCCATAATTGGATAATTTTAATCGCAGGATTTTTTATCATAATCGGTCATTTTGTAGATGTATATATTTTGATTTCTCCGGCAACAGTAGGAAGTAGCTTTAGTTTTGGAATACCGGAGATATCCTCTATTTTATTCTTTTCAGGATTATTTTTGTATTTTACATTTAATGATTTAACAAAAGCAAAATTAAAAGCTGACGGTAACCCTTTTATTAAAGAAAGCGAATTATACCATTATTAATAATAAATAGAAACTTAAAAAAGGTTGATTTTTATCATAAAAATCGACTTTTTTTGTATTTAATACAAAAGATTTTTTAAATTTGAAATCTCATCGGAAAACTATTAACTAAAATCAATCCATGAAAGCACTTTTTTACATTATTTTATTTACTGCCATTGCAGCAACTATATGGCAAATAGTAAAATTATTAGGACTAACAAAAAATGATCAAATAGCTACTAAAAAGGAAAACAACATAAATGGCTGGCTAATGCTAGGAACCATGGTTTTTCTTTATGTGTTAATGATTTATTACATGTTTTTTGGTGGAAGAGATGTCTTGTTGCCACGACAAGCAGGCTCGGAAGAAGGCGAACACATCGATAATTTATTTATGATGACTATGGGATTAATCCTTGTAGTACAATTTATTACACAATTTTTAGTATATTACTTCACCTTTAAATACCGTGGAAATATAGATAGAAAAGCGGCCTTTTTTGCTGATAGTCATAAATTAGAAATGTTTTGGACTTTAACACCTACAGTAGTGCTGTCCGGTTTAATTATTTATGGATTATGGACTTGGAGTTTGGTGCAAGATGTTACCAATAAAAAAGATGATCCAATTTACATTGAACTATATGGAAAACAATTTCAATGGGAAGCTCGTTATGCCGGTAAAGATAATGTCTTAGGTGAAGCAAATGTTCGTAATATAAAAGGAATGAATACTATGGGTGTTGATATGAATGATCCTTATTCTAAAGATGATATTACTGTTTTACATGAATTTCATATTCCAAAAGGAAGAAAAGTAATCTTTCAGCTTAGATCTCAAGATGTTTTGCACTCGGCTTATATGCCACATTTTAGAGCACAGATGAATTGCGTTCCCGGGATGAAAACGTATATGGGTTATACACCGGCATTAACTACCGAAGAGATGCGTAAAAATCCGGATATTGTTCGTAAAGTAGCAGGTATTAATAAAATCAGAGCCGAAAAATCCAAAGAATTGGTTGCAAAAGGCGAAGACCCATTAGAACCTTATGAATTTGATTACTTATTATTATGTAATAAAATATGTGGTGCCGGACACTACAATATGCAAATGAAAATTGTAGTTGAAGATGAAGCCGATTTTAATAAATGGTTGGCATCAAAAAAAACATTAGCAGAAAAACTTAACTAAAATCAATAAAAGTAATTTTATTACTTTCTAAAAATTAATTATTATTATGTCACATCATAAAGAAACTTTTATAACAAAGTACATCTTTAGTCAAGATCACAAAATGATTGCTAAACAATACTTGATAACAGGTATTATTATGGCAGTAATAGGTGGTTTTATGTCTATGTTATTTCGTTTACAATTAGGTTTTCCGGACCAACATTTTACAATTATTGAAGCCTTTTTAGGAAAAGAAGGAATGACGCCTGACATGTATATGGGTTTAGTAACTATTCACGGTACAATCATGGTGTTTTTTGTACTTACTGCAGGATTAAGTGGGACGTTTAGTAATTTATTAATTCCGTTGCAGATTGGAGCAAGAGATATGGCTTCTGGATTTTTAAATATGATTTCTTATTGGTTGTTTTTTATATCTTCCGTAATAATGGTATCCTCTATTTTTGTACATACTGGTATGGCAAGTGCAGGATGGACAGTTTATCCACCATTATCTGCTTTACCACAAGCAATGAAAGGTTCCGGTTTAGGGATGGATCTATGGTTGGTTTCTATGGCTATTTTTATTGCAGCCTCTTTATTAGGTTCTTTAAACTATATAGTTACAGTACTTAATTTAAGAACAAAAGGAATGAAAATGACTAGATTACCATTAACAATTTGGGCATTTTTTATTACAGCAATTATAGGTTTAGTATCTTTTCCTGTTTTATTGTCTGCGGCTTTATTGTTATTATTTGATAGAAGTTTTGGAACATCATTTTATTTATCCGATATTTTTATTCAAGGAGAAGTTTTACACTACCAAGGAGGTTCGCCTATATTATTTGAACACTTATTTTGGTTTTTAGGGCATCCTGAGGTGTATATCATTTTATTACCGGCACTTGGTATTACATCCGAAGTAATATCTTCCAATTCACGTAAACCTATTTTTGGTTATCGTGCAATGATTGGTTCTATAATGGCAATTGCTTTTTTATCTACAATCGTTTGGGGACATCATATGTTCGTTACCGGAATGAATCCATTTTTAGGTTCTATTTTTACGTTTACAACTTTATTAATTGCAATTCCTTCTGCGGTAAAAGCATTTAATTATATCACGACACTCTGGAAAGGGAATTTACAGCTAAATCCGGGAATGTTATTTTCTATAGGAATGGTTTCTGTATTTATTTCAGGAGGTTTAACAGGTTTAATTTTAGGAGATTCTGCCTTAGATATAAACGTACACGACACCATGTTTGTTGTTGCTCACTTTCACCTGGTGATGGGAGTTTCGGCACTGTTAGGAATGTTTGCCGGAGTGTATCATTGGTTTCCTAAAATGTTTGGTAGAATGATGAATAAAACTTTAGGCTATATACACTTCTATTTAACTATTATTGCAGCCTACGGTGTGTTTTTCCCAATGCATTTTACCGGATTAGCAGGTTTACCAAGACGTTATTTCAGTAACGCAGCATTTCCATTATTTGATGATTTAATGCCAATTAATCAAGTAATTACTATTTTTGCCTTATTAGGAGGTTTCGCTCAATTAATCTTTTTGGCAAATTTCTTTATTAGTATATTTAAAGGAAAAAAAGCAACTCAAAATCCTTGGAGAGCAAATACTTTAGAGTGGACAACTCCTGTGGAAGCAACTCACGGAAACTGGCCTGGAGAAATTCCTGCCGTTTATCGTTGGCCTTACGATTATAGTAAAAGAGATGAAAACGGTAATCTATGGGAAGGAAAAGATTATACACCTCAAACCGTACCGATTCGTCCGGGAGAGGAAGAATTTTAGTATACAAAATTATATAAAAAGATAAATCGGAAGATTTATCTTTTTTTTTGCACTAAAATTTGTTAAAATGTTTAGTATTTAGGAATACTTTTTGTTACTTTACTAATTCAATTTTATTTTTGTGTTATGAAATTAAAAAACTTTGCTATTGTTTTATTATTGATTATAAGTGTTGGTGCAACTTTTTCTTTTAAATCCGATTTTTTTGAAATTGCCAAACAACTCGAAATCTACAATTCGGTTTTTAAAGAACTGAATATGTATTATATTGATGAAATAAATCCTGCAGAAACGACCAGTACAACAATCAATAAGATGTTAAAGGACTTAGATCCTTATACACATTATTTTGATGAACAAACTGCCGAAGATTATAAAATCAAAGCCAGAGGTTCTTATGGAGGAATAGGAGCAAGTACCTCTTTTAAAAATAAAAAATTAATACTACGGGAAGTTTATGAAAATACACCTGCATCAAAAGCAGGATTAAAACCAGGAGATCAAATTATTAAAATTGATGATATTTCCGTTAAGGATTTTGAAGGAGAAGCAATTAATTCCCTTTTAAAAGGATTACCAAATACAACCGTTACTTTAACGATTAAACAAAATAATGAAGAAATGGTTAAAGAGATTACTCGCGAAACTATTGAAATTGATCCTGTGCCGTTTCATAAAATGATTGATGATGAAGTTGGTTATATCGCATTTATTAAATTTAACAAAAAAGCGTCTAAAAGAGTAAAAGAGGCTTATGAAGATTTAAAGGATGAAGGTATGAAAAAACTTATTATTGATGTACGTTACAATCCCGGAGGTTTATTAAATGAAGTGATAAAAATAGTTAATTATTTTGTACCAAAAGATCAAGTTGTAGTAACTACCAAAGCAAAAGTAAAGAAATGGAGTAATGTGTATAAAACAACAAATGAGCCGTTAGATCTAGAGATTCCTATCGTTGTTTTGGTAAATGGTAGATCTGCTTCGGCAAGTGAAATTTTAGCTGGTTCTTTGCAGGATTTAGATCGTGGCGTGGTTATGGGTGAACGTTCTTTCGGTAAAGGATTAGTACAACGTACTAGAAGATTACCGTACGGTACACAAATGAAATTAACAATTGCAAAATATTACACACCAAGTGGCAGATGTATTCAAGAACTCGATTATACTAATCGTAACAGAAAAACAGGAATAGTACCTACATTCGATAAAAATAATCGTAATCTCTTTCGTACAAAAAACGGTAGAAAAGTTTATGATGGAGGAGGTGTAGCTCCTGATGTTGCATTAGAAAGACCCAAAAAAACAGTTGCCACCAAAGCACTGTTTAAATCGGATGCTATTTTTAATTTTGCATTGGCGTATTTAGAAGAACATCCTAATTTACCCACACCCGAGAATTTTACGATAACCGATTCCGATTACAATCGATTTATAGAATATTTAAAGCAAAAAGATACCACTTTTAAAGTACAAGCCGAAAAAGAATTTATTAAAGCATATAAAAACGCCGAGAAAGAAAAATTTAATACGGCAATACAAACGAGTTATCAAACATTGATGGATGATTTTAAAAGCTCTAAAATCAGTAATATTTCTGTTAATAAAGAAGAAATAAAAGAGCATATTTCGGATGAGATTTTAAAGCAAAAATATTTTAAAAAAGGAATGTATATTCATAAATTTACACACGATCCTTTGGTTAAAAATGCCACAAGTTTGCTACACAATACAAAGAAATATTATAAAGTCTTAAAATAAAACAATAAAAACGTTAATCTTACGTAATAAATAGAGTTAACAAACCGAAGTAAAAATTAATTCCGTATTTTTGCCGAAAATTTTAAGATGCAAAAAACTACACTAATCAAACCAACCAAAGCCCAAGAATCTTCTAACGCAATAGAGCGATTATATATTGGTATGCGTCACCTTTTTAATCGTGGTTTTTACAAACCTATGGGTGTTTCCGGTAAAACTTTACGTGAAGCATTATTATTTTTACGTCCGGAAATTTACGGAAGTATCGCTGAAGATAAAATAGAATTTGCAGGATTAAAATATATTATAGATAGATTGCCAATTGGTATTGAAGAATGTCAGTTTGTTAATTTAACTGCAGATGAAGGTTTTGGAAATTCTACTTTTCCTGTAATTATTCCTCCAAAAAGGAGAAGAAATTGTTATCGAATAGATGCCGATCAAATGAATATTGAAGTTACCAGAGGAAGATCGGAAATATATGATATTCTTACACATCTAACCTTTCTGTTTATTGAATCGCATAAAATTAAAAAGAATATTTTGATAAATGCCGAAGGAAAAACGATAAGAGAATGGTTGCATTTAGAAGAAGTTGTACTGCATAATAAAAAATTATCACAAAAGGAAAGAGAAGTTTTATTAGCACATTTAACAACGGTTTTAGGTAGAACTTTTGAAGAAATTAAACAGGCTGATAAAGATTTTGCTATTCCTGAAAATGAAAACCGTTTTTTCAGTTTAATTTATTGGATGGGAAAACGAGCCTTAAACGAAGTATTGTTAGATGAAAAACGTGTTATTACTTTTAGTGCTGCTTTACGTGAGCGAATAGGACATCATATTTATGGTGAAATATGGGCAAACAATATCAAACAAGTATTGGAAGACAATGATTTGTTAGATCGTGAAATTCATATTATTAGTGCCAATATGCACAGTGTAATGAATAGTATTTACGCACCTATTGTATTAAAAAAAGAGGCAACTGCACATAAAGATACGGCATTATTTGAATTGTTAAGCGATTCTAAAAATAAAGATCTTAGAAAAAAAGTAATGAATTTTGCATCAAAAAAAGGCTTGATTTATATTGAAGATACTTCCGGAACAAATATCAACGTGCAAATTATAGATACGGCAAAAATTGATTTTAAAGATTCCAATTATAAGTTGCATAATACAAACAAACCCGTTTTAGTAGTAATGGATTATGCTTTTGGTGAGCAAGCTTACGAAACGATGGATGAGTTATTAAAACCTTATGATTGTAAAAAAGGACATTTACACCACTTAAAAGTAGATTCTATTTCCATTATGGGAAAAGCCGGAATTTTGCAAGGCGGAAAAGGCGATATAATGATACCAACAGCACACTTTTTTGAAGGTACAGCCGATAATTATCCGTTTAAAAATGAGCTGCAATTAGAAGATTTTAAAAATATCGATCTTGGTGTATATCAAGGCACAATGGTTTCGGTTTTAGGTACTTCACTTCAAAATAAAGATTTGTTGGAATTCTTTAAAAATTCCACTTGGAAAGCCATAGGTTTGGAAATGGAAGGAGCACACTACCAAAAAGCCATTCAAGCAGCATCAAAAATTCGCGGTAATATACAACCTGATGTTAAAGTGAGATATGCTTATTATGCATCAGATAATCCATTAGAAACAGGAAGTACATTAGCTTCCGGAGGTTTAGGTACAACAGGTGTAAAACCAACATATATTATTACACAAAAGATTTTAGAACAAATATTTAAAGGATAAAGTTATGGCAAATAATACAAACAATCCCGAAGAAATAGATTTAGGAAAGTTATTTCAATTAATAGGAAATGGTATTAAAAACTTTTTTAATGGTATTTTAAATATATTTAGATGGATTTTTCATCAATTAATAGTAACTCTTATTTTCTTTAAGAAAAATGCTCTTATTTTTGCTGTTGCTATGTTGATTGGTGGTGTAATCGGTTACTTTTCAGATTCCGATAAAACACCAAAATATAGTTCCAAAATGGTTGTTGAAACTAATTTTGGTAGCGGTCATTTACTGTATAACCAATTAGCATATATTAATTCTTTAATCAATCAAAATGATTCTATCACGCTTGCTAAAATTTTTAATAAGCCATCTAATAAAATAACAGCATTAAAAAAATTAAAAGTAGAACCATATGAATTGGAGAAAAATGTAAAAGTTGAATACGATTATTATTTAAAAAACACCGATACTATTTATACTTTTGCAAGAGGTTTTACAATTAATGATTTTAAAGAACGTATGTCTGATCCAGATTTTCGTTTGCAAGAAATAACTGCTGTTTCAAGTAATCCGGAAGTTGTTTTAGATTTAGAATCCGGAATTTTGTCGCTTGTAAAAAATAGTTATTTTGAAAACAAATACAATATTAAAAACAAAGAATTCCAAATTAAAAAACAGTCATTAGAAAAAGACTTGGCTCAAATAGATTCCTTACGTGTTTTGTATAAAAATGTTACCTTGCTAAAAGCAAAAAAAGAAACAACACCAAGTACTAATATTAATTTTAATGATAAAACTAAACCGGTAAATATAGACTTGGATTTATTTAGACAAAGAGAAACTTTATTAGAGCAATTACAAGAATTAAATAAAGAAATTTTCAGAAGTGATTTTGTCATTAAGGCTGTAACAGATTTTAATAAAGGGGAAAAAATGGATTCGTTATTAAACAAAAAATGGATTTATGGAGCTGTCCTTTCCTTTTTTATAGTCCTTTTGTTTCTTCTGATTTTAAAAGTAAATAATTATTTGAATAATTACGCTAAATCTTAATTGGATTGAAAAAGAAAAACCTGATAATTTTTGGAACAAGACCGGAAGCTATAAAAATGGCACCACTAGTTAAAGAATTTTTAAAAGATAAATCATTTGATACAAAAGTTTGCGTAACTGCACAACATAGAGAAATGCTTGACCAAGTATTGGATTTTTATGATATAAAACCGGATTATGATTTAGATTTAATGACTCCGGGACAAAGCCTTAATTTATTAACATCAAGAATTTTTAAAGAATTGGCTCCTATTTTAGAAGAATATAAACCGGATTTTGTATATGTTCACGGTGATACAACAACTTCAACCGCAGCAGCAATGGCGGCTTTTTATGCAGGTGCAAAAGTGTGTCATGTAGAAGCAGGTTTGCGAACGTTTAATAAGCAATCGCCTTTTCCTGAAGAAATGAATCGATGCGTAACAGGAAGTATTGCAGACTATCATTTTGCACCTACAACAACTTCAAAAGAAAACTTAATTAGAGAAAATGTTGCCGAAAAAAATGTCTTAATAACAGGAAATACGGTTATTGATGCACTGCAAATGAGTGTAGAAAAATTAAAAAATTATACCAGCAAAGAGTTAGATGATTTAAAGACAACAGTAGATTTATCTAAAAAAATACTTTTGGTAACCGGTCATCGTAGGGAAAATCACGGACAAGGATTTATTAATATCTGTACTGCTTTAAAGAAAATAGCAGAAGATAACAGCGATGTAGAAATTATTTATCCTGTACATTTAAATCCGAAAGTTTTAAAACCGGTTCACGAAATATTAGGTAATGTAAAAAATGTAAAATTGATAAAACCATTATCTTACCCTTCTTTTGTTTGGTTAATGGATAAATCCGAATTAATAATAACAGATAGTGGTGGAGTGCAAGAAGAAGCACCGAGTTTAGGTAAACCGGTATTGGTAATGCGAGATACAACCGAACGCCCGGAAGCTGTTGATGCCGGAACGGTTATTTTAGTAGGAACCGATGTAGATAAAATTGTTGCCGAAGCTGAAAAATTATTAAAAGACAACAAATTATATGAGCAAATGAGTCAATTACATAATCCTTATGGAGATGGCAAAGCAAGTGAAAAAATAGTAAAATTTATTAAAAAGTTAGTACAGAAATAATGAAAAAGGATTACAAGGTAGAGATGATAGGTTTAGGGTATATTGGTTTGCCAACTGCAGCTCTTATATCAAGTAAAGATATTAAAGTTTTAGGTGTTGATGTAAGCCAGAATGTTGTAAACACAATAAATAAAGGGAAAATTCATATTGTAGAGCCAAAACTAGATACATTAGTTAAAGATGTGGTTACGAAAGGTTTTTTAAAAGCTACGGTAAAGCCTGAAACCGCTGATGTTTATCTTATTGCAGTACCAACTCCTTTTAAAGGTGATTATGAACCTGATATTGCATTTGTAGAAGCAGCAACCCGTAGTTTAATTCCGACTCTAAAAGAAGGAGCTTTGGTAATCATAGAATCTACCAGTCCTGTTGGAACAACCGAAAAAATGCAAAAACTCATTTTTACCGAAAGACCGGAACTAAAAGATAAAATTTATATGGCTTTTTGTCCAGAACGTGTATTACCCGGAAATGTAATTTACGAACTAGAACATAACGACAGAGCTATTGGTGGAATAAATTCGGAATCTACCGAAAAGGCCATTGAATTTTACAGTCAATTTGTTACTGGTGAATTACATAAAACCAATGCAAGAACAGCAGAATTGACCAAATTAGTAGAAAATGCAAGTCGAGATGTACAAATAGCTTTTGCAAATGAATTATCGATGATATGCGATAAAGCAGGTATTAATGTTTGGGAATTAATCAAA